>Ga0172382_10006703_pt1 | contig 16605 bp, 13 predicted proteins | sample Leawel138RmetaG_FD_122245 | JGI IMG/M metagenome (GOLD analysis project Ga0172382, IMG submission 122245) | Leachate microbial communities from a municipal landfill in Southern Ontario, Canada - Leachate well 138R metaG | ecosystem: Engineered > Solid waste > Landfill > Unclassified | place...
AACGGCGAATTAAGGGCTAAAAGAGGTGGTTTTACCTCAAAAACGGCCTTTTTTAGGTCTTTTTTGAGTTTTTTACTCGTTTCCAGAAAAGCTCAACAATAAGCTGAGTTTCTCAGAGGTTCCCTAAGCCCTAATCAGTCATGCGAGTAGAAACAAGAATCCGACTATTATTGCAATTCAGCTAAAATTTCAAATGAGCGCAAGCGATCTTCTTGCTCATACAGATCACAGGTAAAAATCAGCTCATCCGCCTGAGTATGTTGCAATAACACTTCTAGTTTCTGCTTAATAGTTTGCCCACTGCCCATCATCCCCATGCTTAAAAACTCATTCACCGTCTGCTCTTCGTGCGGCTGCCAGAGGCCGTGCATGCTCTCAACAGGCGGGCGCATCAACATGCTTTGTCCACGAATCAAAGCCAAAATACGCTGATAGGTTGTGGTTGCTAAGAAAGCAGCTCGCTCATCAGTATCCGCTGCAACAAGCGGTATACCCAACATCACATAAGGTTTATCCAATACTGCAGAGGGCTTAAAGTGACGACGGTAGACCTCAATCGCCTGCATCATCATACGCGGGGCAAAGTGCGAGGCAAAAGAATACGGCAAGCCTTTTTCGGCAGCGAGTTGCGCACTGAATAGACTTGAACCTAATAACCAAATTGGCACGTTACTGTCGACACCTGGCATCGCAATCACCTGCTGCCCGTTCGCACGCGGCCCTAAAAACCGCTGCAGTTCGGCGACATCCTCAGGAAAGTCATCCGAACTGCCACTGCGACGTTTGCGTAAAGCCCGCGCAGTAGTTGGATCAGTGCCTGGTGCTCGGCCAAGACCCAAATCAATACGCCCAGGATAAAGTGCTTCTAAGGTACCAAACTGCTCAGCAATCACTAAAGGCGCGTGATTGGGCAACATGATCCCTCCAGCACCGATGCGAATACGTTGCGTACCTGCCGCCAGATGACCAATCAATACTGCGGTGGCCGAGCTCACAATAGCATCCATATTATGATGCTCTGCCACCCAAAAACGAGTAAATCCTAAACGCTCAACATGCTGAGCTAAAGCTAACGAGCGCTGTAATGCTGGTGCGGGACCTTGGTCTGTGTCTTTACGTGAGGCTAAATCCAATACCGAAAAAGCCACTTTTTTCTGATCACTCATACCTTTATTCCCCATGCCTCTGTTGATTGCAAACTGCTGTATCAGCATCACACAAAGACTATAGGAGTGCTACCATAGCCGGTCATTCGCTCACTGTAAGTTCTTAGCCACGCTATGCAAAAAAAATACTTAGCTGATCAATCATTGCCTCGCGCTTTATTCAGTATGACTTGGCCAATGCTATTTGGTGCTGTGGCGCTGATGAGTTTTCAGCTGGTTGATAGTATTTTTATCAGTATGCTCGGCATGCAACCGCTTGCGGCCCTTGGCTTTACCTTGCCGCTGCAGCAGCTATTAATTGGTGTACAGATTGGCATTGGTATTGCCGCAACTGCGCTAATCTCTCGAGCGATAGGTGCAGGCAACCTAGAGCATGCAAAATATATGGGGGGGCTTGTTGTCATCACTGGCTGCTGCGTCTCGTTTATTTTATGTGCGCTAATCTGGCTACTGCGCATGCCGTTACTCAATGCCCTAGGCGCAGGCGCAGAGTTATTACCCTATACCGAAAGCTACTGGCTGCCTTGGCTAAGCAGTGCGTGGCTGGGCGCTTTTTTATATTTTGCTAACAGTATTTCACGCGCCAACGGTGATACCCGCTTACCGGGTTTAATGATGGTGTTCACCAGCGTCCTTAATATGCTGCTTGACCCCTTATTTATCTTCACCTTTGGCTTGGGTTTACCTGGTGCGGCCTATGCCACCATTGTTGCCTGCCTGACTGGCGCAACAATTATGTATTCACGAATTTTAAAACGCCATTGGCTGGCTTTCGATCCTAGCAAATTACCGGTTGCCCGTGCATTACGTGACATTGCCAATACCAGCGCGCCCGCCATGCTCAGTCAGTTGATGCCTGGCACTGCCTCATTACTGGCCACGCGCTTAGTCGCTGGTTTTGGTGGCTCAGCCATTGCTGCATGGACACTGGGTAGCCGCTTAGAGTTGTTTTCTATTGTCATCGTACTGGCGCTGACCATGGCCTTACCGCCGATGATTGGCCGCTTATATGGCTCGAAACAACTGCAGCGTGTGCACAGCTTGGTGCTGGTTGCCGTGCGTTTTGTAATCGCCTTGCAAATAGCCATTGCCTTATTTTGGATGGCCAGTCGTGGGCTAATCGCCCCCGCCCTAGCCCCTGACCAAGACTCAGAGATATATTTACTGAGTTACATGCTGTGGGTGCCGTTTAGCTACGCCGCACTGGGCGTGTGCATGTTAATGGTGTCAGTGTGCAACGCGCTGGGCATGCCGATGCGTGCGGTGTGGATTTCCACTTTACGCCTGTTCGTCTGCTACCTTCCGGCACTCTGGCTCGGCGCAAGCATTGCTGATATGAGCGGTCTGTATATAGGCGTACTGCTGGGTAACGTGGCCGCGGGCTTATTGGCTTGGAATCTGTACAAAAAAGGCTTACAGCATCTTCAGCAGTCAATCTAAACTCCTCAATAGCTGTTAACAACCATGCCTATCTTGGTATTGTTGTAGCTAACCTTAGCACCGCTTACAGTTACAACTTTCAAATTAATAAGCTGCTCAATAATTGCATCACAAGCTTTTGCATCTTGTTTCATATAACTACAAATATGGTTTTTAAGAGTCGTAGCCGAAGCTGGTCGACTAGAAACAGGAGTCGCTAGGTATTCACAGTAACGACGAACCCCCTCAACAACCTCCTCGCTAACCAAGGGCACTGCCACCTTAGGTTTAGGCTGCTCTTTTACAGCTTTTATTTTGCCTTGGCGTTTCGCTGTATGAGACTGACTGCTTAATAAACTCACCAAGTGATCTAAATCGGTATCGTCAGATACAATTGTAAAGTCAGCATGTTGCGCCAACTGTTGCGCCAACATTCCAGCAAAAAAGAAGATACCAAAATCGGCAGAATTTTTACCTGCGGTCTCCATCTTGTAAATTTGCAAACGGTTGCTATTAATTGTTTCATTCAGAGCCATCAACCAATCTAAAGGTATTTTGGCACCTGTACTTGCATAACAAATAACAACCTTCGTGTAATCTTGCAAATCATCCTGCAATTGTTGAATCTTACCTGGGCAGTTTTCCAAGTCGATTAATAAAACCTTTACTACAGGCTTCACTAAATCGACTTGATCCACCTCTATCTCGTGTAAAGACTCATCAAACATAGAACATCCTTTTCCCAGTTTTAAAATTTAAAGCGCGTCTAAACCACGCTGCACATCAGCCTGAATATCTGCAAACTCTTCTAGTCCCACAGCAATACGAATCAAGCCGTCGTGGATACCTGCTTTTTCGCGCTCTTCAGCTGGTAAGCGGCCGTGCGTGGTAGTGCTTGGATGGGTGATGGTGGTTTTGGTATCACCTAAATTCGCAGTAATGGAGATCATTTTTGTCGCATCAATACAACGCCATGCTGCTTCTTTACCGCCTACAACCTCAAAGCTGACGACCGCCCCAAAACCACTTTGCTGTTGCTTGGCCAACTCATGCTGCGGATGACTGGGCAAGCCTGAATAGTAGACTTTTTTAACTTTAGGTTGCTGTTCCAGCCACTGCGCCAATTGCTGAGCACTTTGGCAGTGGGCGTTCATACGTAAACGTAAGGTCTCTAAACCCTTTAAAAACACCCATGCATTAAACGGACTCATAGTAGGCCCTGCAGTACGCAAAAAGCCCACCACCTCTGTCATCAGCTCGGCGCTACCCAATACTGCACCACCAAGGCAACGACCCTGACCATCGATGTATTTAGTCGCTGAGTGGATAACAATATCCGCGCCCAGTGCCAATGGCTTTTGTAATACCGGCGTACAGAAGCAATTATCCACCGCTAAGAGAGCATTTGCAGCGTGAGCAATCTGGCTTAGTCCGCGAATATCAGCAAGCTCAGCAAGCGGGTTGGACGGTGACTCAATAAACAATAATTTGGTTTTGTCAGTACAAGCCGCCTGCCAAGCGGCCAGATCATCAATTTGCACATAAGTGATCTCAATACCAAAACGCTTACAGTACTTATCAAACAAGCTAACGGTAGCACCGAAGATACTGCGTGAGACTAATATCTGGTCGCCCATGCTGCACAAGCTCATGACAGTCGCCAATATCGCAGACATGCCTGACGCGGTCGCTACACATTTCTCCGCGCCTTCTAAAGCAGCAAGGCGTTCTTCAAAGGTGCGCACAGTAGGGTTGGTGTAGCGCGAGTAAACATTACCTGTGCGTTCGCCAGCAAAGCTCGCAGCAGCATCTGCCGCACTGCGAAACACATAACTGGAGGTGGTGAATATCGCCTCGCTGTGCTCCGCTTCAAAACTACGCTGCTGCCCAGCGCGCACCGCTAAAGTATCGAAACCCGCATCAGTTAACTCGCTATTGAGTCGACCCGCCTGCCAATCCGTCGTCATGACTTGCACCTTATATACGTCTGATAGATAACAGGCTTTGGTTATCCAAGCCTGTTTTAAATGCCGCGACACTGCTACTTAACAGCATCGTTAAAAGGATTAATCTGCTTCGTTATTATGCAGACCAATTGTTGCTTGACAGACTTGCTCAGCAACCAGTCCTATATCATTTCGCTCATTTTCGATGCGCTGCAAGTACTCAGAATCAATATCACCAGTAACATATTCACCGTTGAAAACAGCACAGTCAAACTGATCAATCTGGACTTTACCGCCGCCAACAGAGTCTATTAAATCTTCAAGATCTTGATAAACCAACCAGTCAGCTCCGATTAAACCCGCTATTTCTTCAGTCGTGCGGTTGTGTGCAATCAATTCATACACACTTGGCATATCAATGCCATACACGTTCTGATAACGCACTGCGGGTGCTGCTGAGCAGAAATACACATTTTTTGCACCCGCTTCGCGAGCCATTTGAATAATCTGCTTGCAAGTCGTCCCACGCACGATTGAGTCATCAACTAACATTACGTTTTTACCACGAAATTCTAATTCAATGGCGTTGAGCTTTTGTCGAACGGATTTTTTACGCTCGGCTTGACCCGGCATAATAAAGGTACGACCGATATAGCGGTTTTTAACAAAACCTTCGCGGTACTTGATGCCCAGTCGATTAGCCAACTCTAAAGCTGAAGTACGACTGGTATCTGGAATTGGAATAACCACATCAATATCGTGTTCTGGACGCTCGCGTAAAATTTTATCGGCTAATTTTTCCCCCATCCGCAAACGGGCTTTGTAGACCGAGATGCCATCAATAATAGAATCAGGACGCGCGAGATAAACATGTTCAAAAATGCATGGACTCAGTACGGGGTTAACAGCACATTGACGGGTATGTAACTGTCCATCTTCGGTAATGTAGACCGCTTCGCCTGGCGCTAAATCACGAATTAAAGTAAAGCCCAACACATCCAGCGCAACACTTTCCGAGGCAATCATATATTCGACGCCGTCATCCGTATGGCGCTGACCAAAGACAATCGGGCGAATACCATTAGGGTCTCGAAAACCTAGAACACCATAACCTGTAATCATCGAAACGACCGCATAACCACCACGGCAGCGCTCATGTACACGGCTCACTGCAGCAAACACATCTTCTTCGTTGGGCTGCAACTTGCCACGCACGCTAAGTTCGTGGGCAAACACATTAAGCAGCACTTCTGAATCTGAATTGGTGTTTACATGGCGTAAATCAGACTGGTAAATTTCTTTAGCCAACTGCTCAACATTGGTCAAGTTGCCGTTATGCGCCAAGGTAATGCCATATGGCGAGTTGACATAAAAGGGTTGCGCTTCAGCACTGCTGGAGCTGCCGGCCGTTGGGTAGCGGATATGGCCAATCCCGACGTTGCCGACCAACTCTTTCATATGTCGAGTACGAAACACATCACGTACTAAACCATTATCTTTACGCAGAAACAAACGCCCATTTTTTGACGTCACCATTCCAGCGGCATCCTGGCCACGGTGTTGAAGTACGGTAAGCGCATCATATAGCGCTTGATTAATATTTGATTTCCCGACAATACCGACAATGCCACACATGAAACGCGACCCCTGCTATGTCATTCAAATTAAAGGCAATTATAAGTTACTTAATGGCCTGTTGTGTTCTTCACTGCTAACTATTCTGAGCTGCCGAAATCCACTCACCCGACAACCCTAAAATAAGGTTTTTTGACCAATCAGCAATCAGTAAAAAATGCGGAATTAAAGTCGATTGCTGCCACCAGGCATCCTGTTCAATCGGTGCAAGACTCAACAATCCAACTAATATGACAACAAGTACCAAACCACGAGCGGCACCAAAAACCATACCTAACAAACGGTCAGTTCCAGTTAAACCAGTAGCACGAACCAGTTGCGTTATTAAGAAATTAACTAAGGCGCCGACCAGTAAAGTGACTAAAAACAATATCGCACAGGCAGCAATGACTCGTACTGAATGCGTATCGATATAAGGCTGTAAATGATGCGCTAAACTGCCACCAAACATCCAAGCAATAACCGCGGCGACAATCCACGTCACCAAGGATAATGCTTCTTTAACAAATCCACGGCTTAAGCTGATCAGTGATGAAATCACTACGACGCTAAGAATCAGGGCATCAGCCCAATTGAAAGACACTGAATAAGTATTCCGCTGTGTAAAGTCAGCATTTTAGCAGAGCTGTCAGGTACTGATAAGCGCTTGTTGCTATTTTAGTGATGAATATGCGCTTAAGGCTCGTAGCGTACGACAAAACAGTCTTGACCTTCACGACTTTTCAAGCGTTTACACATAGCCTGCGCCTCTGTTTGTTTGACCAATGGGCCAATAAAAACACGGTGCGTACCATTTGCACTGCGCACATAAGCATTGTATTGCTTATTACGGTAGCTATCGCGTAGCGCTTGCGCGTTGTCTTTATTGGTGAGACTTGCGAGCTGTACCGACCAAGACACTGGCAAGTTATTTTGATCAATGCCAGGGGCTGCCGGCTGCGGCTCAGGTTGAGGCTTCAGATTGGTGGCCGCTTGAGTCGAAATAGACTGCGCATCCACAATCGGCTTAACCGGCACTGAGGTATCTGGCAGACTCTCGGCCTGAACAGGTGTTGCTGTTATCAACGGTTCATCCCATGAATCATCAAGCACGGGTTCAGGCACTGCCACCTCCGCTACAGGAAACTGCGGAGCTGCGGGGATATCTGGCATCGGCGGTGCTTGTACAACAACTTCGCGAACTGAATCCTCTTGCTTAAACAGCATTGGCAAAAAAATCACTGCCAAGGCAACCAATACTATTGCACCAACAATGCGTTGCTTGAGCTTACTTTCTGCTACAGCCATACCCACCTCGTTCGTTCAAGAGTTCTATAATATAAAGCATAGAGACACAGTACACTTAAATACAGCAGCTGTTTTTAACAATACACCAAGCAAGTAATGGTATTTTATGCCCTACGCTCAAGCCAGAGTAACGCCTCAGCAACCGTGTAAAAAGAACCAAAAATAATAATCAGATCATCCTCTGTTGCTTGCCTACACTGTGCCTTGATCGCCTGAGCAATATCCGCATAACCGCTCACTACAGCCTGTCTGGATTTTAAGGTTTTCTGCAAATGCTCAACACTACAGGAGCGTGCTGTGGGTAATGCAGCAACCGCCCAATCGGCAATGTACGCTTGCATACAATCCAACACACCCTCTAAATCCTTATCATCCAACACGCCTAAAACGGCTAGACGCCGACCATTGATGGGTTGCGATTTAAGCCGCTGAGCAAGATAACTGGCTGCATGAGGATTGTGAGCAACATCAAGCATCATATTCAACGTGCGCCCCTGGTAGTCAAGCTGCAGCGCTTGCAGGCGTCCAGTTATGCGTGCAGCACATAACCCGCGTAACAATGCATCTGCTTGCCAAGGCAACCCCAGCACGGCATAGGCCTGCAATGCCAGTGCAGCGTTTTCAATCGGTAAGCTTAACAGCGGGATATTTTGCAATTGCACAGGTTGACCTTGTGCATCGACACCACGCCAGTGCCAACTGTCTGGACAAACAGCCAGATCAAAATCACGACCGCGCAGTAATAATGGTGTATTTAACAGTGCAGCCTGTGTCAGTAACTGCTCAGGGGGCAATAAATCTCCACACAGAGCGGGATGCCCTGCACGGAAAATACCTGATTTTTCGTAAGCCACAGAATCTCGCGTGTTACCCAACCAGTCCGCGTGATCCAAACCAATATTCGTCACTATAGCTATATCAGCATCGACACTATTGACCGCATCAAGACGTCCACCAAGCCCAACTTCGAGAATCACAACATCTAAAGATGCCTGTGCAAACAGCCAAAACGCAGCCAATGTACCCATTTCAAAATACGTTAGGCTGGTGTCTGATCGCGCCTGCTCAACCGCTATAAACGCATCGCACAACTGCTGATCACTGACGCTTTCACCATTAATGCGTACACGCTCATTGTAGTGCAATAAATGCGGCGAACTGTACACACCAACATTGAGCCCTTGCTGCGCAACTAAACTGGCTAAAAAAGCACAGGTTGAGCCTTTACCGTTGGTGCCCGTCACCGTGACTATTTTATCGGCAATACGCGGCAACCCTAAACGTTGTGCAACATCCTGCACACGCTCCAGCCCCATATCAATTTCATTAGGGTGCAACTGTTCTAAATAGCTCAGCCACTGCTGAAGATTACGCGCCTGCATAATTTATGCTCGAGCTTCTGAGCCGCTAATCTCGGCAACCTTAGCAGCGCTGTCTTCGATAGCAGCTTCACCTTCTACAGCAGCATCAACTGCAACCACAGGTGGAGTCGGCACATTCATCAATTGACGCAGTACGCGGGCTACGCGCGAGCGTAACTCTGAACGCGGAATAATCATATCAATGGCGCCATGCTCTAATAAAAACTCACTACGCTGAAAGCCTTCAGGTAACTTTTCACGTACTGTTTGTTCGATAACCCGCGGACCTGCAAAACCAATCAATGCATTAGGCTCGGCAACAATAACATCTCCCAGCATCGCCAAGCTGGCTGATACACCACCATACACAGGGTCAGTTAACGCCGATACAAAGGGAATGCCTTCTTCACGTAGGCGAGCAATAACCGCTGCGGTCTTGGCCATTTGCATCAAAGAAATCAGCGCTTCTTGCATGCGTGCGCCACCTGAAGCAGAGAAACAAATAAATGGACAACGCTGCTCTAGGGCAACATTAGCTGCCTGTACAAAACGTTCACCAACAATAGCGCCCATTGATCCGCCCATAAATGCAAACTCAAAAGCAGCCGCAACAACCGGCATACCTTCTAACGTGCCACTCATGGCAATCAACGCATCTTTTTCGCCCGTTTGTTTTTGCGCAGCTGTGATTCGATCTCTATATCTTTTGGTGTCACGAAATTTAATTCGATCAACAGGCTCTAAATCACCAGCAATTTCTACACGGTTTTCTTTATCTAAGAAAATGTCTAAACGCGTGCGCGCATTAATGCGCATATGGTGATCACATTTAGGACACACATCAAAAGTTTTTTCTAGTTCTGGCTTATATAGAACCGCGTCACAGGATGAGCATTTATGCCACAAACCTTCAGGCACTGAACTTTTTTTACTCTCAGAGCGCATAATTGAGGGAATTAGTTTATCGACTAACCAGTTGTTCATCAGTTATCTACTCCGCCTTCGGCCAGTGACGCTGCACTGTACCTTTTATATAGGGTTAACAATTAGGTTTCTGACGGTTTATCAAAGAGAACCGTCACATTGCTGTGTGTTTTCATCTGCACAGCATATAAGAATTTACGAATCTTTTCTGCGTCTTTAATCCCAGGGCTCGCTTCGACCCCGCCGCTGACATCCACCGCCCAAGGTTGAACCTGCTGTACCGCAAGCCCAACATTATCCGCGTTTAGTCCGCCCGCGAGGATTAGCGGTTTGGTTAAATTTTCAGGTATGCGCGCCCAATCAAAACGCTCGCCTGTGCCGCCATGCACGCCTGGTACCCATGCATCTAACAAAATGCCTTGCGCACCTGTGTATTGAGCGGCAAGTGCAGCAATATCAAGACCAGGTTGCATGCGTAGAGCTCTAAAATAGGGTCTAGGAAACCCTTCACATGCGGCTGGAGTTTCATCACCATGAAACTGTAAAACATCCAACGCCACACTATCCAGCACGCTATTCACTTCATGGCGCGAGGCATTAACAAACAACCCGACAACAGTCACAAAAGGCGGTAAAACCGCAACAATCTGTTGCGCTTGTGCCACACTCACCGCGCGCGGGCTTTTTGCATAAAACACCAAACCAATCGCATCAACGCCCGCTTGCGCAGCAACTAAGGCATCTTCTACACGGGTGATACCGCAGATTTTAGTTCGTACTCGCACCAAAGTTCTCTTTATTGATTAGCAAAGGTATCGGGCAGTCCCGATAGAAAATGTGGGCCCAGATAACGTTCAGGTAGCTTAAATTGCTCTGGGTATTCAACCTGGACCATATATAAACCATATGGCGGTGCAGTCACACCACCGGCTTTACGGTCACAGCTTTCAAGTACAGTTTGCGCCCATTCAATTGGGCGCTCACCGGCACCGATCATCATTAAAACACCAGCCAAATTACGTACCATATGGTGTAAAAAAGCATTGGCTCGCACATCGATAATGATCAACTTGCCAAACTCAATCAACTGCAAGTGATGGATGGTGCGCACAGGTGAATGCGCTTGGCAACCACTGGCGCGTATCGCATTGAAATTATGAGTACCGACAAAGCAACGTGCAGCGGCTCGCATTTTTTCAATATCCAACACTTGGTGCGTCCAAGTCACCTCTTCGGCTAAATGTGCAGGGCGTACTTCATCACTATAAATCACATAACGGTAACGTCGTGCTACAGCACTAAAGCGCGCATGAAAATCCAGAGGCATAGGTTGCGCCCACACCACACTGATATCTTTAGGTAGATAGCGGTTGGCCCCCATCACCCAAGAACGCATCGGTCGCTCAATAACCGTATCAAAGTGAATGACTTGACCGCAGGCATGCACCATCGCATCAGTTCGCCCTGCGCAACTTAAGCGCACAGGTATATCTGCATTGATATGCTGCAATGCCGTCTCTAAATAGCCTTGAATACTTGGCGTGCCTTCGGCCTGCAATTGAAAGCCATGGTAATTAGAGCCTTTATATTCGACCCCCAAGGCAATTCTAGAAACGCCAACGGCAGCTTCGATAGCTGCCGTTGGCGTTGTTTCATTCAACATCTATTATCCTAATTGGCTAATAAGTTCACGCGCTTCATCTTGCTGCACTACCGTGCCCTCGAGAACCACTTCATCAAGAATATCTCGCGCACCCTCTGCATCACCCATATCAATATAGGCTCGTGCCAAGTCAAGCTTGGTGGCTATTTCATCGGTACCTGACAAGAAGCTAAAATCGTCTTCAGCTTCGCCTAAATCATCAAGATCAAACTCACTGCGCTCTGCTTCGCCACTAGGCGTAAGTGCTGCTTGCGGCTCAACTTTAGGCTCCGTCGCAAAGTCACTCAAATCGCCTAAGTCATCAAGATCGAACTCATTACCTCCTGCTTCGTTACTTGTTGATGCAAGCGTTGCAGCGTGCGGCTCGATAACAGGTTTCGCCTCAAAGCTGCCCAAATCATCAAGATCAAACTCACTGAGCCTTGGATCAGTCAGCGTATCACTTGTAAGACTATCAGCGTCCAAGTTTGCACTCAGTGACTCCAGTTCAGCATTCACTTCATCAAGCTGCAGATCAAAATCTGTTGCCTCAAGCTGATCCTGCTCTACTAATGAGAAGTCGTCTGACAGATCAAAGTTTTGTGTTTCTGCAGCCTCAGTATCTGCGAGTTCAAGCGCTAAATCATCTAAAGAGAACTCATCATCTGATATCGGCTTTTGTATCTCTTGCTCTGCATCCAAATCAAAACTTAATGAATCAATGTCTAAATCTGAACGATCTTTATCTTCAGCAACAAAGTCGTCCTCAAACGCAAAAGTCGTTTCAGCTGCGGGTGTAACAGATTCGGGCAGCTCAAGATCCAAACTAAACGCTGTATCTATCGGCTTATCTGTAGAGTCAGCATCTGCCAATAAAGCTGATAAGTCATCAAGCTCAGTATCAAGCTGCGCGGTAGAGACAGAACTCATCTCCTCTGGCAAATCAAGTGTAATGTCATCCAGACTCAAATCAGCAAAGCCATCATCACTAAGATCATCTACAACATTGGCAACTTGCTCAGCACCCAACATTTGCGGATAACGCGCTTTGATCTGTTCTAGCTCTGAATCAGCGCCACCGATTTCAGTAATTTCAGTAGCTTGACGAGCAAACCCGCCGTGATCTTCAAGATCTGCATACACCTCAAGAAGTTTCAAGCGTAAATCAACACGCTGTGGCTCTTGCTCAATAGCACTATTCAAGACATCAGCCGCTTGGTTAAAACGCCCGAAATTGATGTAGCCATTAGCTTCAACCATTGGATCAGAGGTTTCCTGCTTAAACTGAGTGTCAGTTACAGGTTCTTTAAATGCAAAGTCTTCAGCAAAAACATCACTTTCTTCTGCCGCAGCTAAGCTACTCGCGCCTAAAAGATCAGTTTTTGCAGTATCTGGTTGAGAGCCATTAGGTGTTAGCGTCTCACTCAGCTGTTCATCATAGAGCTCTGCTTCTTTACGCGCTTTACTACGTGATATTGCCATCAGTAATAACAACAAACCCAAGACAGCAGCACCACCTGCTGCAGCTAACAGCATTGGGTTATCCATTACTGTATCAACAATACTGTTCTCTTCAGCAACGTTAGCTTCAGGTTGCACAGTTACCGCGACTGGCTCTGGCTCTGGCTCTGGCTCTGGCTCTGATTCTACGCCGTCAACTACGGCCTCTGACACCATTTCTACTTCAGCTGCTGGCTGGGCAACAACCTCAGTAGCAGCAGACTCTTGCTCTATATCTAATGCGCCAATAGTTCCTGCAGTATCTACAACAGATGCTTCAACTGGCTCCAAACTCTCAGGATTCGCCTCTAATGCAACGACTGTTTCAAGGTTGTTTTCAACCATATCAGTCACTGCCGGCTCAAGCGATTCAGCACCAATACTATTTTGCAACTGAGCCAATTGATTGTCTTTTAGCTCGATAAGACGCTTTAACTTATCAATCTGGCTATTCAAGTCGTCAACACGGCCACTCAGGTCTTCATTTTCCAGTATCGTTGAATCTAAACGCTCTTTGCTTGACGCCAATTGATCTTGTAAGCCCTTCAAGCCAACAGCTGTACCTTCATCTGCTGCTTGCCCAGCTTCACCTGGCGCATCAGCCACCAGTCGTAAGCTATCAGCCTTCTCAATCTGTGTCGGCGCCGCATCAGCCGCATTACGGTGCGTTGCATCGAGCTGTCGCTCAGCTGCTGGCGGTGCTGTACGGCGCGTTTTCCAACTGGAATTTTGCTGACTGACTTGCGCGATTGCCTCGGCACGACTACGGCTGCGGATATTTTGCTCTGTTGGTAAGCGCAACACTTGACCGCTCTTCATGCGGTTGATATTGCCATCTATAAACGCATTAGGATTAAGATCTTGAATGGCCAACATGGTTTGGTGAACTGACGCATGACCACCAGTACGCTGTGCGATGTCCCACAACGTATCATTCCTCTGTACTCGATACTCGGTTCCTTGCAGTGTAGTGCTTGCCGTTGCTGCACGCACTGCAGGCTGAGGAGCCGTTTGCGCTGTACGTGATGGTGCGGCGGTAACAGCGGGTTGCGGCGCATAAATGACTTGTTGTGGTCTATACAATGGTGGGTCTAGCAACAGCGTGTACTCACGCAACAACCGACCATTGGGCCACAACACCTCAACTAGAAAATTCAGATAAGGCTCTTTAACAGGCTTGCTGCTAGTGACGCGAATAAATGGTTTGCCATTAGCACCAATAACTGGACTAAATTTCAAACCAGTCAAGAAAAACTGGCGATCAATGCCTGCTTTACTGAAGTCTTCTGGCGATGCCAACTGACTTTTAATCTCAAGAGTGGTGAGATCACGCACCTCTAATAAAGAAATCTCAGCTTCAAGGGGCTGATTTAAAGATGACTTAACAGCTAAATCACCCAAACCTAACGCATGGGTAAAACTGGATGAAAACGCTGTAGCAGCTGCAACTGCTAACACCAATTTGCGAACTTGAAGCATATAGAGTTATCCCTTTTTATTCGGATCCGAGTACCCCAGAGGGTTTTGAATGCCCTGCTTTTAATCGCCAAGATATGGCGGCCCCCGCCAGCAGCACTCAATCTAATTCCGCTCGTGCAATTATAAATAGTTGCTCAGTCTAGACACTAAGTATCTTGCACTGCTTGAGCTTTAGCAACATTCAATCGACTTACTCAAAGTATATCAAGCTCGCTTTGATCTTATTATCAGACACACTGCACACTTTGTAACTCTGATTCCGTTCTTTGCTTTAACATAGACGCACACAAACCCAAAATATTAGAGTTTGCGCGCCTCTATTGCAGTTTAACGCTCTAATAATATACGTAACATTCTACGCAGCGGTTCTGCAGCACCCCATAACAGTTGGTCGCCCACTGTAAACGCACCCAAGTAATGTGAACCCATATTCAGTTTACGCAAACGCCCAACTGGAACACTTAATGTACCGGTTACTGCAGTGGGCGTCAGCTCTTGCATAGTGCTGTCGCGCTCATTAGGAATTAAGCGTACCCATGGATTGTGCTGACTAATTAAACTCTCAACATCCGCTAAAGGCACATCTTTGTTGAGTTTAATAGTCAATGCTTGACTATGGCAGCGCATTGCGCCGACACGCACACATAGGCCGTCCACTGGAATTGGGTTTTTAAAGCGCGCTAAAATTTTATTGGTTTCAGCCTGCGCCTTCCACTCTTCACGGCTTTGGCCGTTAGGCAATGCTGTATCGATCCAAGGGATTAAGCTACCGGCGAGTGGCACACCAAAGTGATCAGCTGGGCACTCTTCACTTCGCTGAAATGCAGCAACCTTACGATCAATATCTAAAATAGCGCTAGCTGGGTCTTGTAACTCAGCGGCAACGCTGGCGTGGATGCCGCCCATCTGCCGAATCAGTTCGCGCATATTTTGCGCACCGGCACCACTGGCCGCCTGATAAGTCATGGCGCTCATCCACTCAACCACTCCGGCCTCAAACAAGCCGCCCAAGCCCATTAGCATTAAGCTGACAGTACAGTTTCCGCCAACATAATCTTTAACACCAGCATCCAAAGACTGATCAATCATCTTGCGGTTAACTGGATCTAAGACAATCACTGAATGATCTTTCATGCGTAATGCAGATGCAGCGTCAACCCAGTAACCCTGCCAGCCTGCTTCGCGCAACTTAGGAAACACCTCATTGGTGTAGTCACCGCCTTGGCAGGTCAAGATCACATCCAGTGATTTCAGCTCATTAATGTCATATGCATCTTTCAGAGGCGCAATATCTTTGCCGATTGCCGGCCCCTGCCCACCCACATTGGACGTAGTAAAGAACACAGGCTCTATTAAATCGAAATCACGTTCTTCGAGCATACGCTGCATGAGCACTGAGCCCACCATTCCGCGCCAACCAATTAAACCTACACGTTTCATCGCGACTACACCTATCGTTAATTATTTATCCACCATTACTATTAAGCGAACAATGATGGATATATTCAATTGACTAAGCTTACAGCTTTGCAAGCGCTGCGACTACAGCGTCACCCATTTCTGTAGTGCCAACTTTACGCATACCTGCCGAGAAGATATCGCCGGTACGTAAGCCTTGATCAAGCACATCACTGACCGCTTGCTCAATCGCATCAGCGGCTGCAAGCTCATTAAAGGTATAACGCAACATCATCGAAACAGACAAGATAGTTGCTAATGGATTCGCCAAATTCTGACCTGCAATATCAGGTGCTGAACCATGCGATGGCTCATACATACCTTTGTTATTGGAGTCCAAAGATGCCGATGGCAGCATACCAATAGAACCGGTTAACATTGAAGCTTGATCCGATAAAATATCACCAAATAAGTTGTCGGTGACAATCACATCAAACTGCTTTGGCGCTCGCACCAACTGCATGGCCGCATTATCGACATACATATGGCTGAGTTCAACATCGGGGTAATCTTTCGCGACTTCGATCACCACTTCACGCCATAAACGGCTGGACGCCAGTACGTTGGCTTTATCCACTGAGCAGACTTTCTTGCTGCGCAGACGTGCCATATCAAAGCCTACTTTAGCAATACGGCGAATTTCGCTTTCGCTGTAGGGCAACGTATCATAAGCCATACGCTCGCCATTTTCTAAAGTCGTAGTGCCACGTGGCGTACCGAAATAAATACCACCGGTCAGCTCACGTACAATCAGGATATCTAAACCTGAAACCACCTCTGGCTTAAGG
>Ga0172382_10006705_pt1 | contig 16605 bp, 14 predicted proteins | sample Leawel138RmetaG_FD_122245 | JGI IMG/M metagenome (GOLD analysis project Ga0172382, IMG submission 122245) | Leachate microbial communities from a municipal landfill in Southern Ontario, Canada - Leachate well 138R metaG | ecosystem: Engineered > Solid waste > Landfill > Unclassified | place...
ATGCAGTCTGTCGGCTTAAATATCTGGTCGGCAGGAAAACTTCCATAATCATCAATTCACAGGAGCCTCTCGCGTGAAACGACGACCTACAACCCCAGCCGATCCCGTACTACTAATGCCGCGCCGTCGTTTTGTCCAGGGGTTGGTTGCCGGCGGCGTACTCCTGAACTTGTCACCATATGCCCGAGCCCTCGGTTTCCAGTCAAACAGCACGGATACCAGCACGGGCTCTGCACAGATCCTGAGCGGAACGGAATTCAACCTGGAAATTGGTGAGTCAGCCGTTAACTTTACCGGTAATCCTCGCATGGCCACGACGATCAACGGCTCGCTGCCTGCGCCTACTTTGCGATGGCGCGAAGGCGACACCGTAACGATTCGGGTAAAGAACCACCTCAAGGAAACCACCTCGATTCATTGGCACGGCATCATTCTTCCATTTGAGATGGATGGCGTTCCTGGAATCAGTTTCAAAGGCATAGCGCCCGGCGAAACCTTCGTCTATCGCTTCAAGGTGCAGCAAAGTGGCACCTATTGGTATCACTCGCATTCAGGCATGCAGGAAGCCACTGGTGTCTATGGGGCGATTATCATCGATCCGGCACAAGCTGACCCGATTCAAGCAGATCGGGAATACGTCGTCCAACTGTCTGACTGGACGGATGAAGACCCGATGCGGGTGTTGGCCAAACTCAAGATGCAGGGGGATTACTACAACTACAACCAACCTACAGCTGTGGATTTCTTCCAGGACGTTTCGCGAATGGGGCTTAAAGCGGCCATGGACAAACGCAAGATGTGGAACGAAATGCGTATGAGTCCTACCGACCTGGCGGATCTTTCGGCCAATGTACTGACCTACCTGATGAACGGGACAACGCCAGCAGGCAACTGGACGGGGCTATTCCGCCCCGGTGAGCGAGTCCGGCTGCGGTTTATCAATGGTGCCGCCAACACCTTTTACGATGTGCGTATTCCTGGCCTGGAGTTGACGGTTGTTCAAGCCGATGGCGTCAATGTGGAGCCTGTGACTGTCGATGAGTTCCGCTTCGGCCCAGGCGAAACCTACGATGTACTGGTACAGCCGAAAGACGACGCTTATACCGTTTTTGCACAGGCCATGGATCGCACGGGCTACGCTCGCGGTACGCTGGCTACACGGGCAGGCCTTGAAGCGGCGGTACCTGCCATTGATCCGCCGGAATGGTTAGACGCGATGAGCGACATGATGGGCGCAATGGGCGGCGGTATGGCTGCAATGGACCATGGCAACATGAGTGGTATGAGCCATGGAAATATGCAGGGCATGGATCATGGGAGCATGGCCGGTATGCCTCACGGAGCTATGGCTGCCGGTGGTGCCAGCAGCCAGGTCAATCATGCGAAAACCGAATACGGCGCAAGCATTGATATGCGAGTCGATATGCCGCGTACCAACCTTGATGATCCGGGTGTAGGCCTTCGCAACAATGGCCGCCGTGTGTTGACGTTGTCCCAGCTGCACACCGTCGGCGGCCCCATGGATCCGCGCGGAGCTGAGCGTGAAATTGAACTGCATCTGACCGGCAATATGGAGCGTTATACCTGGTCGTTTGATGGAGTGGAGTACGGCAAGTCGACGCCCGTGCATTTCCGCTATGGGGAACGCGTCCGAGTCATTCTGCACAACGACACCATGATGACCCACCCCATGCATTTGCACGGCATGTGGAGCGAACTGGAAACCCCGGACGGCCAGTTCCTGGCGCGGCGTCATACAATAGCGGTGCAACCGGCACAACGTATCAGTTTTTTGGTTACCGCTGACGCCCTTGGTCGCTGGGCCTGGCATTGTCATTTAATGCTTCATATGGATACCGGCATGTTCCGCGAAGTGGTGGTCGCATGAACATAACCAATCAAAAGCCTTTCCTGAAGAAGACGCTGATCACTGCTGCGTTTGCGGCCCTGGGGAGCATGCCGACACTTGTTTTTGCTCAGACACATACCGGTCATGCCGCCGAATCAGATCAGGTAGACAAACCAATGGAGCATACCCCTGGGATGGATCACGGCTCCATGCACGGATCAGACATGGATCATGGATCAATGAACATGCCCGGCATGGATCATGGTGCCATGGGAATGAATCACGCAGATCCGAAAGAGTCGTCTCACAACATGGAGGGGATGGATCACGGCGCGGGCCAGATGGATCATGGGGACATGCAGATGCAAGGCGGATCGGCACCGGCCGACGCCCGCGACCCTGATGCGTATTCTCATGGGTACGTTCGCAACGCGGGCAAGTTTGCCCTTCCGCCATCCGATGCCTTGATCATGTCTGACATGCATAAATTCGGCGCTGTACAGTTCAATCGTCTGGAATATGTGAAAGCCCGAGGCGATGAATGGTTGGCCTATGAAGGCGAGGCTTGGTATGGCACCACATATGACCGCGCTGTGATCAAGGCCGAAGGCGAGGTGGATGGCGGGAAACTGCAAGACTCTGAAACTGAATTTCTTTGGCGGCATGCGGTTGCCACGTTTTGGGATACTGAATTGGGTGTTCGTTTCGATTACGCCCACGGGGCACCGAACCGGGAATGGCTGGCTTTTGGCATAAAAGGTCTTGCACCTTATTGGTTCGAAGTGGACGCCACGGCTTATGTCGGCCCAAGCGGAAGAACGGCACTGGTATTCGAAGGAGAATACGACATCCGGCTTACCCAAACGCTGTACCTCCAACCTTCTGTCGAGGTCAGCTTTTACGGAAAAGATGATGAAAAAACTGAACAAGGCAGTGGTTTGTCCAATGCCCGTATAGGCTTGCGACTCAAAAAAGAAATTACCCGCCAGTTTGTACCCTACATAGGGGTGGAGTGGGCGGGTAAATTTGGAAAAACCGCCGACTATGCACGTGGGGCTGGAGAGTCGAGACGGGAAACCCGTTTCGTTGCTGGCCTGAGTTTTCGATTTTGATGTTAATTGCAGGTGGGCGGCTGAAGACAGTTGCCCCTACCTTTTTCCATACCTTTGACTAAAGGATATTCATAATGAGAAAAGTATTATCCATATTGGTATTGAGCGCACTCTCCGGTATCACCTTTGCGGCACCGGGCCATGGCGATAGCCATGACATGCACGACATGTCAGGTCACGATATGTCAGGTCATCATATGCCCCCGATGTCGCATTCGTCCTCAAAAATCGGACAACCCGGTAGTCTGGAGCAGGTCACTCGTACCATCGAGATAGACATGGATGACCAGATGCGCTTCACCCCAAGCGAGATCAAAGTTGAAAGAGGAGAGACGATTCGCTTCTTTTTAAAAAATTCGGGCCAACTCCCCCATGAAATGGTGATTGGTTCGCTTGCCGACTTGCAAGCTCACGCTATTGAAATGCGTAAGAACCCAAGCATGAAGCATGCCGAACCAAATGCGATTACGCTTAATCCCGGCCAGCGTGGCGGCTTGGTCTGGAAGTTTGATCAGGTCGGGACGATCGACTTCGCATGCACAATCCCTGGCCATATGGAAGGCGGAATGGTTGGCAAGGTGCAGGTTAGTTAACGCACTGACAATGCTATCGGTGGGTTCTCGGGGCGTCACCATCACGACCTGGCTGATCAATCTTGCAAAGGCGAGCGGGCGCGGCGACATCATCCGAGCCGACCATCATCTGACCATTGCCAAGGCACAACCGCATCCCGAGCGTGATCCGCGCGAGTTGGTCGAAGCCCATGTGTGAAGGCTGTAAGCCCTGCGCCGTGCTGGCCTGGTGGAACGGCGGACCGAAGGCGTCTGGCATGTGCCGCAAGACTTGCCCGAGCGAGGCCGTCAGTACGACGCGCAGCGCCTGGGCGGCGGCGTGGCGGTGGAACTGAAATCGCATCTGCCCATCGAGCGACAGGCCCGCGTAATCGGCGCTACCTGGTTGGATCAGCAGTTGATCGGCGGTGGCAAGGGATTGGGCGACATGGGCTTTGGCAGTGAGGTCAAGGAAGCACTGCAACAGCGCGGCGACTTCCTCGCCGAACAGGGGCTGGCCGAGAAGCGCGGGCAGCGGATCATGCTGGCGCGCAACCTGCTGGCCACGTTGCGCAACCGAGAGCTGGCACGAACCGCACAGGACATTGCTGCTGATACCGGGCTGGAGCATCGACCGGTAGCTGACGGGCAGCGCGTGACTGGCATCTACCGGCGTTCGGTCATCCTCGCGAGTGGGCGTTACGCGATGCTCGATGACGGCAAGGAATTCAGCCTGGTGCCATGGAAGCCGGTTCTCGAACAGCGATTGGGGCACACCGTTGCGGCAGTGGTCCGCAGCAGCAGTATTTCGTGGAGCTTAGGGTCGGGCCTTGGACATGGCGTGAGTTAGCAGATCCCGGTGGTAAGGCGGTTGAATGTCGCAACGACATAGCACTTGCTCCTGGGCGCACCACTACTGAACAAGATTAGCTTAATGCCCCATGTCAGTCGGCCAGCGCTGTAAATATTGCCAACCACCTTATGTCGTGGTATTTTGATGCAATGATGCGTATTTTTTTCAGACACAGACTGGCGATGGTGATGCTGCTCCTTGCAGCGTTCGTTGTCATACCTGTGGCTGATGAGGTCTTGTGCGCATTTGAAGACGGAGATACCTATTCATACGTTGAAACCCATAGTGACGATAGCAGGGACAGCGGTTTCGATTTCGACTTTAGTCATGCCGACTGCAGTCACGGGCATTGTCACCATACATACGGTCACGTACCTCCGAATTCAACGGCCTCGCCCGCTTCCCTGTCCCTGGCGCACCAATGGCCAGACAATGATGCCTTCGCATCACATACGTCTGATGGATTAATGCGCCCACCCAAAGCCTGACGATTTTCAGCCGTGCTGTGCACGGTCATTTCGTCAATTCGTTTAGCTTTGGGAGTCTTCTTATGTTCATGCCGTTCGACCGGCCGCTATGGGCGGCTGGCTTCGCTGTGGCCGCCACAGCGATCACGCTGGCATTGCCAGCACGGGCCGAGCCCGCTCCACCTTATGAAATACTGGTCGAGCATCTCGATCGAACCCCGGCAACACTTGAAGCTGAAGCGTTGCTTGACGCCGCCAAGGCGCGTGCGCAACAGGCCCGTGCGTTGCCAAACCCTTCCATCTCGCTGGAGGCCGAGAACGCTTACGGTCGCTCGCCATACAATGGCTTTGGCGCCGCAGAGACCACGTTTTCTGTCAGTCAACCTCTGGAGCTATGGGGACAACGAGGTGCGCGTATTGACGCCGCACAGGCGGAAGCTGACGCGGCGGGCCTGCGACGAGACCAGTCGCGATGGACAGTCGCCGGCCGCCTGGCGCTGATCTATGCTGAAGCGGAAGCCGCTTCTACGCAGTATGAGTTGGCTGTTGAGGCACTTTCCCTGACGCAGGCGGATGCAAGCGCAGTGATGGCTCTTGTAGAAGAGGGTCGCGAGGCTGCGCTTCGTAGTATTCAGGCCGACAGCGATGTGGAAGCTGCTCGCGCCATCGTGGACGAAGCACGGGCAATCAGAGATGCTGCTTTCGCGCGCCTCGCGGCAGTGGCGATGCTGACCAAACCGGTCACATCCATCGAGACCAATCTTCTCAATCGCGCACCTACCCCCGTCATTACCCCGGATACACGCAACACCCTGGCTGTTCAGATTGCTGAGGCCGAGCTGAATGCGGCTGGTCGATCCGTAAAGGTGGAGCGACTGCGTGCTCGACCCGATGTGACCGCGTCGCTCGGTGTTAGACGATTCGAAGAGTACGAAAGCCAAGCGCTCACCTTTGGTATCAGTATGTCTCTTCCACTATTCGACCGTAACACTGGCGCTATCAGTGCAGCCCGTGCCGAGCAGCGAGCTGCCGAGGCACGGCTGGCCAATTTAAAACTGGAAGCCCAAGCGAATCTCAGCTCTGCACAAGCCCGCCTCAATGCATCGATCACCCGGACAAGGGCTGCCGACAACAGCGTCGCTGCCGCTGAAGAAGCCTATCGCCTTGCACGCGCTGGCTTCGATGCCGGGCGCATCTCGCAGTTGGAGTTGCGCAGCATACGGTCTGCCTTGATTGCCGCACGCAATACTGTCGTAAACGCCCGGCTAGCGCGCGTCCGTGCAGAAGTCGAACTCGCGCGCCTCGACGGCCGCGCCCCATTTTGAGGAACCATTAATGACATCCAGAAATATTCGGCTCCTCTGTGGAGCAGCGCTACTTATCGCATTTGGTGCTGGCTTTGGCCTTGCCCAACTGACCCCACACACGGAGCGCGCCGCTCACGTCGAGGGCAACGATCATAACGAGCACAATGGCCCTGACGAACACGACGACGAGACACCCGAAGGTGTTGTCGTCCTGACGACGCGACAAATCGAGGCCTCAGGCATCGGTATCGTCGCGGTGGGGCGTGGTGGTGGCAACGAGACTCGGCTGACTGGGCGGGTCGAATCTGCCCTGGACGCCCGCACAGTGATCTCTACCATCGTGGGCGGACGAGTCGAGCAGGTACAGGTCGCTCCGGGCTCGTCGGTCGAAGCGGGTGCGGCGCTGGCCGTAGTGATCAGCGGCGAAGCTGCCATTCTGCGCGCCAATGCCGAGGCGGCTGCCGCCGAGGCGGAAGCTGCACGCTTGGAGTATCGGCGTGACTCAAACCTGGTTGAACTGGGCGTGGTGGCCCGCCAGGAACTGGAAGCGTCTCGCGCCCGCTCCCTGGCTGCAGATGCGGCGACCAGGGCGGCACAGGCTCAGGTGATAGCGGCCGGCTCACCCGACGCACAGGGCCGCGTCACGATCGTCAGCCCGATCGCGGGTGTTGTCGGCACGGTCCAGGTTACGCCGGGCGGATTCGTCGCTGCCGGCGGTGGCGTCGCGGAAGTTTCTAATCCCGCGCAGACCGAACTCGTCTTCACCGCGCCGCCGGCCCTGGCGGCGCAGGTGATCTCCGGATCTCGCATCGAAGTGACAGGCCCATCCGACAATTTCGAAGCCGTGGTAGTAGGGGTGGCCGCCAATGTGCGTGAACGGGGAAATGCCACGCTCATCCGGGCACGCCCGGTTTCGGACGCTCTGCCGCCCGCCGGCTCACCCGTGACGGGCATCGTCGTTACCGATAGGCAGGAGGATGGGCTGACCGTCCCCGCCGACGCGGTGCAGACGGTGGACGGACGATCAGTGGTGTTCATCGCCACCGACGAAGGCTTCCGGGCAACGCCGGTGCTCGCTGGCCGTCGAGCTGGCGGCCAGATCGAGATCCTGAACGGGCTTGATGGCTCAGAGCACATTGCGGGGATCAACGCCTTCCTCCTGAAAGCCGAACTCGCCAAAGGCGAGGCCGAACACAGCCACTGAGGGAGCAACCCATGTTCAAGTTTATTATCGAAACCTCGGTGCGCTTGCGCTGGTTCGTCGTAATCGCCGCCGCAACGGTGGCCGCCTATGGTCTGTTCGAACTGAACCGGCTGCCGATCGATGCGGTACCGGATATCACCAACCGCCAGGTACAAATCAACACGGTGGCGCCCGCGCTCCCGCCCGAGCAGATCGAGCGGCTGGTCACCTATCCGCTGGAAACGGGGCTTGCGGGCATTCCTGGCCTGACCCATACCCGCTCACTATCGCGCAACGGCTTCTCACAAATCACCGCCGTGTTCACCGACCAGACCGACATCTACTTCGCGCGCCAACAGGTTGCGGAGCGGATGCGTGAGGTCCAGGAAGACTTACCCGAAGGTGCCGTTCCGGTCATGTCGCCGGTCACTACCGGGCTGGGCGAAGTGCTGATGTGGACGGTGGACTATGTACCGTTCAGTAGCGCCAATCTGGCCGAATCCGGCCAACCCGGCTGGCAGGAGGGCGAGGTTTATCTGACGCCCGAGGGAGAGCGGCTTGCCACACCCGAGGAACGCGCCACTTATCTGCGCACGGTCCAGGACTGGATCATCGCACCTCAAATGCGGTCCACGCCGGGCCTGGCGGGCGTCGACACCACCGGTGGTTATGTCAAGGAATACGCGGTGCGGCCCGACCCGGCCAGGCTCGCTGCCCATGGACTCGGCCTTGGCGATTTGGTCCGGGCGCTGGAGCGCGCGAACGTCCAGGCCGGCGCGGGTTTCATCCAGCGCGGTGGTGAAGGCCTCGTAGTGCGAGCCGATGCGCTGGCCGAGACGATTGAAGACCTCGCTCAGGCACCGGTAGCCAATCGCGATGGCTTGGTCGTTCGCGTCGCCGACGTGGCGACCGTGGAGATAGGTCAAGCGCCGCGACTCGGCGCGGCGACACGCGATGGTCATGAAGCGGTTCTCGGCACTGCGTTGATGATCGCCGATGGTAATAGCCGCACTGCCGCTCAAGCGGCGGCTGCGCGATTGTCGCAAGTCAGCCAATCACTGCCCCCCGGCATCGTCGCAGAACCCGTGCTGGACCGCAGTGTGCTGGTCAATGCCACGATCAAGACGGTAGCCAAGAACCTCACAGAAGGTGCCCTGCTGGTAATCGCGGTGTTGTTCCTGCTGCTCGGCAATATCCGTGCGGCGGCCATCACTGCATTAGTGATCCCTCTGTCCTTTCTGTTCGCCGTCATCGGCATGAACCGCTTCGGAATCAGCGGCAACTTGATGAGCCTGGGTGCCCTCGACTTCGGGATTCTGGTCGATGGGGCAGTCATCGTGGTCGAAGCAACTCTGCTGATGCTCGGCCAGCGGCGCCAGGAGCTAGGCCGACCGCTGACCGTGGTGGAACGGTTAGGCGTTGCCACGCAGGCGGCGCGCAAGATGGTGAGGCCCGCCGCGTTCGGTCAGGTCATCATCCTGTTGGTATTCGCGCCGCTCCTGACCCTCGAAGGAGTGGAAGGAAAGACCTTTCAACCCATGGCGGCCACTTTCATGTTGGCCCTTGCAGGTGCGTTCATTCTTTCCTTTACCTTTGTGCCGGCGATGGCTGCACTGTTCGTGCGTGAGCCCGAAACCGCCCCTGTGACTGATGAGAGCCATCACGAAACCCGAGTGATCCGCTTCGTCCGACACTGGGTCGAGCCAGTGATTCGCGCTGCCATCACACATCCTAAAATCGTGTTGGGATCAGCGTTGCTGGCGTTGGTCATCGGGGCGTCGGCTTTTCTTTCCCTGGGACGGGAGTTCACACCGACGCTGGACGAGGGTGACATCGCCATGCAGGCGCTGCGAGTACCGTCCGCCTCCCTGGAACAGTCGCTGAAAATGCAGATGGCGTTGGAACAGGCGATCACCGCTCAGCCTGAAGTGCGCACTGTCTTCTCTCGCACCGGTACTGCCGAGGCAGCGGTGGATCCCATGCCACCGAACATCTCCGACGCAGTGATCATGCTCAAGCCGCGGGCTGATTGGCCCGACCCGTCCCTCGGCAAGGAGGCTCTCGTCGAACGGATTGCAGCCGTCGCCGATGAACAGATCGGCAATGCCTTCGAGTTCAGCCAGCCGATCGAGCTGCGCTTCAATGAACTGATCTCGGGTGTGCGCACCGATCTTGGCGTCATGGTCTTTGGCGATGATTTCACGACACTGCAAGGGATCGCGGACCAAGTAGCGAACCGGCTGCGCCAGATAGAAGGAGCGGCGGACGTGCGTGTCGAGCAGGTGTCGGGGCTACCCACCCTGACGGTGCAGGTCAATCGGTCGGCTGCGGCTGCTTACGGACTGGCCGCCGCTGACGTCAGCGAAGCAGTGGCCATCGGCATTGGCGGCATGACAGCTGGCCGCATTTTTGAAGGTGACCGCCGCTTCGACGTGGTGGTCCGCCTCGGTAATGATGTCCGCAACGATTCTGCCAGCTTGGCCGCGCTGCCGATCACAACGCCCACTGGAAACACAATACCTCTGTCTTCGGTAGCACGCATTCAGATCAGCGAAGGCCCCAATCAAATCAGCCGTGAAAACGGCAGTCGCCGCATGGTGGTGCAAGCCAATGTCCGTGGTCGCGACTTGGGCGGGTTCGTGGCACAAGCACAGGCGTCGGTAACGGATATCGAGCTCCCTGCCGGTGTTTATCTCGACTGGGGCGGCCAGTTCGAGAATCTTCAGCGCGCTGAGCAGCGGCTGATGGTAGTGGTCCCATTCGTCTTCGCGTTGATCGGTGTGCTGCTGTTCCTGGCCCTAGGCAGCATCAGGGAAGCTGGTCTGGTGTTCGTCTGCGTTCCCCTTGCACTAGTGGGCGGCGCGCTGGCCTTGCTGATGCGCGGGATGCCCTTCTCGGTATCGGCAGCCGTGGGCTTTATCGCCGTATCGGGTGTCGCGACGCTCAATGGCTTGGTGCTGATGCAGGCGATTCGCGAACGCCTGAGTGCGGGCGATTTGCCGATGGAGGCAGCCGCCGCCGGTGCCGCCAGCCGTCTGCGAGCCGTTCTGACCACCGCGCTGGTCGCCATCGTCGGCTTCATTCCAATGGCGATCGCCACCGGTGCGGGCGCGGAAGTACAAAAGCCGCTTGCCACCGTAGTGATCGGTGGGTTGCTGACGGCAACTGCATTAACCCTGCTGGTGCTACCGACCTTTGCCGCACGAGCTGCGAAGCCACACATGAATAAAGTGGGCAGCGCATGACGAACAAGCTGCGTCTCGATCTTCCCATTCTGCTGCCGGATATTCTGCACGACGCCGATGCCTGTGTGGGACGGCTTCTGTCCGAGCTGCGGGGTCAGAGTGGCCTGGAGGATGTCCATATCCGAAGCGATGGCTCACCGGTTACGCATCAACTCTGCGTCCACTACGACCCCGACACGTTTCCGCTGGTGCGCATTCGCGAACTGGTCGAGGCTGCGGGTGCGCGCATTACCGAGCAGTTCGGCCATCTCGTCTGGAACATTGAGGGGATAACCCATCAGCGGCGGGCGCGAACGGTGACCAAACAGCTACTGGCTCTACCCGGCGTGCTCGAAGCCGAGGTCAGCGTCGGCGGCGTGGTGCGGTTGGAGTTCGACCGTCAACAGACATCAGAGGATGACATCCGTGCAGCATTGGCAGGGGCTGGCGTGGACCGCAAGCCCGAAACGCATCGGCACGAGGTGGACGATGACGGACAGAAGCGCGGCGGGGATGAAGACCTCCGCCACGGCGGTATCTTCGGCGCCAATAGCGAGCTGATTTTCTCCCTGTTTTGCGGTGGGCTCCTCGCCATCGGGTTTGCAATCGCAAAACTGACGCCTATGCCAGGTTGGCTGCCGCTCGCCAGCTATCTCGGTGCCTACTTCTTCGGTGGCTTCTACACAGTCAGAGAAGCAGCCCAGAACCTGAAGCTCAAGCGCTTCGAAATCGATACGCTGATGTTGGTCGCCGCAGCCGGTGCGGCGGCGCTCGGAGCATGGGCCGAAGGCGCGTTGCTACTGTTTCTGTTCAGTCTGGGTCATTCACTTGAACACTACACCATGGGGCGCGCCAAGCGGGCGATTGAAGCGCTCGCCGAACTTGCCCCGGCGACCGCACGGGTCCGCCGTGACGACAAGATCATGGAGGTCGCAGTGGAGACGCTGGTACTGGGCGATGTCGTGATCGTCCTCCCCAATGAGCGCCTGCCGGCAGACGGGTTCGTGGTGTCAGGCGAAAGTAGTATTGACCAGGCTCCCGTCACCGGGGAGAGTGTGCCAGTCGATAAACGTCCAGTCTCCGACCGTGCAGAAGCCGCCGCACGCCCCGATCTGCTGGACGCAGCGCATCGCGTGTTCGCTGGCACCATCAATGGCTTCGGCGCGATTGAGGTCGTGGTGACCAAACGCTCTTCGGAGAGCGCGCTGGCGCGTGTCGTCAAAATGGTCAGCGAAGCTGAGACGCGAAAATCGCCAACCCAGCGTTTCACCGATCGGTTCGAGCGTGTTTTCGTACCGGCAGTGCTGGCGCTGACCGTATTGTTGCTGTTCGCGTGGATCGTGGTGGATGAGCCATTCCGGGATAGCTTCTATCGTGCGATGGCCGTTCTGGTCGCGGCCAGCCCTTGCGCACTCGCCATCGCCACGCCGAGCGCTGTGCTCTCTGGTATCGCCCGTGCTGCGCGCGGCGGCATTCTGATCAAGGGCGGTGCTCCGCTTGAAAAGCTCGGATCGCTTAATGCGTTCGCGTTTGACAAAACAGGCACGCTCACAGAAGGGCGACCACGCATCACTGACATATCAACGGCACCCGACATAAACGAAACCGAGTTACTGGCAACGGCGGTCGCGGTCGAAGCGCTGAGCGACCATCCGCTGGCTCGTGCGATTGTGCGCGATGGCACGCAACGTCTTGGCGGTGCGCCTCTGCCTACTGCGTCCGGGCTTCGGAGTCTGACTGGACAGGGCGTGGTCGCTCGAATCGAAGATGATGCGGTGCAGATCGGCAAAGCCGAGATGTTCGGCGCTGATGGACTGCCTCCCTTGTCTGAGTCTGTCGCCACCGCTGTTGAACAGCTCCGCAACCAGGGGCGGACCACCATGGTAGTCCGCCGGGATGGGCGTGACCTTGGCGTGATCGGCCTCATGGATACCCCCCGCACGACGGCACGGCCTGCGCTTGAGCAACTGCGGAGTATCGGCATCACCCGGATGATCATGATCTCCGGCGACAATCAGCGAGTCGCTGATGCCGTCGCAAAGCAAGTCGGCTTGGACGAGGCATGGGGTGATCTGATGCCGGAAGACAAGGTGGAGGCGATCAAGAAGCTGCGAGAAGCCAGCGAGGTCGCGATGGTTGGCGATGGCGTCAATGACGCCCCAGCCATGGCCAATGCAACAGTGGGGATCGCCATGGGCGCGGCAGGATCGGACGTGGCGCTGGAAACGGCCGACGTTGCCCTGATGGCCGACGACCTTTCCCATCTGCCGTTCGCTGTCGGACTCAGCCGACAAGCGCGCCGGATCATTCGGCAGAACCTATTCATCAGTCTTGGCGTCGTGGCATTACTGGTACCTGCGACGATCCTGGGGCTCGGCATTGGTCCAGCGGTTGCCGCACATGAAGGCTCTACTCTGGTGGTTGTGTTCAACGCGCTCAGGCTGCTTGCCTATCGGGAGAGATAAACGGTGATGCGTGCTCTACGAATCACATACGACTAATTAGGTGCTCCATGGAGTTACGTCATCTTCGATGTTTCCTTGCTGTGGCCGAAGAGCTCCACTTCGCGCGTGCCGCCGAGAAGCTGCACATTGAGCAGTCGCCACTTTCGCGCGCCATCAAGGAGTTGGAAGAAGAGCTCGGGGTTCGCCTATTCAACAGGACGACTCGCAGTACGCGATTGACGCGTGCAGGAAAACTTTTTCTGGAACACGTCCCCCGCGTTTTCACAATTCTGGAACAAGCCCGCCAAAGCGTAAAGGCCGTTGCAGCAGGTTATCACGACCAGTTGCGGGTTGCCCTGTCCGACGGAATCACGCCATCGCGCCTGAGTGCCTTGCTGGCGCAATGCCGGCAGGAAGAGCCAGATGTGGAAATCCGTTTGTTCGAAATGCCTCTGTCACAGCAAATCAGAGGGCTGCACGATGATCTTTACGACGTGGGGTTTGCGCAGTCTGATGAGGTAGGTGACGGTATCGTTGCCGAACCTGTTTGGAGTGACCCACTTATGGTGGTAGTGCCAGCAAGACACCCCTTGCTGGCCCACAAGCGTATTCCATTAAATGAGGTCTTACGCTACCCGCTGGTGATGTGTGATCCACAGTCATGTGAAGGCTATGGACAGCAGATCGCTCGTATTCTGCGCCGCGTCGACGCAGACCCGCTCATTGCTGAACACGTTACTTCGCTGGAGCTGATGCTAACGCTGGTTTCGGCGGGTTATGCGCTGGCTTTGATCGGCGCATCGCAGATCATCGCATACCAGAACTTTGGTGTGGTTGCCCGTCCCTTAGCGGGTCGTTCCCCGGTGCTAATCACCTACCTATTGCGACGAACTGTTGACCCACCCGAGACCTTGAGCCGTTTCATTGATCGGGTCAGCCCGATCAGCACAGAAGCGCGTGCGACACAGGCATTCACGCACACATCCAACACACCGAAGGAGATCAACTCACCCTGATCTCTGCTTGAGATTGGCGGAAAAGGATACCTGATCAGATTATCTTAGTTGATATCAGCTGTGTGCTTTCTCTCGTTGATTCCTGCGAGAATTTTACATGTCTCAACTTCGCGGCCATCGCTGCATGCCGATCTCAGCATAGCTAGTTGTCCCTCAAGTGCTTGCAGGGTGGCTATCTGCGATCGCACATGAGCGATGTGATCATCGAATAAGGCATTGATGGTGGCACAGGGCTGGTGAGGTTCGCCCTGATAGCGCAGTAGTTCGCGAAGCTCTGCTAATGACAAGTTCAGCATTCTGCAGCGACCGATGAAAACCAGCCGCTCAACATGCGCCTCCGTATAGGTGCGGTAACCGTTCTCCTGGCGCTTAGGTCGCGGCGACAACAGACCCTGCTGTTCATAGAAGCGGATCGTCTGTGTATCGAGGCCAACTAGTCGTGCCAACTGACCAATGCGCATTAGGTTCCTCCTCGAATGATCTTCTGTGCTATTGACATTATAGTGACTATAAGGTTTCTAATGTACCGATATTTTCCCCACCGGAGCCATATCATGAGCAGAATCTGTAGTAGTCCAAGTAGCCGCAATGCAAGGCCTGTGGAGGGTGCCGAATGACAGTTTCCGCAAAGGCTTCAGGGGAATGGATCAGCGTCTATACCGTACCGAAGATGGATTGTCCGTCAGAAGAAAGAATGATTCGCTTGGCACTGAACGGCTTTGACGAGATTCGTACACTATCCTTCGACTTGGTGGATCGTCGGTTGGAAGTGGTGCATGACGGTCCGGTTGAGCCGATAACCGCCAAACTGAAGACCCTAGGACTGGGCGCTTCGCTCCAGGAGAATCAAGCCGCTGATCTGGAGCGGATCAAGGCCATCGAGAGTTCGGCCATTTCTCCTTCACAGGAATCTAGCACCCTGCGGCTGTTGCTCGGCATCAATGCGCTCCTGTTCGTGGTGGAGATGAGCGCCGGTCTGATTGCCCAATCGACCGGTCTGATCGCAGAGTCACTGGATAATTTTGCTGATGCTGCCGTTTACGCTTTGGCGCTTTATGCCGTAGGGCACAGTGTGAAGAGACAGGTGAGGGTGGCGCATATTGCTGGCGTAGTCCAACTGGTCTTGGCAGTTGGCGTACTGATAGAGGTCGGGCGTCGTTTTGTATTTGGTAGCGAACCCGAATCTCTGGTGATGATGATCATCGCCTTCATCGCGCTGATCGCCAATACCGGTTGCCTGCTGTTGATTTCCAAGCATCGAGAAGGTGGCGCGCACATGAAAGCAAGCTGGATATTCTCCGCCAACGATGTGGTTATCAATATTGGTCTTATCGCTGCAGGTGCGATGGTTGCATGGACCGGGTCCAACTACCCTGATCTGATCATCGGTACTATTGTCGGATTAATCGTCCTCAATGGCGCGCGCAAAATTCTGGCGCTCAAGGCGTGATGTGCAAGTGCTCCCCTGCACTTTCGTGTAATAGGCCGACCTGGACGAGAAGACGGCACGGGACCTTACATGAGTAGAGGAGCTAGTGCGTCTCGATCTTCCCATTCTGTTGCCGAACGTTCTGTACGACGCCGGTGCCTGCGTGGAACGACCCCTGGTCGAACTGAGGGATCAGAGTGGCGTAAAGCATATCCATATTCGAAGCGATGGCTCACCGGTAACGCCTCGGCTCTGTATCCACTACGATCCCGACACGCTTCCGCTCGCACGGACGCATCCGTGAATTGGTTCTGGCTGAGGGTGCGCACGTTACTGAGTAGTTCGGCCATCTCGTCTGGAACATTGAGGGTATATAACGCACCACGGCGGACACAAACGGCAACTAAACAGCTACTAAACAGCTACTAGCTCTACCCAGAGTGCTCGCGCCGTCAGCCTTCGACGATGCGCGGCAGCACGATGACGAATCGCGTTATGGTGTCGTCAGACTCAGCGTGGACTGTGCCACCATGCACCTCGACGATCGTCTTGACGATGGCCAGCCCAAGGCCGGCTCCCTCATCCTTGCGTTGCCGAGACGGGTCACCCCGGTGGAAGCGATTGAAGAGCTGCGGCAAATCCTCTGTTGGAATCTTTTGACCGGAGTTCTCGACGCTTACAGTGGTTGTATGCATGTCCTGATGTAAACGCACAGTTACGCTTGTGTCGCGCGGCGTATAGCGGATTGCGTTGGAAAGCAGGTTGCTGATGGCACGGCGCAACATCTCCCGATCGGCCTTAACTGCGGTCACTTGCCCGTTTAGCTGCAACAAGACCCCCTGATCCTCCCCCCAAGCCTCGAAATACTCGAACAGCCCTTGAATCGTTTCGGTCAGGTTCAAGGTTTCAAGCCGGAGGTTGTCCGGCGCATTCTCGGTCTGCGCAAGAAATAGCATGTCATTGATCATGCGGTTCAACCGTCCGAACTCTTCCAGGTTTGAATAGAGGATTTCCCGGTATTCCTCGGCGGAACGGGCCTGACCCACTGCCACTTCCGTCTGCGTGATCAGATTGGTGACCGGCGTACGCAATTCATGGGCAATATCTGCGGACACATTGGCCAGTTGGGCATATCCGTCCTCAATACGCCCGAGCATAGCGTTGAACGAA
>Ga0172382_10006706_pt1 | contig 16603 bp, 13 predicted proteins | sample Leawel138RmetaG_FD_122245 | JGI IMG/M metagenome (GOLD analysis project Ga0172382, IMG submission 122245) | Leachate microbial communities from a municipal landfill in Southern Ontario, Canada - Leachate well 138R metaG | ecosystem: Engineered > Solid waste > Landfill > Unclassified | place...
AGTGAAGTCTGCTACAGCGTCGGATCACATCACTGATGATGAGTTTGAAGCGTTACTGGATCAATTGCATGGCCCTGCCGGTAAGCCTGCAGCGTTAGAGCAGACACAGGCAGCGCCAGAAAAGCAAGCGGATGCGCAGTCTGCTACAGCGTCGGATCACATCACTGATGATGAGTTTGAAGCGCTCCTTGACCAGTTACATGGTGAGGGTAAATTCAATGTTGAAGCACCGGCTTCTGAGGCGTTTACGTCAGACTCTGCTATTGCAGGCGACGCTAGCGACACATCGGATGCTACTCTTAGTGATGCGTCATCCAAAATTGGTGATGATGAGTTTGAATCACTACTCGACCAACTGCATGGTAAGGGTAAGTTCCAGATCAGCGTTAAAACCCCCGTTGCAGCAGCACAGAGTACAGTATCAGAAAAGTCAGCGAAAAGTTCTGCACCTGCAGCGCAAAAGCCTACGCTGCCGAGCCGTTCAGCTGCAGGACGTGCCCCCGAGATTGAAACAACTGTGCGCGTCGACACCGCTCGTTTAGACGAGATTATGAACATGGTCGGTGAGTTGGTACTGGTGCGTAATCGCTTGGTGCGTCTTGGCCTCGATAGTGGCGATGAAACCATGACTAAAGTGCTGGGTAACTTAGATGTTGTTACGGGTGATCTGCAATCTGCTGTGATGAAGACGCGTATGCAGCCGATTAAAAAAGTCTTTGGCCGTTTTCCTCGCTTAGTACGTGATATGGCGCGTAATTTGAAAAAGAACATACGCCTCGAACTGGTAGGTGAAGATACTGATTTAGATAAAAACCTGGTTGAAGCATTGGCCGACCCATTGGTGCACTTGGTACGTAATTCGGTGGATCATGGTATTGAGATGCCTGATGAGCGGGAAATGGCGGGCAAAGAGCGTGAAGGCCGAGTCATTTTAGCAGCCTCACAAGAAGGCGATCATATTCAATTGACTATCAGTGATGATGGTAAAGGCATGGACGCCAATGTGTTACGCAATAAAGCTGTTGAAAAAGGCATGCTGGAGCGAGAAGCGGCTGATCGCCTCAGCGATTTAGAGTGTTATAACTTAATTTTCGCTGCAGGTTTTTCTACTAAAACTGAAGTGTCCGATGTGTCAGGGCGTGGCGTTGGCATGGACGTGGTTAAAACCAAAATATCCCAACTCAATGGCAGCGTAAACGTATATTCAACGCCAGGGAAAGGGTCACAAGTGGTAATTAAAGTACCGCTGACCTTAGCCATTATGCCGACTCTAATGGTCATGTTGGGTCATCAGGCTTTCGCTTTTCCGCTGGTGAATGTCAATGAGATTTTCCATTTAGATCTATCCCGCACCAATATTGTTGATGGCCAAGAAGTCGTCATCGTGCGTGATAAGGCATTGCCTTTATTTTATTTAAAACAGTGGCTCTTGCCTAATCAAGTGCACACTGACCAAACAGAAGGGCATGTGGTGATTTTGACCGTGGGCAATCAACGCATTGGTTGTGTTGTTGATCAATTGGTTGGCCAAGAAGAAGTGGTGATTAAACCTTTAGGTAAAATGCTGCAAGGCACGCCAGGTATGTCCGGTGCAACCATTACCGGTGATGGTCGTATTGCGCTGATTTTAGATGTTGCTGGTTTGTTGAAAAATTATGGACAGCGCTACTGAGCGTAAAACATCACGAGTGTAGCTTTTGGAGTAGGTATGACAGTCAAGGTTCTGGTGGTTGATGATTCAGGCTTTTTTAGACGTAGGCTGACCGAAATACTCTCCTCGGATGGCAATATCGAAGTGGTGGGTACGGCAGCCAATGGTCGAGAAGCTGTTGAGCAAACGCTAGCATTACGACCTGACGTGATCACCATGGACTACGAAATGCCAGTGATGGATGGCATTACTGCGGTTAAAAATATAATGCAGCGTTGTCCTACGCCCGTATTAATGTTTTCTTCACTGACTCATGAAGGGGCACGTGTTACTTTGGATGCGTTGGATGCTGGCGCATTAGATTATCTTTCGAAGAATTTTGAAGACATTTCTAGAAACCCGCAGCGGGTTAAGCAGATGCTTTGCGATAAAGTGCATCTGTTAGCGAAGAGTAATAGACACGCATGGACGCGTCCAAAATTAGCGTTGAGCACGCCTAGCATAGCGCAGTCAGCGCCTGTATCTGCGTCTACAATCAAAAAAACAGCACGCACATCAGCACTCCGACAACCTCTAGCAGAAACAAGGACTGCAACTCGGTCAACGCCAGCACTGGCACGTAGCACGTTGGGCGTCAACGATGATGCTGTACTAGCCTCCACCACTAGTCCAACACGTAAAACCTATAAGTTGGTTGCTATCGGCACCTCTACAGGTGGACCTGTGGCTTTGCAGCGGGTTCTAACCCAATTGCCTACTGACTTTCCGGCACCGATTGTGATCGTTCAGCACATGCCTGCAGCCTTTACTCATGCTTTTGCCGAGCGCTTGAATAAGCTGTGTAATATTGATGTTAAGGAAGCTGAAGAAGGCGATGTGCTACGTTCCGGTTTAGCGTTATTGGCCCCTGGTGGTAAACAAATGATGATTGATGCGCGCGGCACGGTGCGTATTTTACCGGGTGATGAGCGGCTTAACTACAAACCCAGCGCAGATGTCACCTTTGGTTCAGCAGCTAAAGTCTTTAGTGATAAAGTCTTGGCGGTTGTGTTAACTGGGATGGGCGCTGACGGTCGTGAGGGCGCGCGTTTGCTAAAACAGTCCGGCAGCCAGGTGTGGGCACAAGATGAGGCCAGTTGTGTGATTTATGGCATGCCGATGGCTATCGTGAAGGCAGGCTTAGCTGACTTTGTTTACAGTTTGGATGATATTGGTGGATACCTTGTAGAGGCGTGCAGCTGATGGATGTACTCAGTCTAGTTGGGCTAGTGATGGCCTTTGTTGCTATCATTGGTGGTAATTATCTTGAAGGGGGGCATATCAGCTCGCTGATGAATGGCCCTGCCGCTTTGATCGTATTTGGCGGCACCTTTGGCGCTGCATTATTACAAACACCGGTCAGTCACTGTAAGCGTGCGCTGCAAATTATTGGTTGGGTGATGTTTCCACCCTATGCCAACTTACCCGGCGCCATTAATGATGTGATTGGCTGGAGTATGACAGCACGCAAAGATGGCTTGCTCGGGCTTGAGACTGTTGCGGAGTCTGAGTTAGATCCTTACGCACAAAAAGGTCTGCAATTACTCGTGGATGGTATGGAGTCAGAAGGTATTCGTAGTATTTTAGAGGTCGATTTGTACACTCAAGAAGACCGAGACTTACAAGCGGCCAAGTTCTATGAATGCATGGGTGGCTATGCCCCCACCATTGGTATTATTGGTGCCGTGATGGGCTTGATTCACGTAATGGGTAATCTTGCTGATCCATCCCAACTGGGCAGTGGTATTGCGGTGGCTTTTGTTGCCACTATTTACGGGATTGGCTCTGCTAATTTATTGTTTCTACCAGTCGCTAGTAAATTAAAAGTCATAGTGGTGCGTCAGTCACGTTACCGCGAAATGCTGCTAGAGGGTATTTTATCCATTGCTGAAGGTGAAAATCCACGTTCTATTGAACTTAAGCTGCAAGGCTTTATGGAATAATTATGGCGCGCCGACGTAGACAAGAAGAGCCTGTCAATCATGAGCGTTGGTTGGTGTCCTATGCTGATTTTATTACCCTGCTGTTTGCTTTTTTTGTTGTGATGTATTCAATTTCCTCAGTTAATGAAGGTAAATATAAAGTCCTGTCTGATTCGATGGAAGGTATTTTTAAACAGGCAGAGCGATCCATTACGCCGATTCCTATTGGTGATGAGCGCGTTAAAGGGCAGGCTGATGCTGAGGGTGACGGTGAGAGCGCAGGTGGCTTAACGCAAGATCCTTTAGAGAGTATTGCGGAGCAAATTCGAGAACAATTTGATGGCTTGTTGGGGGATGGCCAACTGTATGTGCGAGCCAACGAAATGTGGCTTGAACTGGAGTTGAGTTCCAGTTTGCTGTTCCCCAGTGGTGACGCCATTCCTCATCAGAATGCGTTTGATATTATTGAAAAAATATCGGGCATTTTAGCGCCTTTTGAAAATCCTATTCAGGTTGAGGGGTTTACCGATAATCTGCCGATCAGCACGGCACAGTATCCTACAAATTGGGAGCTTTCAGCAGCCCGCGCGGCGAGTATTGTCAGGATGCTAGTGATGGATGGTGTTGAGCCAGAGCGCTTAGCTGCGGTGGGGTACGGTGAGTTCCAGCCTGTTGTTGAAAATACAGATGCTGCGGGGCGGGCGCGTAATCGCCGTGTAGTGTTAGTGATTTCTCGCGATGTTAATAGTCGACGTCAAACTGCAACATCCGAGGATCAAGAATAGTGATCCAGTAAGGCTGGCATATAGATTGCTTGTTGTATTGTGAGTCAATATAAAGATGTGCTCAGCGTCAACCCATTGGCGCTGAAAAATAGCATCTAACCACAGTGCGATTGAGTTTGGGGTAGACAATGAGAATCTGGGCGGTGGCTAACCAGAAAGGTGGTGTCGGTAAAACTACAACAACGCTAGCGCTTGCAGGTCTTTTGGCCGATGCAGGTAAGCGCGTTTTGGTGGTTGATTTAGACCCGCATGGCTCGATGACCAGTTATTTTGGCTATGATCCCGATAGTATGGAGCACAGTTGTTATGATCTGTTTCAGCATTCAGGGAAAATTCCAGCCTATTTACCGCAACAATTACTGCGCGATACCAGTCATGAGCATATCAAGCTTTTACCCTCCAGTACGGCATTGGCAGTGCTGGAGCGTCAATCGCCGGGTAAAGATGGTTTAGGTTTGGTGATCGCCCGTGCCTTGGCGCTGTTAGCGGATGATTTTGACTTTGCCCTGATTGACAGTCCACCCTTGCTTGGTGTGCTCATGGTCAACGCCTTAGCTGCCAGTGAACACCTATTGATTCCAGTGCAAACCGAGTTTCTTGCGTTAAAAGGACTCGAGCGTATGGTCAACACATTAAAAATGATCAACCGTTCGCGTCAACAGCCGTTGCCTTTTACTATTGTGCCAACGTTATTTGATCGGCGTACTCAAGCCTCGATAACAGCCTTGCGTATGCTCAAAAAGCAGTATCCAGAAAAGCTCTGGCAGGCCTATATTCCGATAGATACGCGTTTGCGCGATGCCAGTCGAGCAGGTCTAGTGCCTTCGCGCTTTGATAAGAGCAGCCGCGCTATTTTAGCCTACCGTGCTTTATTAAAGCATGTGCTCAGCCAGTGTCTTCAGCTGCGCCAAATTGAGTCCGTTGCAGCGATCGAGTCATCTGAGCAAGACGCATTAGCGCTCGCGAAAAAACAAACAAAGCATGAGTAGGGGCAGTGATGAGTATTGACCCTGTGCGACTACTTGGAATAGACCATGAGTAAAGATAGCCAACATGCTGCTTTGCAAAGTTATTTAAATGCCTTGTTGCTCGATGCAGAGCCAGAGCCAGAGTCAGAGCCAGAGCTTGAGTTGCAGTCAGACCCCGCTGCTGCGGTCAGACCGGTAGCGCTTTTGGATAAGCCACACGTGATCTCTAGTTTGCCTCGTGTAGCGTTGCTTGAGCCACTAATCAGCGAAGCGCAAATACGCCAGCTACCTGTGTCGGTTTCTGTCATAGAAGAGCAGCAGGAGAGTGCTTTACCGGAAGCTGCAGTTGTTAGCAAAAGCGAATTGGATAAAACCGGCTGGAGTAACAGTGCTTTTGAGTGTTTGCTGTTTGATGTGGCAGGACTGACCTTGGCAGTGCCTTTGACTATGTTAGGCAGTATTTATTCATTTGAACCTGATCAGCTGACACCTTTATTCGGCCAGCCTGACTGGTTTGTTGGTATATTATCAACGCCCGCAGGTAATTTAAAAATATTAGAAACTGCACGTTGGGTAATGCCAGAACGCTATAATGTTGGCATGCGTAAAGATTTAAAATTCGTTATTTCGATTAACGGTTGTGATTGGGGCTTAGCGGTTCATCAGGTACGTCATTCAATACGCTTAGAGCCAAGTGCCGTTAAATGGCGTACAGACCGTAGTAAGCGCGCTTGGCTGGCTGGTACAGTGATTGAGCATATGTGTGCCTTGTTGGATGTTGAGGTGCTGGCACAACTGATTACAGATCAAGATGTACCGATCAGTGCTGCGCAGGCAGGGACTGAAAAGTTGTGATTATAGTGTGAGCCTGAGTGCTCGAATAAGGAGAATAACAATGCAAAATTTATCAGCTCACAGTGCCGATGATCCTATCTTACAATGGGTGACATTTCGTCTTGATAATGAAACCTATGGCATCAATGTGATGCAAGTGCAGGAGGTTTTGCGTTATACAGAAATTGCTCCAGTACCTGGCGCACCCAGCTATGTATTAGGGATTATTAACCTGCGCGGTAATGTTGTCACTGTGATTGATACCCGTCAGCGCTTCGGTTTGCAGGCAGCAGAGGTGAACGATAGTACGCGAGTGGTGATTATTGAGGTGGATAAACAAGTTGTCGGTATTTTGGTTGATAGCGTGGCCGAAGTGGTGTATTTGCGACAGTCTGAAATTGAAACAGCGCCCAATGTTGGTAACAAAGATGCAGCCAAGTTTATTCAGGGCGTGTGCAACAAAAATGGCGAATTGTTAATTCTAGTTGATCTAGAAAAAATGATGAGTGAAGAAGAGTGGTCTGAGCTGGATTCGTTATAATGTGGCCGCTGGTGTTGTTTTTATCTGCGTTATGCATTGGCAACAGTGTTGTTGTGTATATTTTGTGGAGAAAAAAACAACACTTAGACAATCTACAAGCTCAGCAAGAAAAACAAATAGAGCAGCAGAACACTACCTTAAAAAGCTTAAATCGGCGTTTGGAAACCTATTTGGCGGGCAGTATGCGTATGGGTGAAGAGTTGTATGAGCTAAAAAAAGAACTGGCGCCTTTACCCGATAAAATCTTGCGTATGGAACAAAAAGACCCAAGCAGTTTGTCTTTTACCCAGGCCGCTCGATTAGTTGGTTTAGGCGCGAGTACCGAAGACCTGAAGCAATCCTGTGGTTTAAGCCAGTCGGAAGCTGAGTTACTGCAGCGTATGCACAGTAAAAAAACCCCTTAGTCATTTTTTACAATAATAAAAAAGGCCAGCTGATTAGCTGGCCTTTTTGCCTTAGCAAGTAATATTACTTGCGGCTGGCCTTTTCTAACATACGCAAAGCGCGTTCGTTAGCTTCATCAGCAGTTTGCTGTGCACTTTGAGCAGCACTCATAGCGTCACCAGCTTTGCTGTATGCTTCGTCAGCGCGAGCTTGCGCACGCATGACTGAGTCTTCAACAGCAGTTAAACGTGCGTCAGTTTCTTTTGCTGTGCTGCTGCAACCAGTTGCTAATACAGCTGCTAAAGCCAATGCAGAAAATTTTAGAACATTATTCATCGTGTTCCCCTTAATATGGGTTTCCATGGAAGCAACCTATCAGATGATAAGTTGACTCGCTATATGTTACGCATTCGCTTGAGTAAGTAAACTACTAGAATCGTTAGAAGTACATTTTTTTTGCGTTATTGAACAATAAATGTGCAGTAAAGCATAGGGTTGTAAACTTTGTTTAAATTCAGCAGGACAATATGAAAATCGTAAACGTTTAGGTTAAGTGATTTATTGTGATTGTGCTGGACTGGCACATGAATTTTTTCGCATTATTTGTTATTTAATTGAAGGTGGGATGTGTGATCAACAGGGCTGTGCGTGCTTTCTTTACTTTAATGATGCTGTGCTTAGCTTTGTTCATTGCGTTGCTGAGCAGCCAGGTGCAAGCTGCTTTACAGGTATCGCAATGTAACCAAACGATTACCATGCGCGACAGTCATTGGCAGGTGTATAAAGACCACAGGGCTGTGCAAACATTTACTGAAGTGCAAGGCCTAGCCGAAGATGTATGGCAGCCAGCCGATCGGAGTGCGTTCGCGCCAGGTTTTACCCGCGCGGCTTATTGGTACCGAACAACAATCGATAATCAAGCGCAGGCTCCGTGTCGCTACTGGCTTGATTTAGACTCGCAGCGCGTGACTGATATGCAAATGTACACGCAACAGGCGGGGAGCGCTTGGCAAGCCGAGCGTGCTGGAGTTGCCTATCCCGTTCAACAATGGAGCAGCGCGCAACTTAATCCAGCTTTACCTGTTGTGCTGGCTCCGGCGAGCACCACGCATATCGTTTTGCGTTTAAGCAGTGCACATACCTTTGCAGTTGATCCGCAGTTACTGCCACAGCACGCTTTGATTAAGTCGCGCATGACGCAAACCATGTTCGATGGTATGACGTTTGGTGTGTTGTGCTTACTGATTATCTTGAGTCTGTTTGTTGGTTACTTCTATCAACTGCAGGTTCTTTTGGTCTTGGCCGTTGCCGTGCTTGCTTATGCAGCTTACACAGTATTGCTAGCCGGTTATGGTTTTGTTTATTTATGGCCACAATCAGTGCAGTTGAATGCCTATATGGTGATGATCGTAGAAGCTATTACGCGAGTCTGTATGTTGGCTTACCTGCGTGTTTTATTACAGGTGAAGAAACAACCAGCATGTGTCGGTCGATTGTTTACAGCTATTCAGATCAGTCTCATCGTCTGGCTATTGCTGCGCCTAGTGTTTGTCCACGAACCTTTGCTTGATGCTGGTAGTGCTGTTAGTTATGGAATGCGGCTGGCTATTCTTGCGACTGTTCTTTACGCATTATATATGGGGGTACGCTGCAAACTGTCCTATGAATGGTTTAGTTATGCTGTGCCTGTGCTTGTGCTGAGTCAAACAGTGTTATTAATACTGTTTTCTTGGGGTTTTAATGTCGTTAAACCTTTTGAGCATGTGTGGTTATCACTGTCTATTTTGCCAGGCGCCTTGCTGCTAGCGTATACGCTGGTTACTCAAATTGCTTTAGGGCGACAACGGGAAGAGAGTGCACTGATTGATATTGAACAATTGAAACGCGCTGAGCAGGATGATTTAGAACAGCGTGTTGAGTTGCGTACTCAGCAACTACGCAACGCATTAAGTAATCAGAATATGTTACTGGCGCGTATCAGTCATGACTTGCGCAGTCCCTTGCAGCATGTGATACGTGATGCACGTTTATTGGAGTCATCCAGCACACAGTTGGCACATTATGGACAAAGTATACAGCGCACAGCACAGCAACAGTTGGACTTGATTGATGAGTTGCTTGAGTTTTCGCGAGGCGAGCTTAAGCAACTTGAACTGCTGGTTGCACCGGGTTATTTGTTTGGCTTCTTACGTGAAATTGAAGAAACAGGCATGTTTTTAGCTGAACGTAATCACAATACTTTTACAAGTGAATTGGCCAATGATTTACCTTTATTGGTTAACGCTGACTTTCGTCGCTTGCGCCAAGTAATAATTAATTTGCTGGCAAATTCTGCTAAATTTACTCAAAAAGGTCACATCAAGCTTGCAGTAAAGCTACTCAGTTTGGATAAGCAAGCGGGACATGCCGATATGAGATTTATAGTGACGGATAATGGGATAGGTATACCACACAAAGAGCGGCAGAATTTATTGCAACCCTTTCAGCGTGGTGAGAGCAGCACAGGTTATGAGGGAATGGGGCTGGGGTTATACATTGTGCGGCAGTTATTGGACTCGATGAGCAGTCAGTTAGAGATTGGAGAGTCTAGTAACGGTGGCGTGCGTTGCCATTTTATCGTTAGATTAGAATTGGCCTCTGAGCACGAGTTGGAGCAGGTATTTATTGAAAGTTATGCCGCCAGCTCTGAAGGTGAGCAGCATACCGTTCTGATTGTTGATGATGTTGCGATCACTCAAGAGATGCTCTATGAGCTACTTTCAGGCTATAACTATAATCCGATTACGTGTAGCAGTGCTGCAGAAGCACTGGTGATTTTACGTGATAATCCTGTCGATATTATTATTACCGACCAAGTGATGCCGGTTATGGATGGCTGGGACTTGCTGCGCTGTGTGCGTAATGAGTGGCCGGACTTGCCCGTTTTATTGTATTCCGCACGACCATCAGTGCGGCCGTTAGACTTGCATGCGAGCATTGATTTTGACGCTTGTTTGTTAAAGCCTGCGACGACTAGTGAGTTATTAGCACAGATCAGTCGACTGCTAAGCTAAATTGCCGCATGCGCCATTACTTAGACTGCAGGGCACTGACCTTATTTTGTAAATAGGCAATGGTGGAGTGTAGCCTTTCCTCAGTGCGAATTTTTAAATCAGCAATACGTTGTGTTTCTTGATTATGTAGAGCGTTATTGAGCTCTAGAGCCAGCTTCGAAAGATGATGAAAACCCGCATGCCCAGCGGTGCTGATTAAATCATGTAAATTCTGTTGGACCGATGGTGTTTGGGTCGAAGTTGTCCACTGCAACAGGCTGGCCAAGCGCGCCTGGTAATCTTCGATAAGCTTATTAAGTAGGTTGATAAAACGTTCATCGCCCATGCTGTTGTGTAACGACTGCAAATGCTGTTGATTAAATTGCTGGGTAGGTAGAGTGGGAGCGGGTGGCGCTATAACTGTTTGGTTAATAAGTTGCTCAAGCGTCTGCCATAGTTGCTGTTCATTAATAGGCTTATTAATGTAAGCACTCATTCCCGCAGTGCTATAATCTGGCATATACTCAATGTTAGTGTTTGCGCTAACGGCAATAATTGGAATATTTTGACCTTGTGGTAAATTGCGAATTTTCTTTGTGGCGCTAATGCCGTCCAATACTGGCATCATGATGTCCATTAAAATAGCACTGTAATAATGGCTGTGAGCTGCGCTTAAACAATCAACCGCTTGTTGACCGTCACAGGCGAGTTCAACCGTAAAACCAGCTTCCTCTAACATTTCTTGACCGACCAAACGGTTCAGCTCGTTATCATCAACCAGCAGAATACGCAGGCCTTTAAACATCTCAGGAGCAACAGCTGGGCCAGTTATCAGTTTACTGTCCTTAACGGGCTGCTGCTGAATATGAGTGTTGACTGCTGCGCTAAACCAAAATGTACTGCCTAGCCCTTCGCTGCTGCGTACGCCGACGTCGCCACCCATTAAGTGTGCGAGTTTGCGTGAGATCGCTAAACCTAAGCCTGTACCACCAAAACGTCGAGTGATTGAGGCGTCAGCTTGCTGGAACTCTTTAAATAGATGCTCGACATTGTCCGCAGAAATCCCCATACCTTGATCTCCTACTTCACAGTGGAGTTGTAAGTGTGCAGGGTTATCGTGGTTGAGTCGTGTGCGTATATAAATAGCACCAGAGTCGCTAAATTTAATCGCATTATTAAGGTAGTTTAGTAAGATTTGCCCGATACGTGTTGGGTCGCCGACAAGGTAGTGTGGCAGTGCGGGGTCATTGTCAATGTGTATACTTAAACCTTTACTCTGCGCATCATCGGTAAGCAGCTCGACCGTACTTGCGACCAATGCTGCTGGCTCAAATGGCCTGCTTTCGAGTTGCAGGTGATTACCGTCAATTTTCGAAAAATCTAAAATATCATTAATGATGCTGAGTAAATGATGCCCAGCTTTATTGATTCTATCTAATCGTTGCTTTTGCTCAGTCGTCAGCTCATGTTTAAGTACCAGTTGTGTTAAACCTAAAATAGCGTTCATGGGCGTGCGTATTTCATGACTCATGGTGGCTAAAAACGCTGCTTTGGTTCGTGCTGCTTGCTCAGCGCTATTTTTCGCTTCTTCCAATGCTTGGGCTTGGTATTTATAGGCCGTAACATCAAGCAAAATACCGTTAAATAGCGTAGCTGTATTATTTAAAGGTTGGCATGCAGCAAGTATTTTATACCAAAAAATTTGATTGTTGAGTTCTATGCGAATATCAGTATCAATTGGTTGCAGTGTTTGCCTACTGCGCGAAAATGCCTTCTTAATGATCCATTGAAAAGCGCTCGAAGCAGGAAATATAGGCTCATTACTTTTAAAGGTACGATTCAGTAAAGTATCAATTGGTTGGCCTAAAAAACTGTCTGCTTTGCTGCTTAGAAATAAGAACTGCTTACTGTCATCTTCATTTAGACGCAGCTGAAATACCGCACCGGGCATCGCGTCAGTGAGCGCCACAAGCTGCTTTGATAAACGTGTGTTTTCTTTACTTTTGGCTGCTTCAAGTTCTAGGCGGTCAGCACGTTGCATCTCATTACGAAAAAGATGCAAAGCTTGCGCCATACGTCCGATTTCATCACCACGCTGCTGGCCGTCAATAGGGGCATCATACTGGCGATCATTTAAGCGGGTCATTACATGAGTTAAGCGGGTAATAGGGCGAGAAATATTTACATAGGATAAAAAGCTGGTGAAACTGATAGCAAAAACAAGTATAAAACCGACAGCTAGTGCGGTGTTGCTGATGGTCTCTTGTGTCGTCTCGGCGAGTTGCTGAGAGGCGTTAAGGTGGTCCGCGAGAATTGATTCGCGCAACTGATCCATGTTCAGACGCAGTTCGCTGAGCGCGGGTTCTAATTCACTGTGGATAATGATCAGTGCACGGTCACCACGCCAGCGTGCAGCTTGCTCAATGACTTCATTAATTAGGCCAAATACATGTGCTTGCCGAGTGGTGATTTCAGTTAGAACAGTTTTTTGTGGTTCGGATAAAACATGTATTTTATTGAGTTTATCAACGAATTTGAGTTGTTGATTGAGAAGCTCATTTTGACTCACTCGCATGTGTTTTTCTTCTTGCTCGGTGAGTACCGAAAAAGCGAGACGGCTGGCATCGCTTAAATCAACTAAAGCTTCGCCAATAATTAAGGTGTTTTGGGTTTTGTTTTCAAGCAAGTAACGGTAGTTTTTATCTACTGTATGCATGCTGTTGAGTGAGTACAGTGTAGTGAGTGCGGCAAGAGCGCTGAGCATAGCAACCAATAAAAGCACTTTATGAGTAATGTTAAGAGGAATGTTTTTGAGCATGGAATTATTGGCTGCGTGATGAGGGTCGCGTGAGTTACTTAGAAAATATCGCTAGTACTTGCTTTGCAGAAAGTTCTGCACTGGTACGATCTTCAAGAAAATCAGCAACAATTTTATATAGGTCTTTATTGCTTAAGGAGGCCATTACCGCACGGCGCATATTGGCCATACGCAAGTCATGGATGCTTTTTTTGCTGCAGCTATTAAAACCGTCGGTGTCGATATCAACACGCGCAGGCGATGCACCGCTCGCAATACTAAGCTCGCGTTGAAAATCTTTATTAAGAAGGATACGAGCCAGTTGTTGTTGGTTTTCAACGCGGTTTTGAGGCTCGTTAAAAAAGATAACATGATCACTGTGAAATAAATATGCGCCTTGAGTGCCAGGGAAGCGTATGCATAAAAAGTCAATGTTAGCTTTAGCACCTAAAGTTGCTAGTTCGCTATTAACCCAACTACCGTGAACCTGCATTAATACTTCGTCTTGGCTAAGCAATGCCGTGTGTTGATGCCATTTAACCGCATGACGCGCTGTAGTAAAATACTGGGTTAATTGTTTAAGACGAATAAAAGACTCTGCCAAAATATATTTATCGCCATCATTAAATTGATGATCGACAAAAAAACGCCGATAGAACTCCAGTCCGCCAGTACTCATAACAACAAGCTCGAAAAGCAGTGTTTGCTCCCAGTCATCGTTGAGCGTAGCTAAAGCAGGAATACCGAGCGTTTTGGCGCGCTCCAGTACCGTGATTAAGTCATTCCAAGTTTCTGGTTCTGGTAAATTTAAACGAGAAAATAACCTTTTATTAATCCATAGCCAATTGGTTGAATGGCTATTGATAGGAACAGAAGCCCAGTGACCTTGGTTCTTTGAACTGTCTTGAATGGCATAGGGGACAACCTCTTCCCAGCCTTGTTCTTGAGCAATGTCATCGAAGTGGATTAAATCAAACTCCGTATCATAACTTTTTATTTCACTACTCGTCATCAGTGCTGCGTCTGGGCGATCTTCCTCAAGTAGGCTTCTGATTCCGTTTAAATATAAGCTGGTGCTCGCGCCTTTAACATCTGTCTCATTCCAGTGAATGTTATGTTGGGCTAAGTACTTTGTTAATACCTTGCTGCTTTGAGCTTCGCCTGCAGAGTTCCACCAGTGCCATAAACGAATGCTACGTTCTTCAGCTATAGCTGGACTTAAAATCAGTATGGAAACGATGCAGAATAAGCTGAGTACGCTGCGATAGAACAGAGTAAGAGGTTGCGTTGGACGTAAAATACGTAAGTATTCAGTCAATCTACTTGCTCCTCGTTCAACTGCTTGATTGGAAGAATCCCCACTGTCCTGCTCTGTGAAATATGCAGTGTTAGATAGTCGAGAAGCACGCGTGTTGCCAAGGTGATACCCCGGTGTGGTTGGGTAAATGCAAAAAGAGTGCGTGTGCTTTCTTGGTAATTAAAATACTTTAACTCGCCTGATTTTAGGCCTACTTGGCAGGCACAAAGGGGAAGATTAGCATAACCAAGCCCCGCTGCTACAGCTTTCAGAGCACTGGAGTAGTTAGTGACCACTAAACAGCTGTTTTCTTCAGCGTCCAAATAGCTCAATTGGATCGGAGCGTACTGTTCTGCAGAGTTAGAGTGTGCACTGATCATATTGACAAAGGTCAGAGAGGCGAGTGGGCGGCTGACTATTTGGGTACTATCGGCTGGTGCTGCCGATAAGCTCAAGGCTAAATCGATTGATTGCGAGTTCAGTTCTTGCGTGGTGTCTGCGCTATGCAGTGCGATATGAATTTCAGGATAAAGTTTTTTAAAAGTATGCAGAGCAGGTAGCAACCAGTTATTCAGGATAGAAGGTAAAATAATATTAACTTGGCCGCTGGGTGTTTCTAGTGCTTGTTGCACGCTTTCTGTAACCTGCTGTGCCGCGGTTAGCATATTTAGGGTATGGCGATATACTTCAGCACCAATACTGGTCAAACTTAGAAAACGAGGGTTGCGATGTAACAACTGGGCGCCTAAACGTTTTTCTAAGTGGTTGACACGACGGCTTAAACTGGATTTTGATACGCCGTGAATACTGGCCGCTGTTGAAAAACTGCCAGCATCAATAATGTGTAAAAACCAATACAAATCAACTAAGTTGTCCACTAAATCGTGAGTGTTAACTTCGTAAGATGCTGGAATAAGCACTTGTTTAGACTGGTGTTTAGTCATAATAGACGTTCCAAGAGTTTTACGTGGTGTTTAAATAGGATCTTGTTGCAAAGTGATAATTATAAGCGTCAGTGGTCAATAGTATCTTTGCTGTAAAGGAGCAAGGCTTTGCCACAGCGGCGGATTGGGTTTTAAAAGGATGAATGTGTGAATTCCATAAAAGCACTGCGTTTAAAAAATGTTCATATTTTAGTCATAGATGATAATCCACAAGATATTGAACACTTACTTAAGGCGTTACGTGGGCAAGGTGCGCGTTTAACTATAGTAGAACAACCTAGAAAAGGTTTGCAGTGTGCGCAAATACTGCTTCCAGACTTGATTTTGCTTGATGTACATATGCCGGATGTTGACGGTTTTACGGTCTGTCGTTTACTGCGTGAAACACCCAATTGCGGAGAGATTCCAGTGATTTTTTTAACCTCCGCAGCTGACGTAACTGACCGTGTCAAGGGACTGACATTAGGTGGCGTGGATTATGTTCTTAAACCTTTTGATACGCAGGAGGTGTTAGCTCGAATTGCTGTACATCTGCAGCGAATTCAACGCCCCAATACTCAGCAATTGATGCGTGGAGTACTAGAAAAAGACCGTCATCCAGACCAAGTTATCTTGCAAGCGGCTATTCGTTTAATTGGCCGCCAGCTTAATAATCTTCCTAAATTGACCGAGATTGCTGCGCAAGTAGGTACTCACGATAAAAAGCTTTCCGCAATTTTTCGTGAGAATATGGGCATGACCTTGTTTGCTTGGGTACGCGAAGAACGATTGCAAAAAGCCCAGGAGTTGCTGGCCGGTAGCTCTATGAGTATCGAAGATATTTCTGCTGAAGTTGGCTTTGCCAGTGCGGCGAATTTTGCTACTGCTTTTCGCGAACGGTTCTCGATGACCCCTAGCGCGTATCGTCAAGCAGCCAAAGTCTAGTATTTAAAACTTGAAATGTTCTTGTGACATTATTTAGCAGCGTTGTTACTGGCTGCTGTCGGTAGATTGAAAATAAATAAAAAACGCAAGCCGTTCTAGCAAAGATGCACAGCTCGCGAGTGGATGCTGCCGCTCCCTAGCAAAAACGTAAGAGCGCCAGTTGTTTTCTTGATTGATTCACGCGCAAGTCAATACTGTTTTGTTCTTGAAGCAGTATCGAGCTACTACCCCCCCCCACATAGCATTTTTCGCAGAATCTGATGCGTATTAATAGCCTGGGCACCCTACAGTGCAGAGCAGGGCTTTTATTGCTGGAGTTTTATTAAGTGATGTCAAACGCTTATGGATAGCAACGTGGAGAGATTTAAGCCTAAGCTGCAATTGTCAGCATTCTCAACGGTTAAAGGTTGGACAGTTATATAAAATTATTTACAGTCTCGTTAAGCAGGGCCCGAGTAAGTCTCAATTCAAAAATCTTCATCAAT
>Ga0172382_10006707_pt1 | contig 16603 bp, 13 predicted proteins | sample Leawel138RmetaG_FD_122245 | JGI IMG/M metagenome (GOLD analysis project Ga0172382, IMG submission 122245) | Leachate microbial communities from a municipal landfill in Southern Ontario, Canada - Leachate well 138R metaG | ecosystem: Engineered > Solid waste > Landfill > Unclassified | place...
CAGAGCGCCGACTGCTCGCCAGGATAATCCCCAGCTATTCTGGTAGCCTAAATGAGATTTCCCGTCAGCCCCCAAATAATTAACATCAAATACTTTAGCAAAATTAGTGCCTAAATAATGACTAGTCGCTCCCTGAATCGCCTTGCCATCTTTAGCCATAATTTCCACGGTTAAAGTTTCAACCGCTCCGGCAAATTTTTCATTTTCTGACTTTTTTCCAATAAACGCAGGAACGGCCATAAACTCATAAATATCCTGATATACTTCTAACATTTTTTGAGCTTCGCTCCTGGCTTCTTGTTCACTGGCGAAAACAGTGTGCCCCTCCTGCCATAAAAATTCGCTCCAACGCAAGAAAGCGCGCGGTCTTTTTTCCCAGCGAACAACGTTTGCCCATTGATTAAGACGAAGCGGTAAATCTTTATAACTCTGGATCCATTTGGCGTAAGTCTTATACATAGCGGCTTCGCTGGTCGGACGGATAGCCAATTTATTAACTAGCTCTTCGCCGCCGGCATGAGTTACCACCGCTAACTCGGGAGAAAAACCTTCAACATGATCTTTTTCAGCTTCAAGATTTTCCATTGGAACAAAAATCGGAAAATAAACATTTTCCACTCCGTCTTCTTCCAAACGACGGCTTAATTCAGCTTTAATCAGTTCCCATATTTTAAAGCCATAAGGGCGAACTATGCCGCAACCGCGAACCTCCGAAGACTCGGCTAACTCCGCCTCCCTGATAACGTCCTGATACCAAGCGGAAAAATCTTCCGCCTGCTTGGTGATAGTCCTTTTTTCATTTATAGCCATATATAAATCTTAAATACGTAAACTAAATATTTTTTACATCTTAACTAAAAAAAGGGATATTGTAAAGCGGTTTTTCTTGGTTTTTCTTGGTTTTTCTTGATAAGTTTTTCTTAATTTCCGGTTTATTTTGTAGTTATTTTCGGTTTATTTTCCAGTTGTGTCGATTTATTGTCATCCAGTTTCTTTAAAGTCGTTTTAATTCATTTTTTTTATTTCCGCCCGATTTTCTTTAAAGCCGCCTTAACCCGTTCGCCGCTGTCTTCAATCTCCGGCCCGATCGCGTTTAGGGCCTCCCGGGCATCGGCGAGCGAATAACCGAGAGCGATTAAGGCGTCAATTTCGTCGCTACCAAGGGTAACCGCGGAATTAAGAACCGCACCCGCCGCCCCGGTTCGGATAATCTTATTTTTTAATTCCAGGACTAAACGTTCAGCGGTTTTTTTCCCGATACCAGAAACTTTGGTCAAAAGGGCGGCGTCGCCGCGAATAATCGTTTCTTTGACATCATCGGCCGACGCGATTGCTAAAACGCCAAGCGCGGATTTCGGACCGACACCAGAAACAGTTAGAAGTAATTCAAACAATTCCAAATCCGCGGCCGTCTTAAAACCATAAAGATCACTGGCTTCTTCCCGAACGCGATGATGGGTAAAAACTTCAAGTGTCGCGCCAAGTTTCAAATCCGCCAAAAAATTTTCACCGGCAAAGACCTGGTAGCCAATATTATTAGCTTCTAGAATAAAATAATTGTTGGTTTTATGGATAATTTGACCACGTAGGAATGAGATCATAGAAATATTAAAGATTTAAATATTTAAAATTTAAGATTGAAGATTAAAAAATTATATTTAAAATTTCTAATGTCAAAATCCAAACTACCAATCAAATCCGAATTTCAAAGTTCAAATGCCAAAATTAGAAATTAGGATTTTGTTATTGATTGGAAATTAGGATTTAGAAATTTGAAATTAATATTCATGGATTTAGAAATTAAATATGAATAATTTATTTCTTAATCTTTCTTCTTAAAACCGCAAATTCCGGAACCGCGCCGACCAAAGCCGGCAATTCTAAAACCGCAACCTGCCCGCCACCCCCGCCATGGGCTTCCTTTATTTCCAAACCGGTTTTAGCGTCCCAAAGCTTTTTCGGCCTTATCTTTATTATATCATAATTCGGCCGGATAATCTCTATCTCATCCCCGACCTTAACGGTATTATGGACCTTAAAACAAATAAAATTCCGGCCTTTATTTCCAACGTTGCCGACCTTGGCGGGAACAACCTGCCCGCAGAATTCCCAAACGCTTTTCACTTGCGCCGCGCCAGTATTCTGTTCGCCGCGGCCGCCCAATAAAAATCCAGTTGTATAGCCGCGATGGACTAATTTTGTCTCTAGTTCACGTTTTAAATGATTAAGTTCCGCCTGCGCTTTAGCCGTCGGAATTTTCTCATTGATTAAATCAAGCGCCCGACGATAAACACCGCAAACCGTGGCCTGATAATAAACACTTTTTGCGCGACCCTCAATTTTAAAACTGCTCACCCCAGCCGCCGCTAATTCCTTAAGGTATTTCAGTAAACATAAATCCCGGGAATTTAAAAGATAGGTCCCATGCTTTTCGGAAACTACTTCTAATTCTTCTTCGTGCCTCTCGGCTTTTACTTCATAACGCGTCGCTCTATATTCCCAACGGCAGGGTTGGGCACAGTCACCTAAATTTCCGCTCCGATCCGTAAATAATTTAGACAGGAAACAACGGCCGGAATAAGCCATACACATCGCGCCATGAACAAAATATTCTAATTCCATTTTCGGCACGGCTCGATGAATTTCTTTTATTTCTTTCAACGTTACTTCCCGGCCTAAAATTATCCGCTTAATCCCTTGGCCCGCCCAAAACTTTACTGCTTCTATATTCGTACAGTTCGCCTGGGTCGATAAATGGATTTCCGCCTTCGGCCAAACTTTTTTTATTACTGAAATAATCCCGGGATCAGAAACAATCAAGGCATCAACTCTAAACTCACGCAACTTTTTCAAATAAGCCGGCAATTTTTTAAAATGCCAATTATGAGCAAAAATATTAATAGTCGCGTAGACTCTTTTATGATGCGTCCGGGCATAAGCCACGGCCTTTTTTATTCCGGCTAAATCAAAATCATTAATCCGAACCCGAAGCGAAAAATCCGGAATACCTAAATAAACCGCGTCTGCCCCATAGGCCAAAGCGGTTTTTAGCTTTAAAATATTTCCGGCCGGAGCCAATAATTCTAATTTTTTCATTTATTTTAGCCAATTTTTTAGATAATATTAGTATAATATATAATTAGTTTTAAATAAATATTGACAAGAGATAAGAAATATGATATAATAATCAGTTAATTTAAATCTGTCGATTTACCCCAGAAGTATACCACGAAGTATACTAATAGGTTATTTGGCTAAACGCATCGACTATAAGTTAACCCGCTCTTTGACAATAGGTTAAACAAAATTTAATTATCAGTTCGATTCCTGGCGATTTTACTATTTTACTACAGAGATCAAACTATAATCTGACTCGGCATTACCAAGTCCGGCTCGCTTATTGATTTAAACTCTTTATCGGATCTATTTCTAGCGCGGGGCTCGAACCGATAATTAAATTTATAATGTTTAACTTAAAAAAAATTAATAATGAAAACAAAACCATTTCATATATTGGACGTCACCCTGGGATTAATTTTAAAAATAATTTGGGAACCTTTTTCTCAAAAAAAATCCCATTGGTGGCATTGGCAGCGCGTCGGGTTTTTTGGTAAAATTGCAATTACCGAATCCGGACTGACGGTTACGGCTGAAGCGGACGAAAACGCCAAAGCGGCCGACAAGGGCTGGGATAATTTTTGGCAGAGGAACTTTGGTTGGAAAAAAATTGCAATCATCGCAGTTTTTGAACCAAATAACATAATTGCGGAAGAAAATAGCCAATTGGATCTTAAAAAATTCTTTGAACAGGAGACAAAATTAGCTAAAAACTTCCGGATTGGCTATATAGACGGAGAAAAAGTCGAGCTCTGCTCCTTATTACTAGACAAGCCGACCGGCGTACTAATCGGGCCCAGAGATTGTAAATATTTCGCGCTCGATAAAGACGGCCAACCATTGCGCTGCCAAATACTTGGTTATGAAAATAAAGACATAAGAGAATATTCTATGTTCTCTTATGTCAAAGACGCACCGATAATATAAAATAAACCCCCTCGTTATCTTATGACGAGGGGATTTTTTTATACCTAATCACTAAAAACTTTTTATCCGCCAGCAACGCGATTGCGATTATTCCGGCGGCTATCGACTATATTAGCTGCCGGCCGCTACCAGCCGCCGCGCGCCTATTTCTTGCCTTTCTCCTTAAAGCGCTTAACCCGAATCAAACCAGAAGTCGGAACAACTTCTATTCCCCTCTTTTCTAGTTCATCCAATAATAAATTCATCCCTATAGAATCTGAGGCCATATGTCCGGCAATAACGACATTAATATGATGCTTCTCGGCTTCCTTGCGGTGCTCTTCCTCCATATGCATGCCGATAACCGTGCCGATTCCGTATTGCGACATCTTTTCGTAAATATCTTTAGAACCCGAAGTGCCGCCGGTGAATTCCGTAACGACAATCTTCCCGCAGCTGCTGTCCGGCGTTCCGGCAAAAATTACCGGACCGGCTTTGCGCTCAACCGCGGCCGCATATTCAGGAATGGTTTTTAGCAAATCAATAATTTCACCGACTGTTTCTAATTCTTTTTCTTTTTTCTTAAATAAATCAACAAGAAAACGCGCGCCTAAATTATCAGCCGGCGTATGGACGCACATGAAATCAAGCCCCAAAAGGCGCGCCATATCTACGGCCCGTTCATGATTGATCGGTGAAACGCCGCGGCTCACTTCGCTTATCCGCGACTTGATAACCGACTCGGCAATATTTATCGGAATTCCGTAACCGGCCAAAACCTGGGCTTGGAGCTTCATAACATCAGACAAATCTGCTAAAGCCTTGCCTTCCGGATGATGGGCGATTACTAAATCAATATCACCGCGCTGTTTCGCCAATAATAATTCCGGCCCTTCCATATCAATTCCGGCTAAAACTTTTTTAACCGCTTTATCGCCGCTCACTAAAACCCGCGTATCCGAATAAGGGTTAGTTAATTTTTCTTGGTCAAACTCAGCCTGCGCTTTTTTTGGCGCTTCCTCGTATTTTTTCTTGATTCGCGCTAAATATTTTTTTACCGCGGCTGCGCCGCGCAAATCGGTATCAATGCCGAGCTTAACAGCTAAATCATAAATTTGTTTTGTGGTCATAGGATTATTTCTTAATTTTATTCAACCTTTTTATTCAACCTTATCGCCCGCTCCCTTTTTAAAACTGGTAAAAGATTTAAGAATTTCCACCGGCGTCGCAAAAACGATAGTATTGGATTGGTCGCTAGAAATATCATTGATCGATTGCAAGGTCCTTAAATGCAAGGCCCCGTCGGAACGGGATAAAATTTCCGCGGCCCGGGCGATATTTTCCGCCGCCGCGAGTTCCCCCTCGGAATTAATAATTACCGCCCGCTTTTCGCGCTCGGCCTCGGCCTGCTTAGCAATCGTGCGCTCCATTGATTCCGGCAAAGAAACATCTTTTAATTCAACATTATTTACTTTCAGGCCCCAGGCGTCGGTTTCTTTATCCACGATTTCTCGAATCCGTTCAGCAATTTTTTCCCGCTGGCCGAGTAATTCATCAAGCGTCGCTTCGCCGACAATATTACGCATCGTGGTCTGGGCATATTGGGAAATGGCGTAATAAAAATTCTCAACTTCAATGACCGCTTTTTCGGCCGCGGAAACTTTATAATAAATCACGGCGTTAACCATTACCGGCACATTATCGCGGGTAATCGCTTTTTGATCCGGCACGTCAACCGCCTTAATCCGCATATCGACTTTCTTAAAAGTCTGGAAAATTGGAATCAAGATTTTCCAACCCGGCTCCATAATCCCGCTATATTTGCCCATCGTGAATTTCACGCCGCGTTCGTATTGATTAATCTGCTTAAGCATTGACAGGATTAAAATCCCGACGATGATTAAAAATGTAATTGTTCCTCCCATATATTTTATTTATTACAGCCGATAGCTCGGCTTTTTATTATATTTTTTTAATCCCTAACATCAACTTAGCACCATCAACCTTAATTTCTTTTTTAATTTCAATTTCTATTTCCGGCACGATTTCTAAAGACACTGACAAAGTTTCTCGTAAAATATCCTCTTTAATTTTTTCAAGATTTTTAGCTAAATCCTCATCCGAGCCGGATAGATAAACGGCCGCCCGATCCTGCAAATTCAAGCCAGCGTCCTTGCGAAGCATATTAACAAAACGGATAATTTCGCGCTTAGTTCCTTCTAATTTTAATTCCGGAGTAATTTCCGTATCAAGCTCAACGCTGATATTCTCGGCCGTCAAATCAGAAAATTCAACTCCCTTGATATTTAATTCATCTTTTATTAAATCAGTATATTCCGCTTCCAACGCGGCCGCGCCCCGAATGGTTAATTTTTCAAGCATCTGCCTGATCTTAATACCGGCCTCATCTCGCTTCGCTAGTCCGAACTCAGCAATACGACGGACTAAAGCCATCTTATCTAAAACTTCTTTTTCCTTATTCCCTCCCTTAAAAATCTTGGCAAGAAAAGATAAATGTTCGCCCTCCGGCCAATTTTCTAAATGAACCGACTTATTTTCATCCTTCAAATCATATCCGCTTACTTTCTGCCATAAAGTTTCCGCCATAAACGGCATAAAGGGCGCCATTAATTTAGCGAGTTCCATTAAAACATATTTAGTCGTTGCTAAAGCCTCTCGTTTATCCGCTTCATTTTCGGACTTAAAACGATCGCGGGAACGGCGCAAATACCAGGTCGAAAGCTCATCAATAAATTCCGTAATCGGCCGCATCGCTTTCGGAAGATTATAATCCTCCATGGCCGTCGTAATTTCTTTAATTAACAAATTAAATTTTGCTAAAATCCATTGATCTAAAACATTTTTCCCCATTCCCGGCTCGACTGACGCCTCATTATCAAGCGCAAACATCTCATAAAATTTATAAACATTCCATAAGACCATGATATTCTTGCGCAATGATTCCTGGACACCGGCTTCGGAAAAATTAAGATTTTCCGCCGCCATAACCGGCGCGGCGCTTAAATAAGCGCGTAAAGCATCCGAGCCGTATTTATCCATCACCAGCAAAGGATCGGGATAATTATTCAAGCGCTTGCTCATCTTTTTGCCGTCCTCAGCCAAAACAATTCCATTAGCGATAACATTTTTAAAAGACGGCTTATTAAAAATCCCACCGGCAATAACATGGAGATAGTAAAACCAGCAACGGGTCTGGTCTACGCCTTCGGCGATAAATTCCGCCGGGAAATTCTGCTCAAACTTTTCTTTGTTTTCAGCCGGGTAATGTAGTTGTGCGAACGGCATGGAGCCGGATTCAAACCAGCAATCCAAAACATCTGGCACCCGTTTCAGCCAATCCCCGCATTTCGGACAAGGGAAAGTAATTGAGTCAACTTTGTCTTTATGGATATCGTCTATTTTTATACCGCTCAATTCCTCAAGCTCTTTGACACTACCGATAACTCGGCGTTCGCCGCAAGAACATTCCCAAATCGGAATCGCGCTCGCCCAAAAACGCTGGCGGGAAATCGACCAGTCACGGGCGCCTTCAAGCCAATTGCCGAAACGGCCTTCCTTAAGATAATCCGGCGACCAATTAATTCCCTTCGCGTTTTCTAAAAGCTGATCTTTTATCTTAGTAACATTAACAAACCAGGAAGAAGTCGCATAATTGATGAGCGGCGTATCACAGCGCCAGCAATGCGGGTAACTGTGTTCGTATTTTTCCTTTGAAAACAATAAACCGTGATGCGCCAAATATTTTATGATTTCTACATCAGTCGAGCTATGGTCATCAATCGGTTTAACATGCAAACCCGGAAAATCCTTGACTTCCGATTTAAAAACGCCGTCCATCCCGACATGTTGGACAAAAGGCAGATTATTTTCCTTGCCGAGCTTCATATCGTCTTCGCCAAAAGCCGGCGCGATATGGACAACGCCGGTTCCCTCTTCGGTCGTCACAAAATCGCCGGCATAAATTTTCCAGCCGTTGGCGCGATTGACTAAAGATTGGCCGGCGGAGTAGTAATTGAATAATGGATCATATTTCAAGCCAAGCAAATCCGAGCCTTTGAATGTAGAAATTATTTCCGGACTACGGTCGACAAAAACTCCTGACAATCTTTCCTTCGCTACTATGAATACACCGCCACCTTGCTGATCAGCTAAATCAGCCTCAATAGGTTGGCCCGGCTTATAATCTTTAGCCGAACCAGCTAAAAGGTTGCTGAACGGATACTTCACCTTCACATACTCAATCTCCTTCCCGACCGCCAGCGCCACATTTCCAATCAAAGTCCAGGGGGTCGTTGTCCAAGCTAAAATATAAGTGTTAGCGTCAACTAATTCACTGCCAATTTTCTGCCCCGGCTCCAAGCGGAATTTCGCAATACATGACAAATCCTTAACATCTCGATAACCCTCGCTCACTTCTGATTGTGACAAGGTCGTCTCACAGCGCGGACAAATATGCATTGAACGATGATCTTTATAAATCAAATCTTTATCCCATAACTGCTTAAAAGCCCACCAGACCGAATCCATAAAATCAAGATCCATGGTCTTATAAGCGTTCTCCATATCGGCCCAACGGCCAAGGCGACGGATAACTTTTTTCCATTCTTCAACATAAGTCAAAACGCTCTTCCGGCAGAGATCATTGAATTTCCCGACGCCGAGCGTTTCAATTTCTTTCTTCGTCTTTGTGCCGAGTTCCTTTTCAACAATATTCTCAATCGGCAAACCGTGACAATCCCAACCCCATTTCCGATCAACATGATGGCCGCGCATGGTCTGATAGCGCGGCACAATATCTTTCATGATATTGCCGACAATATGACCGTAATGCGGCGTGCCGGTCGCGAACGGCGGCCCGTCATAGAAGACATAGTCGCCACGCGGCGCTTCTTTCTTTAAAGATTTATTAAAAGTATCCGCGCTTTCCCAAAATTTCAAAACCACTTCCTCCATTTGCGGGAAAGACAAGCTACTATTTGCTTTATTTTTTTCTTCCGGCATAAAAATTATTCTCTATTCCCTTCTTTATTGTCTTTTTTATTATCTTCTTGCTGGCGCAAAGACGGATCCTTGCTCTCAATTTCATTAATTATTTTTCTAGTATATTCGCGCGCCAAACGACGATACTCGCGATCCTTCTTTTCCGCCGCTTCCCGGGCTTCCCGGGCTTCTTTTTCCGCCAACACCGCATCCACTTGGCGCTTAATTGCTTTATCCGCCTCTTGGCGCGCCCGTTCATCCGCTAAATTTTCCTGATGCGGATCAAGCGGCGCATCAACAAAATCCTCCACGGCGATATCATCATCATAATATTCGCGGCTCGGTTTGCGGCGTTCCTCGGCTTCGCTTTCACCACCGCCGGAAAATGGAATATTTTCTTTTTCCCAAGGCATATTGTTTAAATTATCTCCTTTAATAAGGAATTAACATAATCCAAAGGGCCGTCGGCCGTAATGACAATATCATATTTTTCCTGGTAAGCGCTTAGATCTTTATCAATATTCTCATTTAAAAACCCAATCTTGATAATATTTTCCGCCCCTGCTCCATCGGCCATGGCCGCATCGCCCAAACTATCACCCAATAAGATAATGTTTTTGCGCTCTTTTATTTTAGCATAAAACGGCGAATTTTTAACTACGGAAAAATCTTTGTTAAAAGTATGGATTAGCGGTTCCCGGACGCCGATTGCCTGGCCATTTTCATCCCAAAGCAAAGTATTAGAAATTACCTGAATATTCGGTAATTTTTTATTAAATCTTTCTAAATAAAAATCAATATTCTCCGCACCTAATCCGGAAGAGGAAAAAATTAAAAGCGGAATTTCCCGCGCCGCCAGGTGATCAAGGAATTCCAAGACCCCGGGCCGAAAAGAAATCCTCTCCGATCGCGCGGCTTGTTTTAGATCATCCCGCATTAAGCCGGACGCAATCAATAATTCATAATGGGCGCTCCACCATTCATGCATCAACCTTCTCTTCTCTTCTAAAGAAATCGTCGGATCAATTTCTAAAGAATGATAATGATCAAAGAGCGCCTGCGCCTTGGCCGGATAATCCGGCGTCAGATATTTTTCATCGCGTAGAACCGCAATCAGCGAGACGACCTTTTCTCCATTAACGAAACAAGTCGTCAAAGTCCGATCAAAATCAGAAACTATCTGCAGTTTATCAACACCGTCACGCCGAATCGCGGCCCTGGCTTCAGCCAAGCGCTCCGGATTGGTAATTAAAATTTTAGAGAAATTATTATTCATTTGATATGTAAATTTTTTATCCGCGCTCCAAATAATTCCTGGCGCCCTTTTATATTTCTTTAATATTCTCTTTAACGTATTATCTTAACTTTTCCATTTTTTATTTTTTTCTTTCCGGTCAACGAACCAAGAATCTTTAATATCAAACCACCAGTCGTCCGGATTGTTTTTTAATAGGGCCTGGCCCAAGGCCTTGCCGGGCGCGGTTTTTAAACGGCGCACCGCGATTTTGATCCAGGCGCGCGCTTTTAAATTACCTTTTCCTTCCTCGCCGCGCAAAGTCGCAATCCATTCCAGTCGGTCAGCATCTTTGACTAATTTCGCCTCCAAAGTTTTTTGTGTCTGTTCTTCCCTAAAAAGCGCAGCAATTTCCGGACCGAAAGGCACGCTGTCGGCAATATCATCAACAGCGTTAGCTTCAGCTAAGCGGCCGTAACGTTGATGGACATAATTATGATCCGAAGTCCGGCCTTCACCGATATCATGAATAAGCGCCATTAAAATTACCTTACCTTTATCCACTTTTGGCTCCAAATAAACCAGCGCATAAGCAATTAGCGCCGTTCGAAATAAATGCTCAGCCACGGATTGCTGGCCGCTACCTAAAAACCACAAGCCGGAACGCGGCGTTTTGCTATGGATACCGGTTTCATAGATGAAATTAGCAATTTGGTAATAAGGATTGCGACCACAGTTTTGATTTTTATTTTTGGATTTTTTCATAAAAACAACTGCTTTATTATAAATTTTGATTAGTTACATTTTATAACTACCTCATTTTCTCTCCAGTCCGTGACAAAATGTCACGAACTATACTATTCAAAATCCTTTCTCCCATCTGGCAAAAACTTACTCTTAAAAATGTGGTTCGGCTTTGGGAGATGGAATAGATTGAATAATGCGAAAAATAGTTTCGGTGTCGGCCACATCTGTTTCGCGTACTTTATTATCACCAGCTAACATTTTCAACCGTACGATTTTATCGTACGCTTGGCTACCCTCTGCTTGAAATTTTTATAATCTATTTCCCGCAACACTTTTTATATTTCAAACCCGAACCACAGGGACACGGGTCATTGCGACCGACTTTTTCGCCGCTTTCGTCTTTAACTTTTTCATGGACAAAATTAAGCGAATTGCGCGTGCCGGCTTGCTTCTGCATCTCTTTAGCTGCACCGGAAAATTCTAATTTTGCCGCGGGCGCGGCCGCAAATTTTTTCGCTTCCGCTTCCGCCGCCATCATCAAGGCGTCGCCGGTCTTGAAAATTGAATAGGCGACCTGTTTCTGTATTAAACCGTTAAGCTCTTGGTACATCTGATAAGCCTCTTTTTTATATTCAACAAGCGGATCGCGCTGGCCATAGCCGCGCAAACCGATACCGCGCCGGAGATAATCAATAGTTTCTAAATGTTCAACCCACATTTCATCAATTGAACGGATTAGAATTCCCTTCTCTACTTCGGGAAATTTTAAATTTACATTTTTAAAGCCCTCGGCTAAAACCTTATACCTTGCCTCCGCCTCCGCGTTAAGATAAACAATAATTTCTTCACGGGTAATTTCTTTATTCTTATCCGCGGCCGCTAACTCTTTTAGCTTAGCCAAAATCTCGTCTCCGGCCGGCCAGATCGTCCGAATAGTTTCGTTTATTTCTTTTAGATTCCAATCCGCTAGATTTTCCGCGGCAGTATGGAAGTTAACAACGCTAAAAATTTCACCTTGAATCATGGCTAAAATGATTTCGCTTAAAGTTTTGTTTTTCTTTTCTTCTTCGGACATTCCCGCTTCCGTCCCGCCGACCGCCTGATTTCTCGGTATTACGGCCTCGCCGGTTTCTTCTTTCGAATCCTCTGCGATTGCTTCGACGGATTTTTCCGCTATCACACGGTTCGTTCTTTCGGCAATTTCAATAATCTCGCGCCGCCGTTTATAAATCGCGGTCCGATGCTTATTGATTACATCGTCATATTCAACTAAATGCTTCCGAATATCAAAATTATTCCCTTCCACTTTTTTCTGGGCGCTTTCAATCGAATTAGAAATCATTTTGTTCTGAATCGGCATGTCGGCCGGAACGTTCAGGGTCTTCATTAAATTTTTCATCCGATCACCGCCAAAAATCCGCATCAAATCATCTTCGGTTGAAACGTAAAACTGCGAGGAACCAGGATCGCCCTGACGACCGGCCCGGCCACGCAACTGGTTATCAATTCGCCGCGATTCATGGCGCTCGGTGCCGATAACATGGAGGCCGCCGCATTCTTTAACTTTTTCCTGCTCCTCGGCAATCGGCGGATTGCCGCCCAAAATAATATCTACACCACGACCGGCCATGTTAGTCGCTAAAGTTACGGCGCCGGGCCGACCGGCCTGGGCGATAATTTCCGCTTCTTTTTGATGGTTCTTAGCGTTAAGCATTTGTGGTCTTAATCCTTCCCGCTCCATCATCTCCGCTAAAATTTCATTTTTCTCGATTGAAATCGTACCGACTAAAACCGGCTGACCCTTTTGGCTCCGCTCTTTAATATCGCGAATTACCGCCTGGAATTTATCCATCTCCGTCCGATAAATAAGGTCATTTCCGTCCCGCCGGATATTCGGGCGATTGGTCGGGATAACAATTGTTTCTAAATTATAAATCTTATGGAATTCTTCCGCCTCGGTTACGGCTGTTCCGGTCATACCGGATAATTTTTCATACATGCGGAACAGATTCTGAAAAGTTATCGTCGCCATAGTCCGGGATTCTTTTTGGACCTTAACGCCCTCTTTAGCTTCAATCGCTTGATGTAAACCCTCGCTATAGCGCCGGCCCGGCATCATGCGGCCGGTAAATTCATCAACGATTATTATTTCTCCATCTTTAACTACGTAATCTTTGTCGCGCTTGAATAAGACGCGCGCTTTCAGGGCCTGCTCTAAATGATGGACTTCGCGCACACCGCCTTCGACATAAATATTGCCGAGGCCTAAAATCTTCTCGACTTTCGCAATTCCGTTTTCAGTCAAAGTCGCCGCCCGCATCTTCTCATCAACATTATAATCTTCATTTTCTTCCAGGCGCTCAACGATCTGGGCAAACTTAAAATATTTATCAGTTGATTCTTCGGCTGGCGCGGAAATTATCAAAGGCGTCCGGGCTTCATCAATCAAGATAGAGTCAATTTCATCAACGATCGCATAATGAAGCGGCCGCTGAACAGTCTGCTCTAAAGTAAACACCATATTATCGCGCAGATAATCAAAACCAAATTCATTATTCGTCCCATAAGTAATATCGCAATAATAGGCCTCACGGCGGGCGACCCGTTTAAAATGCTTCAAACGATCATCATATTGGTCCTCATCAATATAATCCGGATCATAAGCATAGGCGTTTTCATGGACAATAACACCGGTCGTCAGACCTAAAGTATGAAAAACCGGTGCCATCCAACCGGCGCCCAAACGCGACAAATAATCATTAACCGTAATCAGATGGACGCCTTTTCCGGCTAAAGCATTTAAATATAAAGGCAAAGTCGCAACTAAGGTCTTTCCTTCACCGGTTTTCATTTCGGCAATCTGGCCGCGATGCAAAACAATGCCGCCGACCAGCTGGACATCAAAATGCCGCTGATTTAAAACCCGGCGCGCCGCTTCCCGAACAACAGCAAAAGCTTCGGGCAGAAGATTATCAAGCGTTTCGCCTTTAGCTAAACGAGCTTTAAATTCTGCAGTTTTCGCTTTTAAAGCTTCCGGATTTAATTTTTCTAAAGACGGCTCGAAACTACCGATCTTATCAACTGTCGGTTGCATGGCTTTAATGATTTTTTCGTTCGGATCGCCAAAAATTTTAAAAAGTTTCATAATTATATATTTACGCTTAAACGCTCATTAATAATTTATCTAATATTAAATAAAACAAATAAATCCAAACATAAGATTTGGCTCTAACATTAGTATAATACGGATTCTTGATTAAATAAATATTGACTTATATATAAAAAAATGATAAAAATAGAATAATTGTTGTTTAAAAATTTAATAACTTAAACTATAAATCATGGAAAAAGATGATAAAAAAATAATCGATAAAGAAACCCAAGATATTTTCAAAAAAATCGCCTGGATATTATTTATAGATACGGCGTTATCAATCCTAGCTACTACAATAATCCTGCGCATTACCGGAGAAAATCCGACGACTCTTTATGGATTATTAGCTCTGGGCATAATCCTCGAAATCGGCGGAGTAATTCTAACGCAGACTCGAGATGGAAAATGGGTTATATTCCTGTTCGTATTCGCAAGCGTCTTTATGTTAATAATATTACTAAAACTGCTTGCCTGGTATATTGCTCTAGCGATAATTATAGCCGTATATTGGGTTGGATTCATCATCGCGGTTAGCCCACTGTTTACAAAAACAGAAAAGGGATAACCAACTAAAGTAAATACAATAAAAAAAAGCCTTCTTAAAACAAAAGGGCTTTTTTATTTTCTTAATCTAAAATTTTATTTATGACCCGCCAACTGTTAAGTGGCTACTTCCCCCGTCTCTTATCTCTTATCTTCTCCTTATACTTCTTAATTACTAATTCTAAATGATCTTTAACCTTATCGATCGCTTTATATAAATCTTTCTCGGTTTTCTCAACGCGCAAAACTTGGCGCGGAACATTTAAATTAACTTCCGCCCGAAAAATTTCACCCTTATGCTGGCCGCCGACCGCTTTCTCTATTTCACAATCGCAGTTCATAACCGGAATATCGCCTAGATACTTTTCTAACATATCCATCTTTTCCTGGAAATAGGCGCGGATTGCTTCGGTTAATTCTAAATTACTGGCTTTGATTTTAATTTGCATATTTTTATATTTTTTATTAGACAAATAATCGTCTGCTATATTTATTTTATAAAAAACTTAAAACAATTTTATTATATCCTTATAGGTTATGAAAATAATCAAAGCGATTAAAAGTAAAAAACCGATGTTATGGATCAAAGTTTCAATTTCCCGCCGCACCGGCCGACCTTTTAACTTCTCGATGAATAAGAACATTATCCGGCCGCCGTCTAAAGCTGGAAATGGCAGAATATTTATAATCGCTAAATTAAGAGATAAAAGAGCCGTGAATTGTAGAAGATAAGCAAAGCCCAGGCGTGCCGCTTGGCCAGTAATCGTGGCGATGCCGATCGGACCGGCGAATTCCGTACCGACCGGACGGCCTTGAAAAATATTTTTAAATAAGCCCCCGAAAGCAATAACAATCTGTCCGAGCATCCAACCGGTCGCCTTCATTCCCTCCCAAAAAGCGGCAAAAAAAGGATAGCGGACTGTGCCGGCGGCGTAAATCGCGACCCCGACCGTCGCCCGGCCACCATCTTTAGCTAAGGGAATGGCTTTTATAATCATTTCTTCGCCATCCCGTTCTATTAATAACTTAATTTCGTTTCCCTCCCGCGCGGCCACCGCGTTCTGCAAGGATTCTTCCGCGCCGACTCTTAAATCGTCCACTGCTAAAATCGCATCACCCGCTTTAAGCCCGGCGGATTCGGCTGGAGAATCCGGCAAAACCTGGGCAACCATTACCCGCGCTTCGCTCACGCGCGCGCTTCGACCAAGACCCTCGGTCGCTTGCGGCATCCCGATCAAATATCCTAAAGAAAATAAAAACCAAGCAAGAACAACATTCATTATTACCCCGGCGGCTAAAATAATAATCCGGCGACCACTGCTTTTAGCGGCAAAACTATCTTTTTCATTTTTATCTTCGCCATTTTCTCCTTTAATTTTTACAAAACCGCCGAGCGGCAGCCAATTAAGCGAATAAATCGTCGCGCCTTTAGCCGGATGTAATTTTTCATCTGCGCTATTTTCTAAACTTTCTATCGACCGATTGCCCCGAACCGAACGCCAGCGACCAAAACGATTCTTATACCAGCCGATCGCTCGCGGCGGAAAACCAAAACCGAATTCCTCAGCTCGGACGCCCAGTCGCCGCGCCGTAAAAAAATGACCGGCTTCATGAGCGAAGACCAAAACAGAGAGTACTAAAATGAATATGATAACAGTTAAAAACATGGGATTAAATCTCCATTATATCTTGCTCCTTGCGGTCGCGGGTATCTTTTAATTCTTCGTTTTTCTTCGCGGTAAATTCGTCTAATTCTTTTATAAAACGAAATTTATCATCCTCGCTGATTTCCTTATCGTCAAAAGCGGCTTCAATTAAATTTTTAACCTGATCACGAGCGGTGCGTAATTGAACCCGGGTCTTTTCCATTTTTTCGTTCAATTTCTTAACTAGCTCTTTAC
>Ga0172382_10006708_pt1 | contig 16600 bp, 17 predicted proteins | sample Leawel138RmetaG_FD_122245 | JGI IMG/M metagenome (GOLD analysis project Ga0172382, IMG submission 122245) | Leachate microbial communities from a municipal landfill in Southern Ontario, Canada - Leachate well 138R metaG | ecosystem: Engineered > Solid waste > Landfill > Unclassified | place...
AACAGTTACAGAGAACTGTAGAACCCTCAAGGTTGAAGATTCGGGGTTTGAAGAATAAGTGAGGCAAGGGTTTTGACCTATAGCGCGTATTGAACGAATTAGGCCCCCGCTCGGTACACGCATAGGAAAATTGGAGGATGAGGGTGGATTTAAAATCATATTTGTTAAAAATCAAGTTGCTAGGTGTCAGGCCACCGGTTTGGCGGCGTTTTGTAGTTCCTAAGGACATCATGCTGAACCAGCTGCACGACGTCATCCAGATCGTCATGGGTTGGACCGACAGCCATCTCCATCAATTCCTCATCAATGGCCAGCGTTATACCGAATCCCCGGAATGGCCGATCGACGGGTATGAAGAGAATACGTATCGCCTCGGGAGCCTCGTCAAGGAAAAAGGCAGCATGTTCCAGTACCGGTATGATTTCGGTGACGAATGGAGACACGATCTTGTCGTCGAGGATGACGATTACTTATTGCCCGAAGCGGCGGAGGTCCTCACATGCCTAAAAGGCAAGCGTGCCTGTCCTCCCGAGGACGTGGGAGGCGTGTACGGGTATCTCGAGTTATGTGAGGCCTTGCAGGACCCCGACGATGAGGAGCGTGACTATTGGGTGGAGTGGATCGGTGACGATTTCGACAGCGAGTATTTCAACCTGCAGGAGGTCAACGATCAATTAAAGGCTTATCTTCGCGAGATCGAGGATGTGAACTCAGGCTTCCCGTCGTTCCACCGGAAGTAGACCGGATCGGGATACCAGGTTCCGTCCCGATGACCTTGTGGCTGAAATGTGCACTATGGTTTATCATTCTCCGCGATTATGGAGCTGATTGGACTCAAAATAATCATTGGATACATAAAAAGTCTTTTCCTTGGTGTGCATCTCCGATAGTTTCAAAACACACGACTACCATTTTGGGAATGTTCACTACAGCAGAAAAGCACTCTCCAAAAGTTGCCAAGATGGTATGAAAACCTTAAAATAACGCATTCTAGAGGGTTTTAAGCCTATCATACCTCTAAACCATTGTATCAAAACCTACGCAAAGACCTCCATCTTGCCGTGGAAAATGGCACTATAAGTATTTCTATATTAAAGAAATATCTAGGATACACCATTAGTTTGTTCGGTATATATTTCTAAACAAATATTTAGTAATAGTCAAGCTTGAATCACACAAGTCCGATCGGTTCCTCGACCTCACCAGAACACCGCTTCATGTTGTGATGGGTGGTCTCGCGGATTCTGAATCCATGCTTATCGAGCCCGATACTGGTCTGTGATTTCCTCATTTCCTGAACAAGGTCGATGCTCTCCTGGTCGATGATGGGAGGGTGATGTGGTGGTTGTCGGCCCTTTTGACTTCATCCGGACTATTCCGGCCCATCTTAATCGCAGGATACTCGGCAACTACCGTTCTGCCAAGGACGGAATCTGCTACATGCTTCTCATCGGAGAGGATGTCCCCGATGGTCATGTCCGGCCATCTGCGTTTACCCGTGGGACTGGGAATGCGCAAGGCTTCCAGCTCCTCCTTGATCCGCACGATGCTCCATGTCTGTACGTATCCTCCTGAGATCTTCCCGAGGTATGGAAAAGACGTGCCTATCTTAACTGTTTCCGCGCAGCCGCTCCAAGGTTCTCGAGACCTTGCCCCGCTGGATTTTTTTCGTGCTCGTCATGGCCATCGGTTTGTCGATGACCGTCGTTCGCGTGACCTTCTTGTAGACCGCCAGCTTCTTGTTCACCTCGGAGACCACCCTGTCGATATCCAGTGCAATCTGCCGCGCATCATAGCCGAGCTGCTTGTAGTGCTCCATGTCGGGATAGATGACCGCTTCGATCCCTTCTACACGTGCCGCCTTGTTCGCGATATAGGCACGGACCAAAACCTGCTCTATCTGCACATACCGTTGGAAGAGGTCCTCTATCTCCTCGGGGTAGACATTCTTTCCCCCCTCGGTGACGATGAGATTCTTCGCGCGACCCTTCAGGTAGAGATAACCCTCCTTGTCGAGCGCGCCGAGATCCCCGGTACGCAGATACCCGTCCTCGGTGAACAGGAGCGCAGTGTTCACCGGGTCCTTGAAGTAGCCTTTGCAGATGTTCGGTCCCTTGACCTGGACCTCGCCCACGCCGAGCAGGTCGGCATCGGCGATCCGCATGTCGACCAATGGGAAGACCTTGCCGACCGAGGTTACCTTGAACCTGCCCACCGGATTGAGCGTGAGGATAGGAGCGGCCTCGGTCAAGCCGTAGCCTTGGATGAAGTCAAGTCCCAGTTGCTGGTACTGCCGGAAGGTGGATGGGGAGAGCGGGCCCCCGCCACAGATGCACAGCTTGTTGTCGACCATGCCGATGCCGTCAAGCAACTGGTGGAACCACCTGCGGCCCGGATTGACATGGAACGTCTTGCGGACCAGGCCATTGAGCCACATGAGGCTTCTGATAAATGCATACGTCGCGATCCCCCTTTCCCGCACTTTCCTCATGAGCCCGGCAAGCAATTTGTTGTAGAGGAGTGGAATCGCCAAGAAGAGCGTCACCTTGCCCGTCCGCATCTCGTTGAGCACCCGGGAGACGACGATGCCTTGTCCGAACAGGAGTTCGCACCCGTGCATGATGGATTCGAGGAAGACTGCGGTCATGGTATAGGAGTGATGCAACGGGAGCAATGCGTAGAAGACATCATCGCTGGTGATCGAGAGGAACTCGGGGTCGCCCGCCTGGTATACATCGCTGGTGAAGTTCGCGTGCGTGAGCAACACGCCCTTCTCATTGCCGGTGGTTCCGCTGGTGTAGAGTATCGCGGCGACATCCTCGCCATCGGGGAGCCGGGAGGTTTCGATGACAGGACCTCCCCCGGGAATCTGCGCACATCCCATGCCTTTCCCATCCCCTTCCGCATCAAGGTATATGATGATGTCCTGCGAACCGGGCCAGGTCCGGCTGGTGAGTTTGTCGATCACGTCGCGGTCGGCGAAGATTCCCTTGGCTTCGCTGAACGCGCTGAGGGCTTCGACCCGTTCGGTCGGCATCTGGTTGTCAAGCGGAACGACCGTGGCCCCGCAAAAGAGGATGCCGAGGTAGGCGATCGCCCATTGGGGAGAGTTCTTGCCGTTGAGCATGATGCGATCCCCCTTGCCGATCCCTTTCGACGACAGGTAGGACGCCACATCGAGGATGCGCCGGTATGCCTGCCGGTAGGTGAGCGAGATGGTTCCACCTTCGTCCAAGATGGTGAATGCCTTGCTGTCGGCATGCGATTCCATGGTGATGAGGAACATGTGGCAGATGGAAGGCCAGTCCCCCTCGAATAGCGTTCCCCGGTATGATTCCAAGACATCCCATGCACGTGCCATACTGTTTTCCCTCCTGATTTTCTATCGCCCCATGGATTTCAATCCACGGCGGCCACTTGTTATGCAACAGGTCCACATACGGATACATTACGAGGCGACACCGCCGCCGGTTCCCTTGACCATGGAAAAAATGTCCCTTGTTGATCCGATCTTATCGACCAAGCTCACTAGCAATGACTCACGGTATTTGAAGAATGAATCGGAGAGCGGCCACATATGTGTGAGGATGATGTCCTTCTCCTTGTCATCCAGAATAAAATATCGGTTTGCATTCTGCAAAGCAATCCCGGCATGCATCGTCGCATGGTGGGTGTGTCCCCTTTCCCTCCAGTCATAGAGGAAGAAGTCATGCAGGAGAGCCCCCCTGGCGCACGCGTCCTTGTCCAGCCCGAAAGCTTCCGCCAAATACCAGGATGCCTGGGAGATCACCAACGCATGTTCGAGTGTCGAGACATGGTGGTGGCGATAATCCGCCATGGATTGTACGGCCCTGTTGGCCAGCAGGTCTTCAATCGCCTGGAAAAACATCCAATCTCCCCAATCATCGTACGCGGGTGTCCCGCGGAAGAGGATCGATAGGGCTTTTCGGAAAGGATAAGACCCTGAGGGGAGGTTTGCTCTCCGGTCCACCTCCTGCAGGAACGCATCAACGAAGTTTCGGATCAAATTGGGGAATGCCACCAGGATCCTCCGATTACCGTGTGATCCCAGATGCAGCACGCGCTGCATGCCGGGCCCGTCAAAATGGTTGAGCAGGGTTTCCTTCATGGCCTTCAAGGTGCCGAGCTTAGAGAAGCTGACCATCACCTCCCCGACAAACATCACCGAGAAACCGAGGAAGATCGCACCAAGTATCCGGACCTCCCGAATTTCGCCAACCAACCACACCAGCCGGGCTTGGAGGACCTCCAGATATACAAACCCAAGGACGCCCCAGAAGAAGCTGTACAACAGGCAAACCCGCCCACGGATGTTCAGGAGCATTTTGGAATAGTCCCACAGTCTCAGATGGAATGCTGTTTCATAGAATAGGCTCACAAGAAATTCCAACAGCGTACAGAGGATGACGCATAACGCCACCCTCACCCCCAGATGATGGTCTTGGAAAAGGGTGTCAACCATCTCGACGAGCAAGGCGCCAAATCCGTATATCGGGACGAATGGTCCACCGAGGACGCCCGAATCGATAGGTTTCCCAGCCAGGAGACTTCGGTATGTCGACTCGACGATCCAACCCAGGGTCGAACACACCAGAAATAAAACGAACCAATCGAGGATGCCTGTCATGCCACTCCCTCATTGCCGATCCACGGGACCGGTCATCGACTTCCCGGCCATACCACCGTCGCGATCGGGCCATCTTGTCCCACCGATCCCTGTTCCGGCACACCGTATCGGCCCCATCCGGCGGCACACTACCTTTGAATCCGATCCTGCCGCGCATGTCGGGCACATTCATCCTCCCACAGCCGGTCGGCCGAAGGGGTCCATTCGGTCGCGGCTCGCGCGCATCTGGCAGTGAGTCCATTCACATCCTCTTCATCGAGCGGTTGCGTTGACCGCGCACCGGAGGCCTTCACCATTTCGGCGAGTGCCCCCGCATTGTCAAGAAGCGGGCAGGGACGGAAATGGTTCGTATTGAAGGGTTGGTTTTCCCTGAATTCCATGAACAAAGGTGAACGCAATGCATCCAGCAGCGAGACCGTCCTGATGTTCGCATTCGAATAATGGATGAATGCGCACGGTTCGACATCCCCTGCCGCATTGATATGGAGGTAGCTTCTGCCCCCGGCGATGCACCCATCCACATACTGTCCATCATTCCAGAAATCCATGAGGAATACCGGTTTCCTTGAACGCATCTCCCGTACCCAATGGGCCATATAGAATCGCTGGTCCGCCCTGGCAATCAAATCAGGATCCGCATCCTTGCCAAGAGGGACATAGGTAAAATACCATCCGAACATACATCCTTGCTCGATAAGGAAGTCGAGGAATTTTTCATCACCAACAGATTCTGTATTCTTTGCATGATAGCAGGCACTGAATCCGAAGGGAGCCCTTGCCTCCCGCATGTGCCGCATCCCTTCGACTACCTTATGATAAGTGCCGGTTCCCCGCCGGGAATCGGTCGCTTCTTCGAAACCTTCGATACTGAATGCAAGCATGAAATTGCCCACCTCAGCCAGGGCTTTTGAGAATTCCCTGTCGACCAGGGTTCCATTGGTGAACGCGAGGAACATGCAGTCGTCATGTGCTGCGGCAAGTCTGAGAAGGTCCGTTTTCCTTAAAGTCGGCTCACCTCCCGAATAAAGGTAGAAATAAATCCCCATCTCCTTGCCTTCTCTGATGATCCTGTCCAGCAGGGCAAATTCCATCGTATCGGTTTTGTCATATTCTGCTGCCCAACACCCCTTGCATTTGAGGTTGCAGGCACTTGTGGGATCCAGGAGAATTGCCCAGGGAATATTGCAATCATATTTTTTCGCAAGCCTCTTCGCATGGGCGGGTCCGAACATCGATGCGTTCAACACGAAGTTCGAGACGAAACGTTTGCGGACCGCCGGCTCAAGCTCGTCAAATCCCCGCAGGATAAGACCGCGATAGGGATTGCCGGGTTCCTGCATGACGCGTTTTGCCGCAACAAGCTTCTTCCGGCTATCTTCGGGTTTTATGAGGGCCAAGAGGAGGTCGATGACTTTCGGCACATGCTCTTCCGGATTGTCCTCCATATATTGCAGGGCAAGTTTGAGCGCATTGTCGCCGATCCCATGGGCAATCTGATTCACGTTGGTTCCCCTCCCTCCATCAAGGGCCCCGGTAAGCACCGGGGTCCCTTCCGGTTCATCTCGGACTTGGCGGCTGATCCGTATGCGGGTCTTCCGTCGGGACACCCACCAATCTTCCCAATGTCGCGACACAATCCTCGATTGTCGCGGTATCCCCGATCAGCGGCTGCAGGATCTGGCTCTGGAGGCTGGCAAACAGCAGCGTTGCCGCCGTTGACAGGTAGGACGCTTTGTTCTCCAAATCCTCGAACAGCCCCCTTATTGCGCCGACCAGCGATCTGATGGAATCTTCCAGGTACTCCGTGATCTGTAGGTTCCGGCGTTTCAGGCAGATGAAGAATTCCAAGAGTATCGCTGAATCCTCCTTGCGCCCAATCGTACCGATGAAGATCATCAAGATTTTCTGGAGTTTCTGCGATGTGGAGCAGGTTCCATTCTGTAGGATGGAGAATATCCTCACTGCGATTGCATCCACCACATGCTCTACCGTCTCGCTGAAGACTGCCTCCTTATTGGGGAAATACTGGTACAATCCGGTCCTGCTCAAACCGCATGCCTGCGCAATCTCATCACAATTGGTGGAATGGAAACCCTGTCGGGCGAATACGGCGAGAGCTTTCTCGATGATCAGACGGCGGCGGTCCTCATGATTGACAATCTTCGGCATCCGAAGCCTCCCTGCTTTCTCCTGTTTCCATGGCGCCGATGCCCGATCCGGCGGCCCTGGGTTTATATTGACGCATGTGTCAATATAAACCCAGGGCTCCTTGGTGTCAACACCCCGGCAGTGGCAAAACGGAGTATCCAGCATGCACCCGATGGAGCCGGGTGACCGGATATTCGCCGGCGTGCACCATGCAGGCCGGTCCGGGCTTCCGGACCTGATCATTGACACCCTGGACATCGACGGCGTCGGGCACGACGGCAACACCGTCGGTGTTGGTGGGGTCGACCGATCGCACTCGCGCACGTGAGGGCGCGAAAAAGGCCGCGAAGGGGATGAACCACCGGTTGGGAACGCCCATGTGTGTGGACGGATTCGCGCAGCGACCCAGCGATGGAACGGTCGGATCGGGGCACCGGAAATCCGGTGTCGGCGACCACCGGATCCAGCGCGGATGAAGGAATCTTTCCCAGCTCATTCTGCGCAACACTTCGCGTGGTGCGACGCCGCCTCCCGGAAGAGTCCAACGCAGGTCCTGCGACGTCGGAGAACCGGTGGCCGGAAGCAATCCGACAGCGTCGTATGTCAATCGTCGGGATCTCGGAAACCCAGGTCCTCGACATACTTCAGCATGCTCATCAGCTGGATGGCCTCCGAGCGCATGGTTTGCAGCAGCTGCTGCGTATCAGCGAGGATGCGGCTTCGTGACACGGGAATCTTGTCCATGTCCTCCTGTATGCGGGTGAGTGAGAGAATCATGACATCCAAGTCCTCTTGCCAATCACTACTCATCATATCGGCTCCTCCATCGACGCAAATTCCCGGTCCATCACGGTCCATTATCCTTCAGCCAAGGCAATGCGGAAGACCGCGGGATACGCACCATGTCCTCCAAATGCATCCGAGGCCTGTGCCGCATGTCAGCACCCGCATACTCCTCGGGGGAGGGCGCCGGAAGGCCCCCAGGCCCTTCGCGGGTCGGACTCCCGCCGCCAGCTATTATTGACACTACTGTCGAAAATAATATATCCAACGGAAGCTGTCAACGGTTCATGCCGGATGCTTGCACGAAGGCTTGCTGATGTTCCTCAACCAAGGCGATCCCGCATGTCGTCGCCATGACCCCGTCCATCGGTTCCCTGCTGGGGACGCAGGGGCAAGTCCGTCCTGCTCCAAAAGAAGGGCTTCGAGGCAAGACCGTGCGGAAAGACCCGCCGCTCCATTGACAAGATGCAGGGGATTTTGCTAGGATGCATTCGTTCGGACGTACGTACGAAATCCGGGAGGAGGATGGTCGTGTCGCTTGAAGTTGATCGGCAAAGCCAATCGGGGAAGATCCTGTCGGCCGCATATGCCTGCATATCGACCAGGGGATATGCGAACGTCTCATTGCGGGAAATCGCCGATGAGGCCGGAGTGGCACTCAGCCAGCTGCATTATTATTACAAGAGCAAGGAAGGGCTGTTCAAGGAAGTCGTCCAGTCCACGATTGGAGAATACATGCGTGAAGTTGAGCGCGCGCTAAGGAAAGGGGATACGTTGGAGGAGAGGGCTTCCTCTTTCATCGACTATTTCCGCAGAATGCTCCGTCACAATCCGGAGCTGTTCAGGTTGCTCTACGACTTCACGGGGCTGGCACTCTGGTCGCCTGTCTTCAGCGGACTGCTGAGGGATCTGTTCAGGGACCTGGGGAATATGTTCGAGCATCATGTGCTGGATGGTTCGCGGGCCGAGATGTTGAAGGTTCATTCGGCGAAAGCCCTCTCCCGTCTGATGGTGGGGGGGATGTTCGGCACCGGTATCCAGGTGCTGCTCGATTACGATGAGGAATTGCCGGAAGCATTGGATGCGATGCGAATTCTATTGAGATAAGAACCCAATATAAGCGAGGTGTGCAAAATGGCAGGAATTATTGAAAAATCGATCAACCTTGGGCTTGGCCTGATCTCCTATTCAAGGGAGAAGATCGAGGAAGTCGTCGACGAGCTGGTGAGCAAGGGTGATGTCGCGAGGAAGGATGCGAAAGACCTGGTGAACGACCTGGTCAAGAAGGGGGAGGATCAGCGCGAGGAATTCAAGAAGATGGTCAGGGATGAGATGCGTGAGGCCTTGGACCAAAAGGATCTCGCCCGGAAGGAGGATCTGCTGCAGAAGGACGAGATCAGGAAGATCGTACGCGATGAATTGACCGATGTCCTGAAAAAGAAGGAGATCGCCACGAAATCCGATCTGGATGGGCTGAAGAAATAAGACCGCCGACTTGATCACGCAGATGTCGATCATAGCACCTGGGCCGACGGCTTTGATGCCGGCGGTCGGGTTGCGTCCGGATTTCGAGACTTGGAGTGTGGCCGGTTCATGCTGGCCGGGTCCTCCACGGGGCGGAGGGGATGCCGTCCCTTGCAAGATCCCCGCTGGAGGTTGCCTGATGCTATCGGATGGATGGGAATTGTTGTGGCAATCGGCAGATTGAAGAAAATTGGAAGATTGAAACAGATTGTCATGATATTTGCCAATCACGGTTTTGGTGCGGTCATCGACCAACTGCATATCCCGCAGTACTTCAAATTGGGAAAGCAGGCCAATAATCGGCCTTCCGGCACCGAGGACGCCAAATTGTCGGTGGGAGAACGATTGCGGCTCAGTTTGGAGGAGCTTGGGCCGACTTTTGTCAAATTGGGCCAGATCATGAGCACGAGGCCCGACCTGCTGCCAACGCAAATAATCCGGGAACTTGAGAAATTGCAGGACTCGGTTCCGCCATTCTCCATCGATGAGGTCAGGATGATCATAGAGGCCGAGTTGGGGGATCGGATGGAGAACCTGTATTCTGTGTTCGAAGAACAGCCTATGGCAGCGGCTTCCATCGGCCAGGTCCATCGTGCCAGGTTGCTGTCCGGGAAGAATGTCGTCGTGAAAGTGCAGCGCCCGGGTATCCAGCAGGACATCGAGCTCGACTTGGGCATTCTGAGGGATGTGGCCTATTTTGTGGACACTAGGACGAGGCTCGGGAAGCTGTATAGCTTCAGCAAGATGGCGGATGAGTTCGAGACCACTTTGCAGAATGAGATGAACTTCCTGGTCGAAGGCGAGAATGCGGAGGCGTTCAGGCTGAATTTCCTGCATGATCCGGCAACCCATGTTCCCGAGATCAGTTGGATCCACACCAGTATGCGGGTGCTTACCATGGAGGAAATCAGGGGAATCCCACTGAAGAACCTCGAGGCGCTGGATGAGGCCGGGTTGGATAAGTCCAGGATCGCCAGGAATCTCGCTTCCTCCCTGCTTCACCAGATATTGCGGGACGGGTTTTTCCATGGGGACCCGCATCCTGGGAATATCATGATCCTCCAGGATAACGCGGTGGTCTTCTTGGATTTGGGTATGGTGGGGAAACTGTCTCCCCAGAGAAAAAATCAATTCCTGAAGATGCTGATGGGTATCACCCTGAAGGACAGCAAGCTCATCGTCCAGGCGATTATCGATCTTGACGCCATGGCTGACAGAATCAATCTGAAATGCCTTGAAAAGGATATCGATCGTCTGAGGGATGAAGTACTCTCGGTACCGCTGAGCCAAATAAAGATTGGCGAGGTTTTCAATGACGTGTTCCACTTGGCCTTCACCTACAACATCACTATCCCGAGCGAATTCACCATGCTTGCCAAATCATTGGTCACCTTGGAAGGGTTGGTCGGCCAACTGGATCCTGACCTCAATGTCCTCGAGATCGCCGAACCGATAGCCGGCAAGTTGGTGTTCACGCTCTTCTCGCCCGAGAAGATTGGAAAGGGAATTCTCGCAGGGGCCATGGATTATGGCAATCTGATCCGGAATTTCCCATCCGCGATAGTGAATTTCCTTGCAAAGCTGGAGCATGATGATTTCACCATGCACCTGGCGTTGAAGGAAGACGATCGGCATGCAAGCAGGATGGATGACTGGAATATCCGGTTGGTCTTCAGCGTGGTGATACTCTCCATCTCGATGCTGATGTCGGCGCTCATCATCGGCCTGGGGTTGTCCGGAGTCCTTGGATCTGACATTTTGGCCCATTGGGGATTCCTTTTGAAAGCGGGCTCGATCACCGTGGTGATCGGTCTCGTCGGCTTGATCATATCAGTTTTTCTCTCGCGACGTCGGAAACACTGACAAGAACATCTAGGCGCAGTTGCCGGATGAATTCTTCCACTGTGCCGTCTTCAAAAAATCAACCTAGCTGATGTAGGTTCATCTATGCCTCGATCCCCATCCCATTCTTGAACGTGAACCGAACAGCATCTTTCCCGTGCACCTCGGCATGGTCGGCAAGCGAGTGCCACAACTCATCCGAGAACCCGGTCACCACATGCTCCTGTTTCCGAAGGTCCTTGAGGAACAGTGCCGTCTTCGTCTTGCGGAAAAGGCGATCCTGCATCGATTGATTCAGGGCAGATATTCTGGCTTCGACACCTCGGTAACGATCCGATAACCTCCCATATCTTTCTTGGTACACCGCTTGGTCCATCACGGTCGATGCATTCTCCGCAGTCAACCGATCCATGCCGCTGATGATCTCCAGGCGCTCCGCCTCGAGACTTCGCAGCTTCGCCTCGTCGTCCGATGAGTCGAAGACGCTGCCCTTGATCGCCTCGAAGCCCCTGATGATCCCGTCCTTGTCCCCGATCAGCTTGTTCACCGCCTTGACGAACAGCTGTTTCAGCTCAGTTTCGGAAATGTTTGGAGCCGTACACGTCTCATGCCTCTGGGCATACTTCTCGTTGCATTGCCAGACCACCTTGCGGTACCGGTCCTTGGAATGCCAGACCTTGGGTCCGTAGGTGCCTCCGCAATGGCCACATTTGATCCGACCCGAGAACAGGTGGGTCCCTTTCCTCGATTCCGCATCCCCCTTGCGATGCTTGATCTCCTTTTGCACCAGGTCGAAGACCTCGGGGGCGATGATCGCCTCATGGTTCCTTTCCACATAGTATTGGGGCACCTCTCCCTTGTTCACCACGGGCTTCTTGGTGAGGAAGTCGGCGATGTAATACTTCTGTAGCAGTGCATCACCCTTGTATTTCACATTGGTAAGCACCTGTTGGATGGTGGAAGAGTGCCAAACGGTTTTGCCTGTCACGGTGATGTACCCTTCGCTTCCCAGACGCTTGGCGATCCCGTGGAACGTCAAGCCTTGCAGGAATAGTGAGAAGATATACCTGACCAGCTTCGCTTGCTCGGCATTCACCACCAGGGTGCCGTCAGGACCTTTGTCGTAGCCAAGGAACCGCGTGAACGGGACGGTGACCTGTCCGTCGGCGAATCGCTTCCGTCGACCCCATTTCACATTCTCCGAGATGGAGCGCGATTCCTCCTGGGCGAGTGAGCTCATGATGGTGATCAAGAGCTCCCCCTTGCTGTCAAAGGTCCGGATCCCCTCTTTCTCGAAATAGACCTCCACCTTGTGTTCCTTGAGCTTGCGGATGGTCGAAAGGCTATCCACGGTATTGCGTGCGAAGCGGCTGACGCTCTTGGTGACGATCAGGTCGATCTTGCCCGCAAGCGCATCGGCGATCATGCGCTTGAAGCCCTCGCGCCTGGCGGTGCTGGTGCCACTGATGCCCTCGTCGGTATAGATGCCGACGAACTCCCACTCGGCATTCGCCTTGATCATGCTGGTGTAATAGTCCACCTGGGCCTCGTACGATGCGTACTGATCCTCGCTGTCGGTGGAGACGCGGGCATAGCCTGCGACCCGTCGCTTGGGTGCGAACGCCTGTGCCGCCTGTCCTGAGGAGATGTCCCGGATCGCCGGGATCACCCGTACTGCTCTCATGATGGTACCTCGCTGTTTTCACTGTTTTGTTGTGCCAATGCTTTTCGATAAGCCCATGCGTCGCGCTTGGCAGTGTTCTTCCAGGGTATGGTGAGCACTTCGCTACTCTTGAGATGGAACTCCAATCTATCGGCAAATGCTACGATGTGTTGCACCCGTTCATCGATCCATATCTCCTCGAATGGATCCTCCGGTGTTGCACCAGCCAATGGTCCAATAGCTGAACCGCACACCTGCCGCAGGGTATAGACCGGCAGGCTCTTGGACGGACAGGACTTCGACCCATGCTTGCGCTTATGGGAACACTGGTAGTGGCCTTGTTGGAATTGGGTAAGCTCACCGGTGCGGGAGTAGGGGGTATAGGTGAACGTACTACCACAATAGGCGCAGATGATCTTGCGGGTAAAACACGTGGCACGTCGCCATCTCACCGCACCTGATCGGCGTCGGCGTTCACGCTCGGCTTCCACTTTCTGGTGCAACTGTTCGTCAATGATCACTGGGTGGGTACCCTGCACTTCAAACTTTGGCAGCTCTCCTCGGTTCATCTGCTTACGATGGGTGATGTGGTCATCCACATAGGTCCTCTGTAGGATGCTGAATCCGCGGTATTTCTCCTGATCGAGGATCCGTAGTATCGAGGTCTTGCCGAAGGGTTTGCCCTTGCGGTTGTAGATTCCCTGCTTAGCTAAGGCTTCAGATATCTCAGTGAGCATCATGCCGTCGGCAAATGAACGGTACATGAACCGTATTGCCTCAGCTTCCTCCTCGACAATCTCATAATGATCGTCGATCCACCGATAGCCATAGATGTTGTAGGCGAGGAAGCGTCCTTGGGAGAAGCGCTTGCGGATACCCCATTTGACATTCTCACTAATCGAGAGGCTCTCTTCCTGCGCATACGAGGCGAGGATGGAAAGCATCAGCTCCCCGTCTCCAGTGAGCGAGTCGATGTGCTCGCGCTCAAAGCGAACCGAGATATTGTGTTCCCTCAGACTCCTCACAGTCTTGAGCAAATCGACGGTGTTGCGGGCAAATCGGCTGATGCTCTTGGTGAGGATGATGTCGACCATTCCCTTCTCGCAATCGGCGATGAGGCGTTGGAACTCGCTGCGGTTTTTCGTTGCGGTACCCGAGATGCCTGCATCCGCATACACCCCCGCGTACTCCCAGTGGGGATTGGACTGGATGTGCGTGCTGTAGTGGCTGACCTGGGCGGCTAAGGATTGCATCAACTCATCCGAGTCGACCGAGACGCGGGCATAGGCGGCTACCCGCTTCTTTACGGGAAGGGACGTGATGGTACGATCAATCTTAGTTACCTTTGGCATGGTCGTTCCTCCGCCTCTGTTGTTTTACCTGGGGTTCCAACATGAATCATATCTTTCTCCTGCAAGTAATTGTTTTGTATCGTATCAATCGCTCACATCGCCTTGGTAGTCAACCGGATTCGGCAAACAATATCCCGATCGGAGGACGATACTTCTCAAGCAACAAAGTCCTAGCTGCTATGAAATCTCTGTTGGCCAGAAGTCCTGCCTTGAGCAGACTTTCAGCAATGGACAACGAAATCTGGTAGTCCAGTTCTGATGCAAAGAGGTTACTGTCCATCACAAGGCTCCTGGTAATAACGGTCGTTGATGTAGCACTCATGGCTGCAATACTTTCTCTTGTCGTTTCCATAAGCGGAGAATCGCTTCCCACATCTGGCGCAGGTGAAGTGGTACAGTGCCTTGCTCGAGGGATCCACCAGATACAGATGGGTGCTCCACCATTTCTGGCTGCAAGCCTTGGAGCAGAAGATTTTCTTTTTTCGTTTCGCCACTTGGTCGATATGGGTGCCACAGTGCTTGCATGAGCTCTCTTGGGTCTGTTCGGCCGGTACGATGAGGCCTTTCTTGGTCGCACGCACGCAATAGGTCTTCACCGTCCCCTCTTTCAGTGCAAGCACGCTGGCGATATGCCGGTAGGTGCATCCGAATCGGCGCATCTCGTGGATCTGGTTCTTCTCGGTCTCGGTCATCGGGTCCTCCTACTTATTGGCGGAAAACCGTACCCTCGATGCGCAAAGCCCTCCCCATCCTTGGTGGAATAGAGGACGATGGCGTTCTTGGATAGGCAATCCCGCTCGAAGGCTTATTGGTGCCTCGATACCTTCCGGATGCGAGTTGGGAATTGACCGATAGAAATTTTGGGAAGTTGGGAGGATCGAGAGTTCCCGTCTGTAATATCTCTCGGAGAGGCTGAAGATGATGTATGTGTCGGGCGCCATGGCGAAAATGGGGAGTCGTTTTCATTGATGCCGCTTGCGTGGCGATCGGCTTGTCAATGGCCAGTCGCGCTTCTGCTTGCTGCGAAAAGCTTCGTCATGGATTCCGCCGAAGGGTGCACTGGATGGATATCAGGATTCCCTTGCATCCTTGCATCCTTGAAGATCAATAGACACTTCTGTCCATCTGCTAGACACGTATTGCATACTTGGAAAGGTGTGTGTCAGCATTGCCTGCACCGCCAGTTGCACCGCCACTTACACCGCCACTTACACCGCCATCCCTCATTCGTCCTCCAACACGTCCACGACCTCCACCAGGTCCAGGTACCGCTTCACGAACGGATAGAGGATCGCCAATTGCTGCACAGCGGTAGTGGGAATCCCATCGGGGAAGATATCGGAAGCGCGGAACATGCCCACCCAACGGTAGAGACATGAATCCACGGTCCCGTGAATCGGTCCTCCGAATGTCGGCAGTGAAGCCGCTTCTTGGAAAGTCTCCGTCGCTTTTTTCGATTTCCTGCTAGGGAACGCAGCGAACTCGAAGGAGGTCATCACCGATCCGTCCCCTCCCTGGGAACCGAAGGAGACCTTTGCGATCGCCCAGTAGGCATCGGTGAAATCGTGATACAGCGAGTTATGTTCCTTGGACAGATCCATCAACAGTCCCATCGTCTTTCTCCTCAGGCCACGTTCGGTGGCAATATCGCATACTCGGGAATCCCTGCTGATATCGGGGAACCCTTCAGGCTCGTCTCGTTGAACAGGTTGCCCACATACGGATCACTCGGAACCACATCGATCGTGGATGAGTTGCTGTGGATGATGGGGTTGCCTTGGGATGACTGGTACAACCCGACGATCTTCTTGTCCTTCACATACGTATCATAGGCAATATGGGCTCCCAAGCCATAGATACGAAGAATCGACCTGGCATAGCTCGGCCAATAGTTGTCGTTGTTCACCCGCATCCTCCACCAGGTCCATCCGCAAGTGGTCTGGAACTTTCCGCGCGAAGCAGATTCGCCGGTCGTGATGTTGATCTCGAAATTGAACGTCTGGTTGTCGCTCACATTGTTCTGGTAATGCATCTGCACCCAAGAGTATCCGTTCCAATACTGAAGCGAATAATAATCGGTGCCATAACCGATCCACACATCCCTCCGATAGCATCGCCACACGAACACGGATGCCACGAAGTAGACATACCGGTGGGAGCTCTTGCTGCCATCGGCAAGCAACGAACCGTCACTGGACCAATCCCGGGTGAAGAGAATCCCCGAGGAGAAGTTGGATTTGCTTATCACGTTTCCTGCCGTTGCCATCAGTTGAATACCGCCCCATATACCTTATTCGAAGTTCCCGCCGAGTTGACTGTTGTCGCGTTCACACTCGTTGCCGAAACCGTCCCTGTCTGTACCGAGCCCGATACCACTTCTCCGGAAAGATACAACGACCTGAACCGTTTCAATGTTTGTCCGATATCATAGATCGCATGGCCCCACGGCACGATCCACATCGATTCGATCCCCCCGTCCATCGCTCCCAGGACCACCTGGGTGGTGATCGCCAGATCGGTGTAGACCCCGGTGTCGGTACCATTGACGAACTTGCGTACGTGCACCTCCTGGGTTCCGGTGAAGAACACCAGGCGGTCCTCGTCCTTGCGAAGCCGGGTCACCGTGTAGGAGGTTCCGTC
>Ga0172382_10006710_pt1 | contig 16599 bp, 18 predicted proteins | sample Leawel138RmetaG_FD_122245 | JGI IMG/M metagenome (GOLD analysis project Ga0172382, IMG submission 122245) | Leachate microbial communities from a municipal landfill in Southern Ontario, Canada - Leachate well 138R metaG | ecosystem: Engineered > Solid waste > Landfill > Unclassified | place...
GCGGTAGCCGACCGCCGGGGCGCGCAGCGAGTGCTGCAGGGAAAACGCTTCCAGGGCAAGGCCATCCAGTGCCACCGGCACGCGCGGGTGGACGATGCGGCGTTCGGCGATGGGCCAGGAGCCGATGCGCTCCCAGGTGTCTTCCGTCGCGTAAACCGGGCACGGCGCCCCATCGCGCAGGCCGTCGGCGTGGTCGGGGTGGGCGTGGGTGATGAAGATCGCCTGCGGGCGCAGGTCGAAAACGCGGCCGCGCCAGTCTTCGCCGCAGTCGATCAGAATGCGCCGGCGGCCGTAGGCCACTTCCAGGGCGCTGTGCCGGCGGTGTCGGTCGGTTGCCGCATCGATATAGCCGCGGGTGCCGAAGAAGGTCAGTTTCATCGATTACCAATGGGCTTTGGCCGCGAATTCACACGATGGTTGAAAAGGACGGAATGCTAAGCAGAAGTTATCGGGAAGAAGGGGCGACGTCAATGGCAACGGCTGGGCGCGGCCGGCTTCGCCCCGGCTCTGGCGCCCTGTTCCAATCCACCACAGCCAGCCGCCGGCGATGGCAAGGGTGGCCAGGGTGATTGGCGCGCCGATCCGGGCGTGCTCGCGCCAGGAGATCGCAACGCCGAGCCGGGCGGCCTGATCGACGACGATGATGTTGGCGATGCTGCCGACGATGAGCAGGTTGCCGGCCAGGGTGCTCGCCAGGGCGAGGATCGGCCCGGGGGATGATCGACGGCGGGGAGCAGAAGCATGACCGCCGGGACGTTGGAGACGAGATTGGAGAGTCACCGTCAGCCCGAAGAGCTGGCCGGGGTGGGCAGGGTCGATCCCCAGGCTCCCCAGCCGGGTCAGTACGTCGCCGAGCAGCCCCGAGGCGGTGAGGGCGTGGTTGACCATGAAAAGGGCGAAAAAGAGCACGAGCAGCGGCCAGTCGATCAAGCCGAGAAGGGCTACCACGATGTCCATAAAGTCATTCCCGCCCGGCCGCTGGCGTCACAGCCATTTTTTGCGACGAAAATACCAGAGCATGCCAAGGACGGCCAGCACCATCAGCCCCCAGAGGATCGGGTAGGACCATTTCCAGTGCAGTTCGGGCATGTAGTCGAAATTCATCCCGTAGACCCCGGCGATGAAGGTGAGCGGAATAAAAATGGTGGCGATGATCGTCAGCACCTTCATCACCTCATTCATCCGGTGGCTCAGGCTGGAGAGATAGAGGTCGAGCATACCGGCGATAATGTCGCGGTAGGTTTCCACCGTATCGACGATCTGGATGGTGTGGTCGTAAACATCCCGCAGATAAATCCGGGTGCTCTCCTGCATCAGCGGCGGCTCCTGTCGCTGCAGCGAGCCGAGCACTTCGCGCAGCGGCCAGATCGATTTGCGCAGGTGGATCATCTCCCGTTTAAACTGATGAATTTTCCGCAGGGTGGGCGGGGTCGGATGCAGGATCAGTTCTTCCTCCAGCGCCTCGATGCGGTCGCCGAGATCCTCGAGAATAAGGAAATAGCGGTCGATAATTGAGTCGAGCAGGGCATAGGCAAGGTAGTCGGCGCCGAGTTTGCGGATGCGCCCCTTGCCGGTGCGCAGACGTTCGCGGATGCGGTCGAAGACGTCGCCTTCCATTTCCTGAAAGGACAAAACGAAGCTGGACCCGAGAACGATGCTGACCTGTTCGGTGCGAATGCCGCCGGCCGGATCGGTCTGCAGCATCTTCACCACCAGAAACAGGTAGTTCTCGTACTCCTCCATTTTGGGACGCTGGGCCGTGTTGAGGATATCCTCCTGCACCAGAGGATGGATGCCGAAACAGCGGCCCGCCGCCTCGATGACCGAAATATCGTGAATACCGTCGATATTCAACCAGACGACGGTGGACTCATCGCGGCAGGAGCGACCATCGACCGATTCCAGATCCTTTTCGCTCAGCTTTTCGCCATCGTAGGCCATGAGGCGGATTCGACTGCGTTCCGCCTTGCGCTCCCCGATATGGATCAGGGTGCCCGGCGGGGCGCCGACCTTGGCCGGGGGGTGACGATGCCGATGCTGCATGCGACGCATTTTCCCATCTCCTTTGATAGCGGCCCCTTCGATTCAGCCTGCCACAGAATCTGGTAAAATGTTAAGCAAAATTAGCAGGGGGTGAAAATGCCGGCTTTGCGAGGAATCATTCTCGATATGGATGGGACGCTGATCGACAGCAACGACGCCCACGCCCGCGCCTGGCTGGAGGCGATGGCCGAGCTTGGTTTCCGTCCGCCGTTTCACAAGGTGCGCCGGCTGATCGGCATGGGGGGGGATTTTCTCATCCCGCAGGCGATCGGCATCGATGCCGAGAGCGAGGCGGGCGAAGCGATCGGCCGGCGGCGGCGGGAGATCTTCCGGGAGAGCTATCTACCGGGCCTGCGGCCCTTTCCGGCGGTGCGGGAGCTGGTTCAACGCATGCGTGCCGGCGGTTTTCAACTGGTGGTGGCGAGCGCCTCCAAGCGGGACGAACTGGAGCCGATGCTGCGCGCCGCCGGTGTTGCCGATCTGGTGGATGCGGTCACCTCGGCGAGCGAAGTCGCCGATCCCAAGCCGGAGCCGGACGTGCTGGTGGCGGCCCTGGACAAACTGGCCCTGACGCCGGAGCAGGTGCTGATGCTCGGCGACACCCCCTACGATATCGAGGCGGCCGAAAAAATCGGCATCGGCGTGGTGGCTTTGTGCAGCGGCGGCTGGGCGGCGAACGATCTCGCCGGCGCGGTGGCGGTTTATCGCGACGCGGCCGACCTGCTCGCCCGCTTCGATTCCTCCCCCTTTGCCGGCGGCGAAAATCCGCCTGGCCAAAATCAAGCGCGGTAGCAGTAGCGGCCTGATCCGGAATCCGCCAGGCTCATCCTTTCCCTTGGCGTTCGAACCGATACCCTGTGCCGCGAACGGTCAGAAAATGGACCGGTTGCGCGGGATCTTTCTCGAAATATTTGCGCAGCCGAACGACAAAATTATCCAGCGTGCGGGTTTCCGTATCGGGCGCCATTCCCCAGACATCCTGCAGCAATTCGGCGCGGGAGAGCACTTCGCCTTCGCGCTGAAAAAAGGTGCGCAGCATTTTCACCTCCAGTTCGGTGAGGGGAATTTCGCCGCCGCGGGTATAGGCCACCTGTCGGACGAGGTCGATTTCGTTGCCGTCGAAAACGTAATGGTCGATGGCGCCGCCGCCGGAACGATACCAGCGCGAACGGCGCAGGATTCCTTTTATCCGCAGCAGAAACTCCTCCAGGCTGAATGGCTTGGTCAGATAATCGTCGGCTCCCACGGCAAGGCCTTGCACCCGGTCGTCCTCCTTCGAACGGGCGGTGAGAATCAGGATCGGCAGGCGCGGGTCGCGCTTGCGCAGCAGACGGCAAACCTCGAGCCCGTCCATGCCTGGAAGGGTCAGGTCGAGGATAACCAGGGCGAAGTGCTCCTGGCTGGCCAGGAGCAGGGCCGCTTCGCCGCTGACGGTATGCACCACCCGATAACCTTCCTCTTCCAGGTTGTAGGTCAACCCGCGGGCGATGTTCGGTTCGTCCTCCACCAGGAGCAGGGGAAAATTGCTCATGCCGTATCCTTCTTCTTCGCCGGCGCCTTCAGGGGCAGGAGAACGCAGGCGGTCGTCCCTTGTCCTTTTCCGGCACTTTCCAGCCAGACGCGGCCGCCGTGCAGTCGGATGATGGCGCGCACGATGGGCAGGCCGAGGCCCGAACCGCGAATCGCTTCGCCGTCGGGACGCACCCGGTAAAACATATGGAAAACCTTCTTCAATTCCTTGCGTTCAAGCCCCCGCCCCCGGTCGGAAATGGTGAGAAAAGCCTTGCCGTCGCGCCGCCGCAGGCGCAGCCCGATAGATGGCGGCGACTCTGAATAAAGGAGCGCGTTCTCCAGAAGATTGCGGAAAACCGTCTCCATCGCCTCGGTTTCGATACTGACGAAAAGATCGGGTTCGATATCGATCTCCATTTGCCCCGCTTTGGGCAGGGAATATTTGTACTTGCGGAAATAAGCGGCAACAAAATCGGAAAAATCCACTCGGTGCAAGGGCAGTTTGACCGCCCGTTGTTCAAGACGGCTGGCCGCCAGCAGATTGTCGATCAGGGTGCCGAGCCGGTCGGTGTCGGCGAGCATGGTGTCGAGAAAGACATCCATGCGGGCCGGACCCGGACGACGGCGGCGGATCGTTTCCAGGTGCAGCCGCAGGGAAGCCAGGGGCGATTTGAGCTCGTGGCTGACCTGGGCGATGAAGTTGCGCTGCATGTGCAGCAGGGCCGACTGCCGCCGCCAAAAGAGAAAAATGACGTAGACCCCGGCAAGAATCGCCACCAGCAGGAGAATCCCCTCAACGAGGATAAACCAGTCGATACCCCCCTGCAGAAGCTCGGGGCTGAAGCGTTCGGCCAGGGCGCGCAGGCGCATATGGCTGTCGACGAACCAGATGATCCAGAAAACCAGCAGAGCCACCCAGGAGATCTGGATGGCGATAAAGACGATCAGGGGATTGAGAAAGCGGCCGAAGAACTTCATGCCCCTTCTTTATCACTCCGACCCCAACGTAACAAGGCCTTTCTCGAACATGCTTTTACAGAAGTATTACAATGAGAAATTCCGAGCTCTGCTAGAATCCGAGGCCTGATAAAAATTAAATTTTTCCCTGAGTAGAAGCGAGGAGTCATGAGTCCTTCAATGACCATCGGTCGTTACACGGTTCCCTACCCCCTGATTCAGGGGGGGATGGGGGTGCGAATCTCCGCCGGCAACCTGGCCGGACATGTTGCCCGCTGTGGCGGCATCGGCCTGGTCGCCACCGCCGGGATCTGCCTCAATAGTCCCCATTACGACGGGCACAACTTTTTTACCGCCGATCCCCTCGCCTTGGCGGACGAGATCCGCAAGGCGTATGCCATCGCTCCGGAAGGCGTGATCGGCGCCAACTGCATGGTGGCGGTCACCAATTACGAAGAGATGGTGCGCACCTCTTGCCGGGCCGGGGCGAAAATCATCGTCAGCGGCGCCGGCCTGCCCCTCAACCTGCCCCAACTGACTGCCGAGTGGCCGGAAGTGGCGCTCGTTCCCATAGCCTCTTCGGTCAAAGCCGCCGAGTTGATCGCGCGCAAATGGCACAAGGGGTACGGTCGTCTGCCGGACGCGGTGGTTGTGGAAGATCCCGACACCGCCGGTGGGCACCTGGGGGAAAAGATGGAGAAGATCGGCGACGGCAGCTATGACCAGTACGCCACGGTGCGCGGGGTGAAGGACTATTTCCGGGAGGCCTGGAATCTGGATATTCCGGTGATCGCCGCCGGCGGCATCTGGGACCGCGCGGACGTGCAGCATGCTCTGGCCGAGGGGGCGGACGGCGTGCAGATGGCGAGCCGCTTCGTCTGCACCGTTGAGTGCGACGCTTCCGATGCGTTCAAACAGGCCTATCTCGATTGCACGCCGGAGGACATCGGGCTGGTCATGAGCCCGGCCGGCTTGCCCGGCCGCGTCATCAAGGGGAATATCGAGCAGGTGCGGCGGCGCGATGTCGATCTCGATGTTTCCTGCCCCTCCGGCTGTCTGAAGAAATGCTCCTACAAAACGGGGCAGGAGCGGTTCTGTATCGTCCATGCCCTGGATCGCGCCCAGCGCGGCGATGTTGAAACCGGTCTGATCTTTTGCGGCGCCAACGCCTGGAAGGCCGATCGCATCACCACCGTTCAGGCGATTTTCGACGAACTGTTCGAACTGGCCGACAGCGAGCCGAAGAAAAAAGAGGCGATATCCGCCTGAAGGATGCAGCAGTGACTAGGGAAGACGAATGGGCGGGCCGGAGTGCTCGCCCTTTTTCTTGGCTTCGGTGGCGGAAATCCTTGTCAGATCGAATCTTTATGGTGTAGTATCCCGGTTTCACGCCCGCCCGGTTGTGGGCCAGACGGAAGGAAAAATATATGTCCGCGCCAAGCGATCAATTCATCCCCAAATGGATTGCCTGGGAAAGCACCCAGCGCTGCAACCTGAGCTGCGTCCACTGTCGCTGTTCATCCGCCATGGATTCGGCGGCGGGGGATTTCACTACCGAAGAAGCCTGCAAGCTGATCGACGATATCTGCGAAATTTCCAAGCCGGTCATGGTGCTCTCTGGCGGTGAGCCGCTGATGCGCCCGGATATCTTCGACATCGCCAGGTATGGCGCCGCGAAGGGGTTGCGCATGTGCATGGCGACCAACGGCACGCTGATCACCGACGAAGTCTGCGCGAAAATGAAGGAGGCCGACATCAAGATGGTCTCCCTGTCTCTCGACGGCTCGAATCCCGCCGTGCACGACGATTTCCGTTCCTGCCCCGGCGCATTCGAAGGGACGGTGCGTGGCGCCGAAACCCTTAAGCGCAACGGCATCAAGTTTCTCGTCAATTCCTCCTTCACCAAGCGCAACCAGCACGACATCGGCAACACCTTCAAGCTGGCCAAGGGGCTGGGGGCGACCGCCTGGTACATGTTCATGATCGTGCCCACCGGCCGCGGCGAGGAGATCATGAATGAGCTGATCAGCAAGGAGGATTACGAGGAGATTCTCGCCTGGCATTACCGGCAGGAGAAGCAGGAGGACGATATTCTCATGCGCCCGACCTGCGCGCCGCACTATTACCGCATCGTACCGCAGATGGCCAAGGCCGAAGGGGTCGATTTCCAGCGCCGCTCCCTCACCTTTTCCACCGGCGGCGGCAAGGGGTGCATCGCCGCCCAGACGATCTGCCTGATCGACTGCTTCGGCAACCTCAAGCCGTGCTCCTATTTCCACTCCAGCGTCGGCAATGTCAAACAGATCCCCTTCAAGGAACTGTGGTATAACAGCAAAGTTTTCAACGACCTGCGCGATTTCAAGAAATACACCGGCAAATGCGGCGAGTGCGAATTCATCAACGTCTGCGGCGGCTGTCGGGCCCGGGCCGATGCGGTCTATGGCGATTACATGGCCGAGGAGCCGTTCTGCAATTATATTCCTGCCCGCACCCGCAAGCGGCTGGAAGCGGAAGCGTCGGAGAACGCGAAAAAATAAAGAGGGGCGCCCCTTGTGGGCGTCCTGGACAATTTTTTTCCAAAGGAGTCTATGCAATGACAACAGAATACAATTTCATCAAAGCCTGCTGGGGACAGCCGGTCGATGTCACCCCGGTATGGCTGATGCGCCAGGCCGGTCGCTACCTTCCGCAGTACATGGAGGTGCGCCGCAACTGCACCTTCCTCGAACTGTGCAAGACGCCGGAGCTGGCCGCCGAGGTCACCATCCAGCCCATCGATTATCTGGGCGCCGACGCCGCCATCCTTTTCTCCGACATTCTCACCCCGGTGGAGCCGATGGGGCTGAAGCTCGATTTCGTCCCCGGCCCGGTGTTCGAGAACCCGGTGCGCAGCAAGGCCGATATCGACGCCCTGCGCATTCCGGTGATGGAGGAGGACGTCCCCTACGTGCTGGAGACGATTAAAATCCTGCGCCGCGAGTTCGAGGGGCGCGTCCCCCTCATCGGTTTCGGCGGCGCCCCCTTCACCCTCGCCTGCTACATGGTCGAAGGCAAGGGGAGCAAGGATTTCGCCCAGATCAAAAGAATGATGTACGGTGCTCCGGAGCTCTATGCCACGCTGATGGAGAAGATCACCGAAATGGATCGGCAGTACCTCAACGCCCAGATTGCCGCCGGCGCGCAGGCGATTCAGATTTTCGACACCTGGGGCGGGATCGTCTCGCCGGCCGATTACGAGAAATACATCCTGCCCTACACGAAAAAGCTGATCGACGGTCTGAACCGCCAGGGCATTCCGATCATCCATTTCGTCAAAGGCTCCGGGACGATGCTCGACGCGGTCAAAAAGGCCGGCAGCGACGTCGTCGGCCTCGACTGGCACATTGGTTTGGGCAAGGCCCGTGAGATTCTTGGCGACAAAGTAGCCGTCCAGGGCAATCTCGATCCGACCGTCCTCTACGCCCCGAAAGAGCATATCGAGCGGGAGGTGAAGCGCATTCTCGACGAGAACGCCGGCCGTCCCGGACATATCTTCAATCTTGGCCACGGCATCCTGCCGAACGTCGCTCCCGAGCATGCGAAGTTCATGGTCGAGTGTGTGCATCGGCTGTCGCGGAAATAATTCCCTCACGTAGGGGCGGGGTCACCCCGCCCCTACAGCGAAGAATCGTTATGCCTCCCGACCCGAAATCCACCGCTCTCGTCCTGCTCAACATGGGCGGCCCCGATGCCCCGGAGGCCGTCGAACCCTTTTTGTTCAACCTGTTCTCCGACCGCGATCTGATCCAGCTGCCGGCCGGGGCGATCTTGCAGCGTCCCTTCGCCCGGCTGATCAGCCACTTTCGGGCCAAGCGGGTGGTGGAGAATTACCGCATGATCGGCGGTCGCTCCCCCCTGCTCGACTGGACCCGGCAGCAGGCCGAGGGGATCGCCCGGGAACTGGGGCCGGATGTTCGCCCCTACGTCGCGATGCGCTACTGGACGCCGCGCGCGGACGAGGCGGTGCGAAGGATGGCGGCGGACGGGGTTGAGCGGGCGGTGGTCCTGTCCATGTACCCGCATTTCACCGGCGCCACCACCGGCAGCAGCTTGAAGGATTTCGCCCGCGCCGCCGCCGCCCACCCCCGGCTGCGCTACACGGCGATCGAGCAGTGGTACGACTGGCCCGGCTATCTGGACGCCCTGGCCGCCCGGGTGCGGGAGGGGCTGGCGCAGTTTCCGGCCGACGCCGGCCGGGTGCAGATCCTCTTTTCCGCCCATGCGCTGCCGCAAAAATTCATCGAGCGCGGCGATCCCTACCTGGAGCACGTTCTGGCCACCGTGCGCGGCGTCATGGAGCGGGTCGGCAAAACGCCCTGGCATCTCGGTTTCCAGAGCCGCAGCGGGCCGGTCAAGTGGATGGAGCCGGAAACGACGGCAGTTCTCGAACAGTTGGCGGCCGACGGCTGCCAGGCGATATTGATGGTGCCGGTCTCCTTTGTCTCCGATCACATCGAGACGCTGCACGAGGTCGATATCGAATACCGGGAGCATGCGGCGCAGAAAGGCGTGCGGCATTTCCACCGCAGTCCCTCCCTGAATGACCACCCCGACTTCCTGCGGGCGCTGGCCGATCTCGTCCGGCAGCGGCTGGCGGAAGAAAAAGCATAAGCCACAGGGATGCTTAGGATAAAAGCAGGCTTTTCATCCTTTATCCCTGGCATTTTTTTTCGCTTTTGGAGTTCAAGCAAACAATATGGAAACATGTAAGATCTGCGGCAAGTCCTTCGATCCCGCCCTGCCGCCCCGCGAACCGGCCGAAGAGGCCGGCGCCATCCTCGCTCGCGAGCAGTATGGCGATGCCGGCCAGGTGTGTCTCGTCTGTCTCGGCAATCGCGGCCGGCTGGCGATGATGTACGGCCCGCAGGGGCGCGGGTAAAAAAGAAAGGGCGACCGTTCGTCGCCCTTTTTCCCTGCTGTCGTAGCCCTTTTCGGTTCACGCCGAGTCTACAAACCCTCCTCGCGCAATTCTTCCAGCAGTTCCTTCTGCCGGGCGGTCAGTTTCGTCGGCACCGCCACCTCGATCACCGCGTACAGATCCCCCTTGCCGGCGCGGGATGCCACGCCGAATGCCTTGAGCCGAATCTTGCCGCCCACCTGCATGCCGGCCGGCACCTTGATCCGTTTCGTTCCCTCCAGGGTGGCGACGTCCACGGTGGCGCCGAGACAGGCGCCGCTGAAGGGAACCTGGACCCTGACGTAAAGATCCTGCCCATCGCGGGTGAACTGGGGATCGGCTTCGACCTGAATTTCCAGAAACAGATCGCCGCTGGGACCGGCGGGACTTGCCCCGCCTTTGCCCGCCAGGCGCAGCCGCTGTCCCGATTCGACCCCCGGCGGGATGCGCACCTGCAGCTGCTCGACGCTGTTGTCGCGGCGAAAATCGACGCGCCGCTCCCCCCCCTGCACCGCCGTGCGAAACGGGATGGACAGGCGCATGACATAGTCCTGCCCCTTGATTGCCTGCGGTTGCCGGGCGCCGTGAAAGGCGGTTCGGCCGCGGGCGCCGCCGAAGAGATGACTGAAGATGTCATCGGTGCCGAAACCGAATTCGCGGAAAATATCGCCGACATCGAAGTCGCGGTAGATGTCCTCCTGCGAATAGCGCTGGTGAAAGCCGCTGTCGCCGAACTGATCGTACTGCTTGCGCTTTTCCGGGTCGGAAAGGACCGCATAGGCCTCGGTGATTTCCTTGAACTTCTCCTCGGCTTTCTTGTCGCCCGGATTTTTGTCGGGATGATGCTTGAGGGCGAGCTTGCGGTAGGCCTTTTTGATTTCATCGGCGCTGGCGTCCTTTTGGACGCCCAACGTCCCGTAATAGTCTTTTGCCATTAATACCTCGAAAGAAGGAAATTCAGTGTGGTTACAATATAATGAGCGCCCTGAGCAGCGTCAAGGGCGGTGACCGGCTGCCCTCAAGATTGTCTTGACCGCCATGGTTCTTGCGACTAATATTTCGGAATCCGAACTGTTTGGAGAATGAAATGCAGAGAATCGAGCGGCTGGCCCGCCTTTATCCCCTCCTGCTGGGGCGGATGGGTCGCCTGCGCACCCTCGTCCACGAGGGCATGGATCTTACCTACAACCAGTACAAGACGCTGCTGACGGTCGCCGGAAGGCCGGAATGCTCCCTCGGAGATCTGGCGCGGGAGTTGGAGGTGGCGATGAGCAGCGCCAGTCAGATGGTCGACCGTCTGGTCGGGCAGGGTTGGGTGCACCGCGAGCAGGATGCCGGCAATCGCCGGCAGGTGCTGCTGCGCCTGACCCCGCAAGGCGAACAGCTGGTGGCGGAATTGCAACGGGGCATTTTGCACGGCTATCGGAAGGTTTTGCGGCAGCTTTCGGACGAGGAGCAGGAGGACCTGGTGCGTTCTTTTGAAACCATCGCCCGCATTCTGCAAAAATTGTAAGCGCAAAAGGAAAATTTCGGGAGGAGAAGAGTTGGCCATGACGAGAATCGCGGTAATTGGCGGCGGCATTTCCGGTTTGTCCCTGGCGCACGCCCTGGAGCGGCAGGCGCGGGAGGCCGGTCTGGAGGTGAAAACGACGGTGCTCGAAAAAGAAGAACGCCTCGGCGGCAAGATCTGGAGCCGGCGGGAGGAGGGTTTTCTCTGCGAGTGGGGACCGAACGGCTTTCTCGACAGCAAGCCGATGACCCTCGAACTGTGCGACCGTCTCGGCATCCGCGACCGGCTGCTGCGCTCCGACGACAACGCCCGCAAACGCTTCATCTACAGCGGCGGGCAGTTGCATCGGTTGCCGGAAAACGGGCCGTCTTTTCTCAAATCGCAGCTGATCTCCTGGCCGGGCAAGGCGCGCCTTGCCTGCGAACCGCTGATTGCGGCCAAGCGCGACGGCGAGGACGAAACGCTGGCCGCCTTTGCCCGCCGCCGTCTCGGCGCCGAAGCGCTGGACAAGCTCATCGGGCCGATGGTCTCGGGCATTTTCGCCGGCAACCCGGAGACAATGAGCCTGCAGAGCTGCTTTCCCCGCATCCATCAGCTGGAGCAGGAGTACGGCGGACTGATCAAGGCGATGCTGCGCCTGGCGAAGGAAAAGAAAAAGGAACGTCGGGAGGGCAAGGCGGTGGCCAGCGCCGCCGGTCCCGGCGGCATTCTGACGTCTTTTCTCGAGGGCATTCAGGAACTGAGCGAAGCCACCGCCGCCGGCCTTGCCGGCAGCGTCCGCACCGGCGCGAAGGTGGCGGAAATTGCGGTGAAAGAGGGCGGTTTCGAACTGCGTCTGGCCGACGGCGGCAGCGAAGAGGCGGAACTGGTGGTCAGCGCCGTTCCCGCCTACAGTTTTGCCGCCATGGTCGAGCAGCGCGATGCGCAAAGTGCGGCCATTCTGCGCGAGACTCCCTATGCGCCGATGAACGTCGTCTGCTTCGGCTATGCCCGGGAAAAGATTGCCCGCGACCTCGACGGTTTCGGTTATCTCATCCCGCGCAAGGAAGGGAAAAATATTCTCGGCACCCTGTGGGATTCGAGCATCTTTCCGAACCGGGCGCCAGAAGGGCAGGTGCTGCTGCGCTCGATGATGGGGGGCGCCACCAATCCCGGCGCCATCGATCTCGCCGAGAGCGAAGTGCGGCGGCGGGTCGTGACCGATCTGCGGGAGATCATGGGCATCGCCGCCGAGCCGGATTTTGTGCGCATTTACCGCCATCAGCGGGCCATCCCCCAGTATACCGTCGGCCACAGCCGTCGTTTGCGCTCACTGGAGGAGCGCCTAAGCGCTTTCCCCGGACTGTTTTTCACCGGCAACGCCTTTTTCGGCATCGGCCTGAACGATTGCGTCCATGCGTCCAACCAGGTGGCCGGACGGGTGATCGGTCTGTTGCGGGAGCGGCAAGGCAAGAGCTGATCTCGCGGACCAGGCGGCGGGAAGTTTTTCGATGGGCGGGAGGGGGTCAATACCCGGCTGGTTTGACCGCGAAGAGGAGGGAGCTGCGGCCGCGGCGCCAATTGCAGGAATCATGAAGCTGCCGCGCCGCCACCGGTCTTTATCTCTTGCGCCGGAAGACGTCGGTCTTCACGCTGGACACCCGGTCGAGGAAGAGCAGGCCGTCGAGATGGTCGAGCTCGTGCTGGATGGCCACCGCCTCGAAGCCGCTGGCGCGGATGACCTTTTCCCGCCCCTCGCGATCGCGAAACTGAAGGACGATGTTTTCGGCGCGGGTGACGTTGCCGGTATAGTCGGGGACGCTCATGCACCCTTCGCGCAGCGTTTCCCGGCCCTCCTGCTCGACGATGTGCGGATTGATCATCACCAGCAGCCCGTGGTTGTTCTCGCGCCCCATTTTGCTCTTCGAAACATCGACCACCGCCACCCGTTTGCAGACGCCGATCTGCGGCGCCGCCACGCCGACCGAGTGACCGGCCTCAACCATGGTGTCGATGAGGTCCTGGACCAGGGCGTCGAGGTCGGCGTCCGCCTCGGCAACCGGGGCGCAGACGGTTTTCAGCAGCGGATCAGGATACTGGATAATGGAACGAACGGCCACGTCTACAACTCGATGGGGGTGATGGAGCGCACGGAAATATCGATCTGCACTTCTTTTTCGAGATTCTTCATAATCTCGGTCAATTCCTCGATGCACAGGTCCGCCGGCAGGACCGCCTCCAGCATCATGACATAAACCGGGCGCTCATCGCTCCCCACCAGCTTGGTGTTGAGATCGGTGATGTTGACCCGCCTTTCGCCAAGTTCCCGCGCCACGCGATAGACGATTCCCGGCTGGTCCGAACCGTAGACGGAAATCATGCAGATCTCCCCCGCTATGCCCGCATGCTTTTCCCCGCCCGGTTTGAGGGTGCGCAGAAAAACCGACAGATTGCTCTCCTCCAGGGGGAGAAAAGCGTCGCCGAAGCTTTCCCGACCGGTGAACTCCGGGTGGGATATGATCAGAATCATGGCGAATTGGCCGCCGAGGATGCTGCAGGAGGAATCGGCGATATTGCAACCGAGGCGATAAAGGCTTTCCGTCACCTGGGCGACGATGCCGGGACGGTCCCGGCCGATGATGGTCAGGGCAAAATGATTCATGAGGACGGCTCCTGCGTTTCGAGGGGGTGTGATTGCGCCGGGGCGTTTATCCTTCTATCATGAACCGTAACAATTTTCCACAATTCCGGGGAGCCGCCGATGGAAATCGATGAGAAAGATCTGGTCGTCACCACCTACAAATCCTCCGGACCGGGGGGGCAGAAGAAAAACAAGACCGAATCGGCGGTGCGCATCAAACATCTGCCCACCGGCATCATCGTCACCGCCACCGAATCGCGCTCGCAGCTGGAAAACCGGGAGCAGGCCCTGGCGCGGCTGCGCCAGCGGCTCGCCGCCCGCAACCGCCGGCAGAAACGGCGCGTCCCAACCACCCCCGGCCGTGCCGCCATCGAGCGCCGCCTGACGCAGAAAACCCGCCGCAGCCAGACCAAGCAGGCGCGCCGTTCCATCGACGATTGATCCGCCGCGCCGCCCCTTCCCACCCCCCGGTTGAAGCCTGGCAAAAGGTCGCTATGCTGGAGAGATGAAACGCGATCGCGAACAGAAGCGGACCATTCTTGGCGAGCACCTGCCCGATTTCCCCGGTTACCGGGCGATCGACCAGGGGGAAACCGACCTGCAACTGCGCCGTTACCTGGCTGGGGAGATGGAGAAGGTGCGCGATCGGCTTGCGGCATTCATCGCCGGAGGCGAGTTGGGCGATTGCCGCCAGGCTTTTGCCGAGGCCCTGCGGAAGGTGGCGGCGCTCAAGGAAAAATTTATCCCCCCGGCCCGCGCCGTCGCCGAAACGCAGGAGCTGCCGGCGGAAGATGAAGAGCGCCTGCTCGATCTCGATATCGCCCTGCTCGACAAAGTGGCGGCCCTGCATACGCCCATCGACCGGATGGAGTCCGCCGCCGCGGCCACCGAACTGCGCAGCGCCCTGGAGCAATTTTGCGAGGGGCTGGCCGAGGCCAGCCATCTGTTTCGCCAGCGTGGAGAAATTCTGCGCGGAAACTCGGCCGGCGAGGAGAAAGGCGCGGACTGAATGAGGGAGGAACCGCTGCTGCCCACCCGCACCCTCGGCAAAACCGGACGGGTCGTGACGCAACTCGGACTGGGCGGCGAGGGGGTGTTGCGCACCTTCGGCCGAGAGCGCGAAGCGCACGCCATGGTCGAACGGGCGCTGGCCGAAGGGATCCGCTACTGCGAATCGGCCCGGGCCTACTCGGGGAGCGAGGCGTATTACGGGGGAGTGCTGGGGGCGCGGCGGCAGGACATCTTCCTGGCGAGCAAATCCCACGACCGCACCGCCGCCGGCGCCAAGGCGCATCTAACGACGACCCTGAACAATTTGCGCACCGACTGGCTCGACCTCTGGCAGGTGCACGATGTGCGCAGCGAAGCGGATCTGGCGCAGATTTTCGGCCGTGGCGGCGCCATCGAGGCCTTCGACCAGGCGAAACGGGACGGGCTGGTGCGTTACATCGGCGTCACCGGCCACCAGGACCCGGAGATTCTGCTGCGCGCTTTCGATCTCTACGATTTCGACAGCGTGCTGTTGCCGGTCAACCCGGCCGAACCCTCTTTCCTGTCCTTCCTCGACACCGTCCTGCCCGAAGCCGCTCGGCGCAACATGGGGATCATCGGCATGAAGGTTCTCTGCCGTGGTCTCGGCCTGCGCGTCCCCGGTTTCACCTCTTCCGCCCCCTGGATTCGCTACGCCCTGTCCCGCGGCGTCTCCACCATCGTCATCGGCTGCGACACCCCCGAACAGGTGGGCGAGAATGCCGCGGCGGCCGCCGCCGAGCCGATGTCGGCGGACGAAGCCGCCCGCTTCGAAGCGGCGGTGGCGCCCTATGCGCGGCAGTTGATGTATTACAAGTAGGCCGTGTCGGGAGTCCCTGAAAATACATTGACAATCTGAATTAAATGCGTCTATTTTGAAAAATTCGTTGGGATGAAATCGGATGGGGTTGGGGGATGAGACATTCACATCCAGAGGAAGCGAACCGATTAAGAGCCGCCGCGCCGTCACCAGACGGCGGGCGGCTTTGCTATTTGGATCAACCTTGGTCGAGGGGGCGGGCACCCCTCAGAAACTGCAAGTTGAAAAGCTGCGTGTCTTGCTAGCCGGGCGGTCGGTGCCAAGCGCAAATAGCTGTAGCACTCTCTAACCCAGCGGATAAGATGCGGAAGGTGCTTCGGATTAAGCGATTTGTCGGCCGACAGGACACTTTGGAATTCATCAGCATCGTTCTTATGTTGACAAGTCGTATAACACCACCTGTGCGCGGATTATGCGCGCAAGTCAGGCCATAGCGACAAGGATTTTCTTATAAATTGCATATTTTCTATGCAAATCAGCCTTTGACCATAGTAAAAATGGACGAACGCAAGTCGTAGAGTCTATTGGTTAGCAAACCTGAAAAGGGGAAAAAATTATGAGCGAAAAAGTTGATTTTGGAAAACCAGTATTAAGAGGATGGGGGCAATTTAAGCCCTGCAGACCTCTTCCAAGTGGATTTGAGTGGCTTCAGAAAAGATGCACATTCATTTTTTATAATAGCCACTTCGTTGCTATCAATGCGGATGATAAGAGAAGTCGTTTTATGGATGTCATTGGAAACACTGGGCTTCCAGTTGGAGCAGCTGTTATTGCTGCAGGACTTACTTCTCTCCGTGCTGGTTTAGATAAAATCAAGGGAAACGCTTTCTCGTTTGATAAGGATACAATTGAGTTTTTAACATCAAAGAATCAAATCGTTTGGGTTAACAATAGGGATGTAGAGTTTTGGAATTATAAAAGAAAACCATTGCTATTCTATCCTGTCCCCGAGGGGTGGCAGTTGTTGTGTAAATTTAAAATAAATAACATTGAATTTCCATGATTTCTGGTGCTCTACTGTGGGCCTGATGTGCCGACGAATTGGAATGAAAATTATGGAATTTCGATGCAAGACACCTTTTCTGGGCTCCTCGCTGTTTCAAGTGGGTAGCCTGAAATCGAGTTTACCGGCAATGAGGTAAGCCATGTTGATCAGGTTCTTCGTGGTGCGA
>Ga0172382_10006712_pt1 | contig 16597 bp, 16 predicted proteins | sample Leawel138RmetaG_FD_122245 | JGI IMG/M metagenome (GOLD analysis project Ga0172382, IMG submission 122245) | Leachate microbial communities from a municipal landfill in Southern Ontario, Canada - Leachate well 138R metaG | ecosystem: Engineered > Solid waste > Landfill > Unclassified | place...
ATCGAGGAAGCGCCGGCGCCGGGCATGGACCCGAAGCGCCGCGCCGCGATGGGCGATGCGGCGGTGGCAGCGGCCCGCGCGGTCGGCTACGTCGGCGCGGGCACGGTCGAGTTCATCGTCGACACCAGCGGCGAGTTCTTCTTCATGGAGATGAACACCCGGCTGCAGGTCGAGCATCCGGTCACCGAGATGATCACCGGCTTCGACCTCGTCGAGTGGCAGCTGCGGGTGGCCGACGGCGAGCCGCTGCCCGTCACCCAGGACATGTTCGGCATCGACGGCCACGCGATCGAGGCGCGGGTCTATGCCGAGAACCCGCGCAAGCAGTTCCTGCCGTCCACCGGCAGGCTGGCCCACCTGCGCACGCCGGCGGCCGAGGCCTTCGGCGGCCAGGGTACGCCTGCGCTGCTCGCCACCCAGCGCGCCTCCCGCCCGGCGGCGGTGCGCATCGACAGCGGGGTGCGCGAGGGCGATGCCATCAGCCCGCACTACGATCCCATGATCGCCAAGCTGATCGTCTGGGGCAGCGACCGCGCCGAGGCGATCGGCCGGATGCGCCGCGCGCTCGACGCCTTCGAGGTGGTCGGGCCGACCACCAACATCGAGTTCCTCGCACGCCTGATGCGCCACGAGGATTTCGTCGCCGGCCGGCTCGATACCGGACTGATCGGCCGCGATGCCGCCAGCCTCGCCCCCCCGGTGGCGCCGCCATCGCCACGCCTGCTCGCGACCGCGGCGGCCGCGCTCATCGCGGCCGAGGCCGCCGCCGATGCGACGACCGCCGACGCCTGGGTCGATCCCTGGTCGCGACGCGAAGGCTTCCGGATCGCCACCGCCTGGCCGCGGCCGCTGGTCCTGGAGACGGGCGGCGAATCGTATGCGGTCGCCATCGACCAGGCGCGCGACACCACCACGGCACGCATCGGCGACGATGCCTTCCCGCTCGAGGCGCTTCGCTACGATCCCGCCGCGCGGCGGCTTTCCGGCCGGATGGGGGAAACCGCCTTCGCGCTGGGCTGCTTCGTCGACGGCGAGCGCATCCATCTCTTCACCGCCGAGGGGCCGGCGAGCTTTGTCGCCAGCTCGCCGATCGCGCATGCCGGCGACGAGGCGCCCGATGCCGGCCAGCTGACCGCCCCGATGCCGGGCAAGCTGATCGCGCTGATGGTCGCGCCGGGCTCGAAGGTGCGCGCCGGCGAGCCGCTGGCGATCATGGAGGCGATGAAGATGGAGCACACCATTTCGGCGCCGATCGCCGGCGAAGTGAAGCAGGTGTTCTATGCCGTCGGCGACCAGGTTGCCGAGGGCGCCCAGCTGATCGAGCTCACGGGCACGTGACGCAGCGCAACAACGGCCGATGCTCTATCCTTCGGGGATGAAACCACGCATCGCGATTACCGTCCCCTATCCCGACTACGCCCGCCAGTGGCGCGATGAAGTCGCCACCTATCTTCCCGAAGCCGAGATCTTCATCGATGAAGGCGGCACCGCCGTCGCCGACTACGCGATCGGCTGGAAGCCGCCGGCGGACTTCTTCGAACGGGTCACCGGCCTGCGCGCCTTCCTGAGCGCCGCCGCCGGGGTCGACCACCTGCTCGCCCATCCGGGCATGCCCGCCGACCTGCCGATCGCCCGCATCGAGGATGGCGGCATGGCGGTGCAGATGACCGAGTACTGCTGCGCCGAACTGTTTCGCTACGCGCAGCGCCGCGGCCAGTACGAGGAGCAGCAGGCGCAGGGCGTCTGGAAGCAGCGCGGCTACACCCCGCGACGCGACATCACCGTGGGCATGTTCGGCATCGGCGTGCTCGGCCATCGCATCGCCACCGCGATCCGCGGCTTCGGCTATTCGGTGATCGCGGCCGCCGGCTCCAACCGGGTCGAGGACGGCATCGAGGTGCTCGGCCCCGACCGGCGCGACGACTTCTTCGCGCGCGCCCGGGTGCTGATCCTGGTCGCGCCGCTCACCGAGGCGACCCGCGGCATCATCAACCGCGAGACGCTGGGCAGGATGCCGCGCAAGTCCTGGCTGATCAACGTCGCCCGTGGCGGCCTCGTGGTCGAGCCCGATCTCATCGCCGCGATCGACTCGGGCCAGCTGCTGGGCGCGAGCCTCGATGTCTTCGAGACCGAGCCGCTGCCGGCCGGGCATCCGTTCTGGACCCATCCCGGTGTGCGGATCACGCCGCATGTGGCCGCCATTACCCTACCCGACCAGGGTGCCGCGCAACTGGCTGCTAAGATTCGGCGATGGATGGCCGGCGAACCGGTCAGTGGCCAGGTCCGTCGCGACCGCGGCTACTGAGTCACCAGCGCGATCCCGCGCCCGCACCGGCCAAGGGGACGATCGCCATGAAATATCCGAAGCATGTCTACCTGACCGAAGTCGGCCCGCGCGACGGCCTGCAGAACGAGAAGCAGCCGGTCGGGGCGGCCACCAAGATCGAGCTGATCCGCCGTCTCACCGACGCCGGCGTGCGCCAGTTCGAGGCCACCTCGTTCGTCTCGCCGAAATGGGTGCCGCAGATGGCCGACGCCGCCGAGGTGATGGCCGGCATCGGGCGCCCGGCCGGCAGCCGGGTCTCGGTGCTCGCGCCCAACGTGCGCGGCCTCGAGGGCGCGCTCGCCTCCGGCGCCGATGAAGTCGTGATCTTCGGCGCCGCGAGCGAAGCCTTCTCGCACCGGAACATCAATTGCTCGATCGCCGAGAGCATCGAGCGCTTCCGCCCGGTCGCCGAAGGGACGCTGGCCGCGGGCCTGCGCCTGCGCGCGGCGATCTCGGTGGCCTTCGGCTGCCCCTACCAGGGCGAAGTACCGCTGGAGTCGGTGCTCGACGTGGTGCGCCGCATGCGTGACCTCGGCTGCCACGAGATCGGCATTGCCGACACCATCGGCGTGGGTACCGCGGAGCATGTCCACCGGACCTTCGAGGCCGCAACCAAAGAAGTGCCGCTGGCGACACTCTCGGGCCACTTCCACGATACCTACGGCCAGGCGCTGGCCAATACGCTCGCCTGCCTGGAGGTCGGCGTCGACAAGTTCGACAGCTCGATCTCGGGCCTCGGTGGCTGTCCCTACGCCAAGGGCGCGACCGGCAACGTCGCCACCGAGGACCTCGTCTACATGCTCCACGGCATGGGCATCGAGACCGGGCTCGACCTCGACGGCCTGGTCGATGCCGGCCAGTGGATCTCAGACCAGCTCGGGCGCGCCAACGGCTCGCGCGCCGGCCGGGCGCTGCTCGCTCGGCGCACCGCTGCCGCCGAAGCCGCCGCCTGAGGCGTTCCATGGCGGTACCCTCGCCCTGCGTCTCGGTGTGCCGGATGACGCCCGACCGACGCTGGTGCGAGGGCTGCCAGCGCACCCTCGAGGAAATCGCCGGCTGGGCGACCCTGTCCGATCTCGATCGCCGCCGGGTATGGAAGCAGCTGCCGGCGCGACGCGCCGAGCAGGATGCCCGTGCAGCCACCCTCTTTACCGACGACGATGCCCCAGCGTGAAATCCCGTTGCCGGCGCCCGTGACCGGCCTGTCGTACAAGCGCCCGGCCGCGGCGATCGCGGTCGTGCTCACCCTCGCGGTCTTCGGCTACGGCAGCCGGCTGATGGCGGCCGACGTCGCCCTGCCGGCACTGCTGCTGCTGTTGCTGATCGGCGGCGCGGTGGCGATGGCCATGACCTGCTGGTTCATCGTGTTCGGCACCACCACCGTCGATGCCGAAGGCATCCGGCAGGCCGGCATCACCCCGCGCTCATGGCGCTGGGACGACATCGAGCGGGTCGAGCTGGTGCGCATGCCCTGGTCCACCCGCCTGATGCTGGCTCCGGCGCAAGGACCGGTGCGGGTGGTGCATGCCGGCACGCCGGCGCTCGACGACGCCTTTCGCATCATCGCCGAGATGTACTCCCGGAGCCGGAGTTGAGCGAAACCGACCCGCTGCCGCCGGGCGTGCGCTTCATCGAGCGCGACTGGCTCTCGGCCAACCATGTCCTGCTGGTCGACGATGAATCGACCACCATGGTCGACACCGGCTTCGTCAAGCATGCCCCGATGACGCTCGCGCTCATCGAAGCGGCGCTGGCCGACGATCCCCCGCCGGCGCGACGCATCGGCCGGATCATCAATACGCACCTGCATTCGGACCACTGCGGCGGCAATGCGGCGGTCCGCGAGCGCCACGGCAGCCGGATCACGGTGCCGGCGGCGAGCTTCGCCGCGGCGCGCGACTGGGACGCCAACGCCCTCACCTATCGCTACACCGGCCAGCCCTGCCCGCGCTTTCCGGTCGACGATGCGCTCGCGCCGGGCGAAGCCTTCCAGGCCGGGGGCCTGCGCTGGGTAGCGCATGCCGCGCCCGGGCACGACCCGGAATCGCTGGTGCTGTTCGCCCCCGAGGCGGGGCTGCTGATCTCCGCCGACGCCCTCTGGGCCAGCGGCTTCGGCATCCTCTTTCCCGAACTGCAGGGCGAATCGGGCTTCACCGAACAGCGCGCCGTACTCGGGCTGATCGAATCGCTGGCGCCGCGCCGGGTCCTGCCCGGCCACGGTCCGATGTTCGACGACGTGGCTGCGGCGATCGCCCGTGCGCGCAAGCGCCTCGAGTCGATGGCCGCGGACCCCGAGCGCCACGCCCGCCACGCCATGAAGGTGATGATCAAGTTCCGGCTGCTCTACACCGAAAGCGAGACCATCGCCGGGATGCGGGCCGAGCTCGCCGAGGCCGGCTTTCTTGCCGACGTGGCGCACTGGATCGGCATGGATCCCGGCGCGGCGATCGACTGGGCCATCGACTCCCTCGTCGAGGGCGGCCAGGCGGTGCGCGAAGGCGAGCGGATCGCGAATCGCGGCTGAAGCGAAGCGATCAGATCGCGTAAAGCGCGGATGCGCATCCGCATGCGCCATGGAGCGACAAGTCCGCAATTCAATCAAGCTTATCCTAGGTTACTAATTTTCGATAACCTTGGGTAACATCCATTGAATGGACCCTCGACTCAATCCCTATGCCCCCGGCGCCGGCACGCCACCTCCCGAGCTGGCAGGACGCGAGGGCGTGATAGAGAAAGCTTCGATCGCCCTCGATCGAATCCGCAACGGCCTGGCCGCCCGTAGCCTGATGCTGGTTGGGCTGCGGGGCGTCGGCAAGACCGTGCTGCTCAACCGCCTGCACAACGATGCCGAGGCCTCCGGTTTTGCCACCGTGATGATCGAAGCGCCCGAACGGAAATCCCTGCCTGCATTGCTCGCTCCCGCGTTACGCGTGACGGTGCTGAAGCTCGACCGAATGGCCAAGGGTAGTGCCCTGGCGCATCGGGCATTGCGTGGCATCGGTGGCTTCGTGCAGGCCATGAAACTCAAGTACCACGACATAGAGTTCGGCATCGATCTCGGTGTGGAACCGGGCCTGGCAGACACCGGCGACCTGGACGCCGATCTCATCGCCCTGCTGCGCACGGTGGGCGAGGCCGCACGCGAACGCAGCACCGCGGTCGCACTGTTCATCGATGAACTGCAATACGTCGAAGAGTCACAACTGGCCGCCCTCATCAGCGCACTGCACCGTTGTTCCCAACTGCAACTGCCGATCACCCTCATCGGTGCCGGCTTGCCGCAACTGATAGGGCAGACGGGAAAGGCGAAATCCTATGCGGAACGACTGTTCGAGTTTGCGACCATTGGCCGCCTGTCGGACGCCGAGGCCCGCAGGGCTCTCATTGAACCCGCCAACCGCGCCGGGGCTGCCTTCGACGACGATGCGCTGCGCGAGATCCTGGCGCAAACCCGAGGCTATCCCTACTTCCTTCAGGAATGGGGTAAGCACAGCTGGAATTGCGCCGACCAATCTCCCATCCGGGCGTCGGATGTGACCAACTGCGCCACGGTCCGGGCCATCGCCGAACTGGACCAAAGCTTTTTCCGCGTACGACTCGACCGACTCACTCCAGCCGAGCGCCGCTATGTACGCGCCATGGCCGAACTCGGGCCCGGCCCCCATCGCTCCGGTGACATCGCCAACATGCTGGGCAAGGAAGTGCGCACCGTGGCGCCGATTCGCAGCAAGCTCATCGACAAAGGCATGATCTACAGCCCCGCGCATGGCGACACGGCTTTCACCGTACCTCTATTCGACGAGTTCATGAAGCGGATCATGCCCGGCATGGAAACCTGATTTCCAGAAGAGGTAGCGGCGGTCGCCGTGGGCACATGGCGGATCGTACGACCCCCTCATCCAGCCACCGGTTGCTGATCCTTCGTCTCGGCCAGCTCGATGCCGGCGCGCGCCGCCCACGGCTCGCCTATCACTACTGCGTCGAGGACACCGGGGACGGACGACCCGGCTGAAGCCCAGCGAACCGAATGAGCGCGAGCGTCCCCGCGGGAACGACCGGATTCAGTTCCGGATCGCGGCACGCGGGTCGTCGACGGCGTCGGGGTTGGCCAGCGCGCCGAGATCACCCGGCTCCTCGCCTGCGCAGACGGCCCGAATGACTCGACGCACGATCTTCATGTTGCGCGTGCGTGGAACATCCGGAACGAAAACGATCCGGCTCGGGCGGAACGGCGCACCGAGGCCTTGCACGATCGCATCCTCGAGCCGCTCGTGCACGGCCGGGCTACGGTCCTGGGACGGCTTGAGCACGCACGCGATCACGAGCGCGGCTCCCTTGACTGGATCAGGTACGGCAACGGCCGCCGCCTCGGCGAGCAGCCCCGTCGCCAGCAGCAGCGCCTCGATCTCCGCCGGCCCGGTTCGTTTGCCGGCGATCTTCATGGTGTCGTCCGATCGACCGTGGATGTACCACTGACCATGGATGTCCCGACTCGCCAGGTCGCCGGGATGCCAGACGCCAGGCCAGGTGCTCCAGTAGGTCTGGATCCTCGTCGCCGCGGCGAACGAGTTCCGCGCGCATGAACCGCGTCGCGTTGGAGGCGGCCACCATGGCGGGATCGGGCTCCCAGGCATAGGGACCGGGATCATCGACGGGTTCCGGACCGATGCTCGACATGTATCGCCCTCGTCGGGATCAGTGCGCGAGCATCGCGCGGATCGCCGCCTCGATGCGCGCCTGGCCGGGCAGCACCTCACGCTCGAGCGGCGGCGCGAAGGGCACCGGGACGCCGGGGTTGCCGAGCCGGCGCGGCGCCACCTTCAGCGCATCGAAGGCGCGCTCGGTGACGGCGGCGATCACCTCGGCCTGGATGCCGAAGCCCTGGTAGGCCTCGTCGACCACCAGCAGGCGCCCCGTCTTGCGCACCGAAGCGACGATCGTGTCGACGTCGAAGGGCACCAGGGTGAGCGGGTCGACGACCTCGACCGACACGCCCTCGGCGGCCAGCGCGCGGGCCACCGCCAGCGCATGGTGCACCATGGTGAGGGTGGCCACCACCGTGATCTGCTCGCCCTCGCGCCGGACGCAGGCCTTGCCGAACTCGCCGACGTGCTCCGGGTCGCGGAAGGCGTCGGCCACCGGCCAGCGGCTGCGATAGAGCTGCTTGTGCTCGAAGAAGAGCACCGGGTTGTCGTCGCGGATCGCGGCCTTCATCAGCGCCTTCGCATCCATCGAGGTCGACGGCAGCGCCACCTTGATGCCGGGCACATGGGCGAACCATGAATAGAGCGACTGCGAATGCTGCGAGCCGGCGCCTTGCCCGCCGCCGCAAGGCAGGCGGATGACCAGCGGCACCTTGACCTGGCCGCCGGTGAGATAGCGCAGCATGGCCGCCTGGTGCGTCAGCTGGTCGATCGCCACCGACATGAAGTCGCCGAACTGGAGCTCGACGATGGGCCGCATCCCGCCCATCGCCGCGCCGACCGCGGCGCCGACCACCGCGACCTCGGCGCAGGGTGCATCCCGGATCCGCTCGCGGCCGAACTCGGCGGCGAGACCTGTCGTGACCCCGAACGGCGAGGCGAGCGCGATGTCCTCGCCCATCTGGAAAACGAGCGGGTCGCGGCGCATCTCCTCGCGCATGGCTTCGTTGATGGCGCCGCGAAAGCTCGGCCAGTCCCTTTCCTCGGGCTTGACCGGGCCACCGGGGCGAAACAGCCGGGTGTCGAACATGGGGTTCTCCGTCAGGATGGTTCAGGCCCAGAGATCTTCGAAGGCTTCGCTCGGCTCCGGCCAGGGCTGTGCGCGGGCGAAGTCGACGGCGGCCGCGACTTCGGCGTCGACCTCGGCCTGCATGCGATCGAACTCGCTCGCCGGGAGCACGCCGTCGTCGCGCAGGCGCCCACCGTAGAGCCGGATCGGGCAACGGGCCCAGGCGGCCTCGAGCTCGCCCGCGGGACGATAGCCCTGGGTGTCATGGATGAGGTGGCCGGTCAGGCGCTCGCAGCGCGCCTCGATGAAGCTGGCGCCGTCGCCGGCACGGGCGCGAGCCACTGCCTCCCAGATGGCCGCCAGCACGGCCTCGGGGTCGGTGCCGTCGACCCGCACACCGGGCAGACCGTAGCCGGCCGCGCGGGCGGCGATCGACTGTCCCTTGATCGCGTCGGTGTCGCGCTGGGTGATGCAGTAGCCGTTGTTCTCGCAAAGCAGGATGAGCGGCAGCGACCACATCGCCGCGAGCGCCGCAGCCTCGTGCACGGCGCCTTCGTTGCTGGCGCCGTCGCCGAAGAAGGCAAGGCTGGCGCGGTCGGTGCCGCGCATCTTCTGGGCAAGCGCTATGCCGCCGGCGACCGGCACCTGGGCGGGAACGATCCCGCCCATGCCGATGACGCCGCGGCTGAAGTCGGTGACGTGGTAGGACTTGCCCTTGTTGTACCCGGTGCGGCGGCAGTACAGCTCGGCGAGGATGCGCCGGGGATCGAGCCCGCGCGCCACCTGGGCGGCCTGGCCGCGGTGGGTGGTGAACACGAAGTCGCCCGCCTCCAGCGCGGCGCAGGCCCCCGCCGCGATCGCCTCCTGCCCGGTCGACAGCGACGGGGGTATGCCGCCGATCTCCTCGGCCAGGTAGGCATCGCCCCAGGCCTTCTCGACGGCCCGGATCAGCAGCATGGTTCGCATCAGGTCCCGTCGCTCGGCGGCGGGCACGGGGCTAGAGGTATGGCTCATGTCCTGGGATCTCCTGGGAGATTACGATTCCGGCGTTGTTGAACACGCCTTCGCGCAGGAAGCGCTTCGCGGTCTCGGCGCCGATGCCCTTGGCGCCGCCGGTGATCACCGCGACCTGATCCGACGGCTTCATGAAGTCTCCCTGCCCTCGGGCAGCGCCAGGCGGCGCGCATACTGCGCGGGAGCGTCCTCAGGGCGCTTGTAGATGTGGAGGGTGCAGGCGCCGTCCGCACGAGCCGGCCGCTCGAACACCCATTGGGCGCGGCCGAACCAGCGCAAGGTCGCGCTGCCGTTCCAGATTGCACAGTGCGTGCAGTACACCGGCATGCGCGGCTCCCCGAAGGTGAGCGGCCCCGGCGTTTCGACGAAGGGCAGGGCCTGCCCGCCGTCGTACGCGCCGGCCAGGCGCAGCCGGCCACCGCTGCCGCAGGGCGACTGCCTGATGGTGAACCGGAGTTCGTCCTCCTCGACCCGGACTTCGCCCATGTGCTGCCCGAGCAGGAAGGCGGTGGTGGCGGCGAACTCACGCGCCGGCATCCGTTCCCATTTCTCGAAGCCGGCGCGCTGGGCCTCGGCGGTGGCCAGGTGGAAGTCGACCAAAGCCTGGTCGCCGAACTCGCGCAGCACCCAGCCGAAGCTGTCGGCCATGAAGCGCACCATCGGGTCGTGCAGGGCCAGCCAGGCCTGGTCCTTGGCATCGAGCATCGCGATGGCCGCGTCCAGGCGTCCATCCGCGAGTGCCCCCAGGATCTCGTCGGCGCGCCGGGTCTGGTCGGCCGCGAAGCGCTGCTGCGCCTGCGCTAGCGCCGCCAGGCAGGCCTGGGCGAGCGTGACCGAGGTGCCAAGGGCCGATACGCCAGCGCGCGCAGCATCACCCTGCAGCCCCTGCAGCAGGCGCGCCAGGATGCCCGTCAGGCTGTCGCCGGCCGGGGGGCCGGGCCGGATGGCTTGCGCCTGGCGCTCCCCTTCGCGGTCGGCCTCGATCAGCTGGCCGAGGAGGACCCGGATCGTGAAGCCGAGGCCATGCGCCATCAGACCGAACTCGCGCGCGAGGTCGCGGGCCCGGCCGTCGCCTTCGAGCGCCAGGCATCGCGCACTGGCGGCATCGCCGGCACGAAGCGCCGCGCGCATCCGCTCACCCAGTCGCGTGCCCCAATCGATTGGTCCCGGGTTCATGACCGGCTCCGGCTTCAAGGATCGTTCAGCAAGCTGAATCGAGAATCACCGCCTGCTCCTTGCATGTATCCTAGGAATCGCTGGAAATGCCGGTCAACAGTACAGCTCCGTGAATCCTTGTTCAGGATACTGAACGCCTTGAAATGAATGCCCGCGATGAGCGCGAACAGGAAACCACGGAGCACGCGATCGAAGGCCCACCCGGGTGGCGCGACCGTCCCGGCAGTGGCGCGCGCCGTGCGCCTGCTGAACGTCCTCGCCACGACCCGGGAGGCCTTGTCGCTGGCCGCGCTGGTCGGCACTCTGGAACTGCCCAAGAGCACGGTGCACGGCCTGTGCGCGACCCTCGTGCAGGCGGGCCTGGTCGAGCGACTCGACAATGGCACCTACCAGCTGGGCACCCGCGTGATGGATCTCGCGCATGGCTACATGGCCCGCACCGACCCGGCGGCGGAGTTCCACGCCCTGCTCAAGGCCGAGGCCCCGATGCCCGACGAATCCATCGTCCTGTCGGTGCTCGACGGCGCGGACATTGTCTACGTAGGCTGTCGCAACGGCAGCCGGCCCTTCGGCTTCAACTTCCGCATCGGCATGCGCCTGCCGGCCAACTGCACGGCCAGCGGCAAGGCCTTGCTGAGCAGCCGACCGCCCGAGTACGTCATCGAGCTGGCGCTGGCGCGGTCCTTCTATTCCCTGACGCCCAACAGCATCATCCGCCCCGAGGCATTGCTCGAGGAGCTGCGCCAGGTCACCAGGGCGGGCTATGCCGTGGACGATGAGGAAACGCGCGTGGGCATGGTGTGCATCGCCGCTCCGATCTTCGGCCCGGCATCGGGCGAGGCGGTCGCCGCGGTGGCGACCAGCCTGCCGAAGTCGACAATGTCCGCCACGCGCCGGAAGCTCGCCGTCCGCACCGTGCAGTACCTGGCTGCGCGCATCTCGCAGCGTCTCGGAGCACGCGTGGCGGACTGAGGATTGCAGCCGCCGCCCCGGCCCGACGACTGGCCTCAGCGGTCGAGGGACGGTGTCGGCGCTTCGCCGGCCGGCTCGATGCCGGCGCGCGCGGCCTCGATCGCTTCGCGCAGGACGGCGAGTTCACCGACATGGTTGGCGAGCAGCAGCACGAGCTTGCTGTTGAGCATGGCGCTGCCGGCTTCGTCGAGATCCCGATGGGCCTCGATGAGCATCTCGTAGAACTCGTCGCCCCGGGCGTAGGGCCAGAGCCCGCGATCGTCGCGGTCGCGGAAATTCGGTTCGGTGATCAGCTTCATGCGGCGGGCTCCTTCGCGGCGATTGCGCGCGCCAGCGCCCGCTTCACCGCCTCGGCGTCGAAACGCCGCCAGCGGGCGCAGACATGCTGGTCGGGACGGATCAGGTAGCAGGTGCCGTCCCGGCCATCGTAGCGCTCGGCAACGAGGCCGCGAAGATCGCATACCCGGCGTACGCCCGGCACCGACGCGCCGCCATCGATGGACGCGCCGGGGGCGGTGAGATCCGGCGCACTGGCCGCCCCCGGCAATCCGGGCCATGCCGCTGGCGGTGAAACCAGCAGGATTTCGACCGGCACCTCGCCCTGCGCGAGCCTCGCGAGCGCGTTGCGCGTGGCCGGTGCGAGCGCTGTCGGGTCATCGGTGAACAGCATCAGCGTGAAGCGCCCGCCGCAATGCGGCAGGAGCCAGTCGCCCGCCGGCCCCGCGACGGGAGCGTCGTCCATCGGCGCGCCCGGGCGCATGCGCCCGGCGAAGGACTCCGCATCGGGGGTGTTGGCCGGTGAATCATGCAGATGCGTGGGCACCGACAGCCGGCCGGAGTTCACGAGGGCGCGGGCAAACGGATGGTGGCGGGCGAGTTCGAGCACCGCGTTGCGAAACACCAAGCTCGCCCGGCTCTTGGGGGTGATGAAGTCGGTCGAGCGGGTCGAGTTGGCGATGTTCTCGTCGGCCGCCCGGATACGCTCGACGCAGTAGGTATCGAGCAGGCTCGCCGGCGCCTTGCCCGCGATCACGAGGCCGAGCTTCCAGCACAGGTTGTCGGCGTCCTGGATACCGGAGTTGGCGCCGCGGGCGCCGAAGGGCGAGACCTGGTGCGCGCTGTCGCCCACGAAGAGCACCCGGCCATGGCGAAAGTCGCCCAGCCGCCGGCACTGGAAGGTGTAGACGCTGACCCACTCCAGCTCGAACTCGCGCTCGGGGCCGAGCATCGCCCGGATGCGCGGGATCACGTTGTCGGGCTTCTTCGCCTCCTCGGGATCGGCATCCCAGCCGAGCTGGAAGTCGATGCGCCAGACATTGTCGGCCTGCTTGTGCAGCAGCACCGACTGGCCGCGGTGAAAGGGCGGGTCGAACCAGAACCAGCGTTCGGCCGGGAAGTCGGCCTTCATGACCACATCGGCGATCAGGAATCGATCGCGGAACACCTTGCCGTCGACATCGAGGCCCAGCATGCCGCGCAAGGGGCTGCGCGCGCCATCGGCGGCCACCAGCCAGTCGGCGACAAGTGCGTACTCGCCATCGGGAGTCTCGATGCGCAGCCGGACCCCGTCGGGACGGACATCGACGCCGGCCACCCGGTTGCGAAAGCGCAGGTCGAGCGCGGGCAGCGACCGGGCCCGCTCGACCAGATACTGTTCGAGCCAGTACTGCTGCAGATTGACCATGCCGGGGCGTTGCTCGTCGGCCTGCGGGGCGAGGTCGAAGCGATAGACCTCGTCCTGGTCGAAGAAAGTGCGCCCGACGTTCCAGGACACGCCGCGCCCGGCGGGCTGCGGACAACCGAGGCGATCGAGTATCTCCAGCGTGCGCTTGGCATAGCAGACGCCGCGCGAGCCGACGGAGACGGTGTCGTCCTCGTCGAGGAGGATGACCGGCGTGCCGCCCTGGGCGAGGTCGATCGCGGCGGCCAGGCCGACCGGCCCGGCGCCCACCACGGCGACCGGCGCCCGCGCCGTGTCCGGGCGATCGAGTTCGACCGGTCGGCGATAGGCGTACTTCGGATAGGCGTAGGTGGCCAGCATCGCCAGCGCTCCTCCATCGATGGCTGCATGTTAGCCAATGGCGCGAAACGGAGTCACGCGAAATGGGGTCAGACTCCATTTCAGATTGAAATGGAGTCTGACCCCATTTCGCGCCAGAGTCTGACCCCATTTCGCGACTCCGTTTCGCCAAACTGGAACGCCCACGCTCGCGACGGGTGCGCAAGTTGCACCCGCTACCGCCATGAGCGCCGTCATCGAACCCACCGCAACCGTCTTTCCCGCAGCGCATCTCGAACCCAGCACGGCAGCGGCCCCGGCGGCGCGCGAGCTGCTCGTGCTGCTGGGCCATCCACGCGGCACCGATTCGCTTTGCGGCGCGCTCGCCAACGCCTATGTCCGCGGCGCGCGCGCGGCGGGCTGGCGCGCCCGCCTCGTCGATGTCTCGCGCCTCGAGTTCGATACCGACGTGCGCCTGCCCAGTCCCCGGGCCCAGGCGCTGGAGCCCGATCTCGAGCAGGTGCGCGACGGATTCTCCAGCGCCCGGCACATCGTGTTCGTCTATCCGAACTGGTGGGGCACGATGCCCGCCCTGCTCAAGGGCCTGCTCGACCGGGTCCTGGTGCCCGGCTGGGCGTTTCGCGAGTGCAGCGGCGGCACCGGCTTCGAGGGCCTGCTCGGCGGACGCAGCGCCGAGATCCTGACGACCATGGACACGCCGGATTTCGTCTACCGCTGGCTCTACCATGCCCCCGGCCAGCGGGCGATGGCCGATGCCACCCTCGGTTTCTGCGGCATCGATGTGCTGCGCACGACCCGCTTCGGGATGGTGAAGTCCTCGACCCCGGCCGAGCGCGAACGCTGGCTGGAGGACGCGCGGTCACTCGGCGCCGGACTCGGCGAGGATCCGCTGCGCGATGCCCCGGGCGGGCTGGCTCGCCGCATGACGCCCTGGGTCCGGGCGCTGCGCCTGCAGTTCTACCCGATGAGCTTCATCGCCTACTGGGTCGGCGCCCTGCTCGCCGCGCCCGCGGGCGGCATCGAGCCCTGGCGGTTCCTCTTCGGCTACCTGGTCCTGTTCCTGATCGAGGCGGCCACCGTCTTCATCAACGACATACACGACCACGAAAGCGATCGCCGCAATGCCTGGTGGGGGCCCTTCAGCGGCGGCTCCCGGGTTCTGCTCGACGGCCGGCTGGAGGTCGAGCAGCTCGCCCGCGGTGCCTGGTACGCGCTGGGCGGCGCCTTCATCGCCTGCCTCGTGCTGGTCGCGATGGCGCCGGTGGCAACGGGGCTGGCCATACTCGCCGCAGCCCTGGTGCTGGGCGTGCTCGCGGTCGGCTACACCCTGCCCCCGCTCGCCCTGTCGCATCGCGGGCTGGGCGAGATCGATGTCGCGCTCACCAACGGCCTGGGCGTGCTGGTCTTCGGCTTCATCGCCCATGGCGGCAGCCCCGGCTCGACGCTGCCGTGGCTGGTCGGCCTGCCGATGGGCCTAGCGATCCTGCCGGCGATCCTGCTCGCCGGCGTTCCGGACCATGACGCCGATGCCGCGAGCGGCAAGCGCATCCTGGTGGTGGCGATCGGCATCCGTCGCAGCATCCAGCTGGCGGCCGCCAGTGTCGTGGCCGCCGTCGTGCTCGCCGCCGTCCTGCACCAGGCCGCCGGCATCACCGCGCTGGCCGGCGTCGCCGCTTTCGCCGGACTGCATGCCGTCGGGCTGGTGCCGGCGCTGCTGCGCGAGGCCGAGCGCGGCCCGGCGGCGCGACGCATCGACGGCCTGATCGTGGTCGCGCTCAGCTTCATCCTGTGGTTCGGCATCGTCCCGCTCGCGAATCTCCTGCGCGCCTGAGCCATGATCGATACCCGATAATGCGGACTGCACCGCAGCGGATTCCTTCATGCATCGCAGGTCCCCGCCCTGGGGCGCGATCGAGGCCTTCGTCGTCGCATCCCGCCTCGGCAGCTTCAAGGCGGCCGCCGAGGAACTCGGCGTCAGCCCCTCGGCCTTCTCGCGCCGCATCCAGGCACTGGAAGCGCATGTCAGCGCGCGCCTGTTCGACCGGGGCGATACCGCCCTGCGGCTGACCAAGGCCGGGCGACGCTACCTCAACCGGCTCGAACCGGGCTACGCCGCGATCCGCGCCGCCACCGACTGGATGGCGCCCGCGCCCGGCCGGCGGCCGCTTCGCGTGGGCGTTTCGCAATCCTTCGCGATCGGCTGGCTGCTGCCACGACTGCAGCGCTTCCATGACGCCTGGCCCGACATCGAGATCACCCTGCATACCCGGGCGGGCAATCTCGACCTTGCCGGCGGCGCGGCCGACATCGCGATCCTCTTCGGGGACGGCCAGTGGCCCGGCATGCGCAGTCGCCGCCTGCTCGATACCGATGCGATGGTGGTCGGCGCGCCGGCGCTCGCGGGCGCATCGATCGCCGAGCTGGGAAGGCAGCGCCAGCTCGAGATGTTCTATCCGCCGGACCTCTGGCGCTACTGGCTCGACGCCACCGGCGAGACCGGCCTGGCGGGTGGCGAGCGACTCTATTTCGACAGCGGCCAGGTGATGTACGAAGCGGCCGCCCGCGGCCACGGCATCGCGATCGGCATCGGGCCGCTGGCCGATCCCTTCCTGAAGAACGGCCGGCTGGTGCCGCTGCACGAGCGCACGGTGCGCCTGGCCGGCGGCCACTACATCGCCGCCCTGCCGGCGATGATGCACGAGCCGCCGGTCCGGGCGTTCTGGCGCTGGATCCTGGAGGAGCGGGCCGGCGGCGACGCGGTGGGCGACGATGCGGGGATCGAGTAGTTCGCCCGACGGGGCGACGAGGTGCGCAGCGAGCCGGCCGCGCGTGAAAATGGGGTCAGACACCATTTGATAAATGGTGTCTGACCCCATTTTCATGACCCCATTTTCACGCTACCGCTCGCGCACCGTCGGCAACGGCACCATGACCGGCTGTCCCGGCGCGCTGCAACCCTGGTCGCAGCAGCGCCCCGGCTGCCGGTTGCGGGTGATGGGGCGATCCTCGCTCGAAGCCAGCACGCCGCGATCGAGCAGGCGCTCGACGAGATCCACCTTGTTGCCGATCGGATAATTGCGATAGATCTCCTGCTTCATCGCGGCGGGCGATCCGCCGCCGTGCAGGCTGATGACCGAGTACCAGCCGCCCTGGTAGGACGCGGTCAGGTCCTCGATGAAGCGCGCCACCTCGACGCGCTTGTCGGCGGGTACCGCCGGGTTGGCGCGCAGCACCTCGGAGAGCTGCGCCGCGGTGGCCGGGTTGTGGTCCTCGTCGGGGCCGGGCAGCGCCACCACCAGGCCGCCCGAGACTTCGTGCGCGAGCCGGTGCATGTCGTAGATCTGGGTGGCGAGCAGCAGCTTGCCGATGTTGGCGAA
>Ga0172382_10006718_pt1 | contig 16590 bp, 16 predicted proteins | sample Leawel138RmetaG_FD_122245 | JGI IMG/M metagenome (GOLD analysis project Ga0172382, IMG submission 122245) | Leachate microbial communities from a municipal landfill in Southern Ontario, Canada - Leachate well 138R metaG | ecosystem: Engineered > Solid waste > Landfill > Unclassified | place...
ACATCCTCGGGAAAGTGAACCAGGACCTTGACCGAGCAGAGGTCGGCTATATCAGTGAGAGAAGCGGGTGCAGCGTCAGCCTTGAGTTCGAAGGACTGCAGGAAACTCTCTGTAGGCTTTGCCTCCCCCGAGACGCTGTATAACTGAATGCCGTCCTGCTCCACCAGGCTTTCCAGAAGATTACAGGCTCTCGTGGCAAACTCTCGGTAAAGAGAGTACTTCCGCATGTACTTCTTTCCCAATTCGTCAGCTTTCGTTGCATTCATCTACAAATCACCGCCCATATTATTAAGGAAGCCCTGATTTAATCAGTTTTGAGCTACATAAATCTCGATAGAGTCAGTTATTGAAAGCCCGCAATCCGGATAAACCAGATGATCCTTAAAAAACAACCGGACTGATCGCGCTTTGTCGCTTATGACAGATAAAAAGAGACATCGCAACGACTACTGTCCTTATCATTTAGCTTAAAGGCAAGTATATAGTAATTCTTCTTTATTGAAAAGCCCCCGTTAGTCCAGCCCTCAAATCGCGCAAAGGTCATCTCCCGTTTTCCGGTGAGTTTAATGACTCCAATGAGCGGACAAAACGAAGTATCTCGCCGGTCGCCCTCTCAGATGCGGCATTAAGGAAGTCAGCGGCGCGCCCCTCTTCTCCGCAGGCATGAAGCGCATGCCCCAGAAGGGCTATGTAAAGGGCGTTCTCGTTCTCCCTCTCCGTGGACGGGGTGATTATCCCGGCCGTTTCCACTCTCTGACTTTGCATCTGAATATAGCTTAAAACAATATTCAGATACACATCACTGTCAGCGGGGTTTATTCTGAGCGCCTCGAAGAGGTACTCCTTTCCGGTAAGGACGCGAGCGATAGCGTTCCCGCCGCTCCCCGGAAAAATGAATAAGGACTCCGTGCTCGTCGAAAGCGGGACGTTCCTGGAGTCCGCCGCTGGTATCTCCTTCCAGCGCCCCGTCTCAAAGGGAGCGGAGAGGAACGCGGGAGGCTCAAGGTATGGATACCGTATCTTCGAAGAGAGCAACAGCCGCCTCCAATAGGCGGTAAACGCAGCAGGATAGTTACCCATGCCGATATGAGCAAAGCCCAGATTCGACAGAGCTTCCGGAGACTCCCCGCCTCTAAGGGCCTCAGACGCCCTGTCTACTGCCTTTGAATACTCCTTTGACAAGTTCATCGATCGGCTGGCCTCAAGAGATTTTGCAACTGAGACCCTTTCTTCCCTCTTTGGAGCTGGGGGAGCCACCTTTGGAACCTTTGTGTCGTCCACCGGGGCCTCTTTGACCTTGTCGCCTCTAGAGCCCTCGGCAACATCGGCGGCTTTCTTGACATCGGTTTTGGGCCTGTCCTTATCTGTCTTGGGCCTTTCCTTAACCGGAGGAGTTGTCGTTTTCTCCTGCTTGTCAGGCTTCTTTTGAACGATGGACTTTGACGATGGCACAACCGTGTCCCCCGAAGGGGCCACTTCGAGAACACCAGAGGAGGATTTACCTGGCTGGACCGTGACAGCAGCGGACCCGGCATCAGTATCGTCGGAGACGATGGCAAGCTTCTCTTTTTCCTCCTCCGCCCTTTGCTCCTGGCCAGGAATCACCGCCGAGTCACCTTTGACCGAGGACTCAAGAGAGGCTAATCCCTCCATCGCCTTGACGTTGTCGGGGTAGACATCGATAAGGCGAATATACGCCTTTTTTGCGCCGTCCGTATCCCCTCTGCCGGCCTTTGACTCAGCTATGCCCAGCATGGCCTTCTCGTCATCGGGAGTCAGGTCTAGGGCACGCTGAAAGTGCGCCTCTGCATCCTCGTACTCCCTGCCTACCAGTGACGCTATGCCCATAATAATCTGCTCTTCGGCCATGGTCTGCTGACGGAGGCGCTCCTCCTCCCTGGTCTTGAGCTCCTCGCCTGTTCTCTTTTTGGCCTCTACGATATCCTTTTGCGAGGGGTCGATCCCGGCTGCTTTGGCAAAGGCCTCAGCCGCCTGCTCGATATCCCCCTTGTCCTCGTAAGCCAAGCCCAGACGGAAAAGAGTATCTGCATTATCAGGGTCGAGTCCAAGACTCTCCTGATAGCTTCTGATGGACTTGTCCAGCGAGCCCAGGTTGTAAAGCAATTCTCCGATGCGGGCGTGTACCTCAGGACTTTCGGGCGTAATCTGAAGACAGCCGTACCAGGCGTCAATCGCCTCGCCTTTTCTATTCAACGCCTCCAGTGCAAGCGCCTTCCCCCTGAGCGCCTCTATACGGGGAGGGCTCTTGGCCGCAGCCTTTTCGAAGTAAGACAGGGCCTCTTCGTACTTCTGCAGGCCATAAGCCTGGTTCCCTTTGGTAAACAGCTCATCGAAGGACTCTCTAGGGAATAGGAACAGCACAGCGACAACGGTAAGAACCGCGAGAATGAGAATCACAGGAGTTCTGCTGTTTATTGGCTTGCTTATTGGCTTGCTTATTGGTTCTCTCTTTGCCTCTATCCTTGGCTCGACCGCAAAAATCTTCTTCTCCGGTTCTGCGGGTGACACGGGCAACGGATAAAGAGGCTGAGGCGGAATTGTGAAGACTGAAACGGGGCGCTCCTCTTCTTCCGCCTCGAAAAGATCGTATGATGCCTCCTGTGTCTCCGCCTTCGGCTCGGCCGCTGACGGCGGGAGTTCTTCGTCCTGTACGGCCTGAAGTGCAGGGGGCTCCGTATTTAACTGGTCGTTCTCATCTTCTACCGAGACGAATGGTGAGATCGTCTCCTCCGCCTCCGCCTCCGCCTCCTCCGTCCCCGCCTCGTCCGCGTCGGATGTCATTCTCTCTTCAGGCGTCTGTTCGGAGGGCGGTAGGGTTTGTTGCTCCCCGTCATCCTCCAACGCCAGCTCTTCCGCAAACTCCTCGATCTGCTCTTCAGCGGGTTCTTCTCCCAAATCTGTAGTGAAGGGTTCTGCCTCAATCTCGGCAACCTGGGTTGCGACGGCCGGGTCAATGTCGGGATATGAGAAATCTCCTACCTCGGGAAGAGTCTCCTCCGGCACAAAGTCGATGCTTCCGTCCGATGGTGCCGCCGTGGCGACAGGCAAGCCCAGAAGAACCGCCTTAGACGTGTCAGCCGGTGTCCCATTTGAAATACCTGGCTCGGAAGAAGGAAAATCCCCCTCCCTCAACCAGCTCTCCCAATCCATTGTCATTACCATTCACCCCTCAAAAGTACAGCCGATATAAGAAGTGTACCAAAAGAAAAGCATTTGAGGCAATGGAGTTAAAAAACATTTCGTTTTTCTTCATATAAAAGCAGTTGCGAAACACCCACCCTGTAGCACCTGTACGCAGGGCATCTGCATTATAGTATGCGAGGCATATTGGTACAAGGGCCACTCCCGGTGAGATCGAGACTACAATCGTACAGCACTGTCCATCCTACTACCAGCTTAAGAGGGAGCGGGCGCAAAAGAAAAGACCCTCTCCCGTATGGAAGAGGGTCCTGCTTTCATGGTGCGGAGGGGGAGACTCGAACTCCCACAGCCTTGCAGCCACAAGGTCCTTAGCCTTGCGCGTCTACCCGTTCCGCCACCCCCGCGCAACGACGGATATTATAAGCGGGGCATCCCTCAAAGTCAATAGATAATCTAAGATTCCCTTCTCTCTTTAATTCGAGCGGACTTTCCGCTTCTGGCGCGCAGGTAGTACAGTTTAGCTCGCCTTACCTTGCCCAGGCGTTTCACTTCAATCTGGCTGATGGACGGGCAGTGCAACGGGAATATCCTCTCGACCCCAACACCGCTGGAGATCTTGCGGACCGTAAAGGTTTCGCTGAGCCCTCCGTGCTTGCGAGCGATAACTACTCCCTCGAACACCTGTATCCGCTCTCTGGCACCCTCTTTGACCTTGACATGAACGCGCACCGTGTCACCGGAGCGAAAATCCGGCACATCGCCCCTAATGAAACTCTTTTCTACGAGATTCAAGACATTCATTTATGACCCTCCTTGTGCATAAGAAACAGTGATATCGATAAACTCGGAACTCAGCCCTCTGTATAACTGAACGCCCGAAATACAACTCCCCCCGTCAGCGCCATCCGAAAAAACGGTCCAGAACGGCACCTACGGCTGTTCTGACGGAAAGATGATTGAAATCGTCTGCTCCTCCGGACAGGGGAGACAGATGCATGGTGCAGAGCGACAGTGCCTCTTCATGCAGACCGGAGCCGGTTCCGAAGAGAAGTAGAACGGGCTTTTTCTCTCTCAGGATCAGCCTTTTGGCCTCGATCCAGTGAAACGAGCCGGGCAGACTTTTCGCGCTGGTACCGATGATCTCCGGCATCTGCCCCTCTCTTTTCGTCACCCACTCCAGCGCTCTCTCCAGCGAGGGAAGCGTCTTTATTAGCCTCATGGCCTCCGCCCTCTCAGGGCTGACGTCCGCTCCGCCCCCTTCCGTCCAGTGACGGCGCACCGTCTGAACGAGCTCGCGTTGACTTGCGAGCGGGGTCACCACCAGAAATTTGTCCACTCCATAAGTTCTGCATGACCTGGCGATATCCGACAGGTCCAGCCCTGTGACCGCTGCGGTGCTCTTCTTTCCCCGGCGATCCAGCACCGGATGGTGCACCAGAGCTACGTACACCCCGGCCGAAAGATATGGCCTGATGTTGGCCCGGGCAATCAGGTCCGGACGCCGCGACAGGGTGCGATCGGCCGCCTCGTTCCTTCTCCATCCGTCAATCCAGGCGGCATTCCCCGAAAGCAACACCTCTGGCACCCCCACATCCCCCCAGTTGGAGGGGCGGGTGTAGTGCGGGTGGTCGAGCATTCCCCTGTAAAAGGAGTCCTCCTCGACGGACGACTCTCGTCCGACGACCCCCGGCACGAGCCTGGCCATAGCATCGATTATCGCCATCGCCGGGATCTCCCCGCCGGTAAGGACAAAGTCCCCGAGGGAGATCTCCCTGTCGACACGCTTTGCGATAAAACGTTCGTCAAGCCCCTCGTACCTGCCGCAGATTATCACGACATGCTCCTGCGCGGCCAGGGTCTCCACGACCTCCTGCGAGAGCAGGTCACCCTGGGGTGAAGGGCACACTACGTACCCTTTCCCCTCAAAAGGTGTCCTCGCCGCCTGCAGAGCGCTCTCCAGCACCTCGGGAAGGAGAACCATTCCACCTCCGCCTCCGAAGGTGTAGTCGTCAATCTGCCTGTAGTTCCCAAGGCCGAAATCTCTGAGATCCACCAGGGCGACCCGCAAGAGGCCGCTGTTGACACCCCTGCCGATCACGCCGGTGCTTAAAAACCTGTCGAAGAACTCCGGAAAAGCCGTAACTACTGTTACATTCAAAAACTCCACAGCCCCTCGACCAGAGATATTCGAACCTGTCTCTTTTCAAGGTTCACCTCGGCGATAAACTGCCTGACCGCCGGAATATAGTGATCCGATCCCGATTCATCGCGGATAACGTAGAGGTCAGCACCTCCCGGCCTGAGGACGTCTATCAACGTGCCCAGATGCTCTCCGTCCTCGTGGTTTACGGCAGTCATGCCTCTGAGGTCGTCGACCCAGTACTCCCCCTCCTCAAGGGGGATGCGCTCCTCCGGCGGAATCTCGATGAAGGTCCCCTTGAGGGGCTCCGCATCCTCTATCCGTCGAAGCTGCTCAGCCTGGAGCAGGACGATCTTTTTGCCCTCCAAGTAGCGAGCGGAGGCTATCTCCAGCTCGCGGAGAAAGGAGCCGTCCTCGCCGTATACGGAGATCCGCTTCATCGTGGCAAACCTCTCAGGGTAATCCGTAAGCGGCAGCACCTTGAAGGCTCCTCCGAGCCCGTGGGTTCCAATGATCCGACCGATGCGGACCCTATTCATCCTCGACGATGTCAACGTCGACCCGGTCATTAACCTTGACCGCCGCAGCCTTGGCCACAAGCCTGATTGCGTTGATGGTCGCACCCTTCTTTCCAATGACCCTGCGGATGTCCTCACGGGCAACGCGTATCGTTATCGCATTCACGCCTCTGTCGTCGGTCTTCTCGGTCACGCTGACCTCCTCCGCCTGAAGCACCAGCCGCTTGACTATATACTCGACGAGCTCTCTGTAGTCCGGCATGGTTACTCAGCCTTTTTCTTCCCGGCCTCGAACTTCTCCCATACGCCGGATTTTCTCAGGATGCTCCTGGCCGTTTCGGAGGGCGTCGCCCCTACCGTAAGCCAATGCATCGCCCGCTCCTCGTCCACCTTGATCGCCGCCGGGTCCTTCATTGGATCGTAGGTCCCCAGCTGTTCGATGTAGCGACCGTCCCTGGGCGAGCGGGAGTCAGCCACCACCAGCCTGTAAAAGGGGGCCTTCTTCCGTCCGTGACGGGCGAGTCGAATACGTACCGCCATCTTCAAAACACCTCCCGGGTAATATCGGTGACGCGGGCGCTTCTCCTCCCGTATGCCACCCTTATGTCTTATTTATTAAAAACGAAAACCGCCGCCTCCGAAGAGGCCCTTCGGCAGTTTGAAGCCCTTGCCCTGTTTACCGAACTGCTTCCACAGCTTCCGCATCTGCTCGTACTGAGCCAGGAGCTGGTTGACCATCTGGACGGAGGTCCCTGATCCCGTTGCAATCCTCCGCCTGCGACTCCCCTTTATTATCGACGGGTTTCTGCGTTCGGCCGGCGTCATCGACTGGATGATCGCCTTCAATCTTTTTAGCTGCCCGGAATCCACTTCGCCGTCAGCCGCGCCCTTCATCCTACTGAAGCCAGGGATCATCTCGAGCACCTTCTCAAGCGGCCCCATCTTCTCTATCTGCTCAAACTGGACCAGAAGGTCCTCAAGGGTGAACTTCTTTTTCAGCGTTCCGGCGATCTTCTCCGCGTCACCGGACTCCGCCATCTCGCGGATCTTCTCTGCAAGTCCGACCACGTCCCCCATCCCGAGGATTCTCTGGGCCATCCTCTTCGCGTCGAAGACCTCAAGGGCGTCAGTGCCCTCCCCCACTCCGGCGAACTTGATCGGGACTCCGGTGGCCTTTTTTATGGCTAGAGCGGCGCCTCCTCTCGCGTCTCCGTCGAGCTTCGAGAGAATGACACCCGTGATCTGGAGCTTGTCGTGAAAGGCGGAGGCAACTTTCACCGCCTCCTGTCCGGTCATCGCGTCAACGACCAGAAGTATCTCGGTGGGTGGCGCGGCGCTCTTCATCGCAACGAGCTCGTCCATGAGCTCCTCGTCGGCATGTAGACGTCCCGCCGTGTCAAGCAGGATGACGTCGTTAAGATGATCGGCGGCGTAATCCAGAGATCCTCTTACGACCTTGAGGACATCCCTGTCTCCCTGTTCAGGCCCATAGAAGGCGACCTTGGACTGGGTCGCCAGCACCCTGAGCTGATCAATGGCGGCCGGCCTCCTGAGGTCACACGCCACCACAAGCGGCCTGTGCGATCCCGACAGCCTTCGCGCCAGCTTCACGGTGCTAGTGGTCTTTCCGCCCCCCTGCAGGCCAACCATCAGATAGACCGTCGGTGGCTTCGGAGAGATAAGAAGAGGTGCAGGGTCGCCGCCCATCAGGCTGGCGAGCTCCTCATATACGATGGTAGCTACATGCTGGCCCGGAGTTATGGACTCGAGTACATCTCTTCCGACCGCTCTCTCCCTGATCGCCTCGAGTAGCGCCTTGACCACCTTGTAGTCGACGTCTGCTTCCAACAGGCTGCGCCGCACGTCCCTCAGCGCGACATCGACATCCGCCTCGCTGAGCTTGCCGCGCCCCTTCAGCCTGTCGAATATAGTCTCAAAACGTTCACGAAGAGCATCAAACATCCTGTAAATCCCTCCGCTGCGATAAGTCATCCAACCGGCGGCGAAGAGACCCGATCTCGGCCTCCAGCGACGCCTCCTTGCCATGGAAACCGAGCAACGCCTCCAGCTCCTCGAGCCTTTCGCGGCTCCGTCCGATGAGATCAGACACCCCTTGACGGCTGATACCCAGCTTCTCCGCAACTTCAGCCAGGGAGAGATCCTCGAACTCGTGAAGCTCCCAGGCCTCTCGCTGTTTATCCGTCAGAAGCGGAGAGTACAGGTCGTACAGGTCGTGGCTATACACTTTTCTTCCGAGCTTCTCCTCCAGGCGGACCTCGCTCATCTCCATGCCTCCCTTAAAACTCGGACATTATAATGCGGCACACCCAGGCTGTCAAGGGTTTCCTCTTTACACAAGGAATACTAAAGAGAGCCTCCTGCACAGAGAAATTAATCTTGACAATACCGTACGCGTACAGGATAATGCGCCTGTACGCGTACGGTATCTCACGGCTTCGCGGTGTGAGCAGGGCGTCCTTTCGCGTTTACCGGCTGAAGCAACAACCTTCTACGTCAGCCACGGTCAACCAAGGCGCATTATTCGATAAGCAAGGAGGTAGATATTAGTCATGCCCGTCATCAAAAGGTATCCGCATCTTTTCAGCCCCATCAAAATTGGCGCGCTCACGGCCCGCAACAGGATCGAGTCGACGCCCATCAGCATGGGGGATCTTACGCCGGAGGGCTATCTGACTCCGGGCAATGTAGCGGCCTATGAGATCAAGGCCCGAGGAGGCGCAGCGATCGTCAACCTCGGCGAGAGCAACGTCCACACGAAGACCGGAAAGGCACACGGGAGAATGATCCCGCTGGACGACGACGAGATACTCCCCTCACTCATCAACACAACCGACGCCATCAGACGCCACGGCGCACTTGCCTCCATCGAGCTACTGCATCCGGGGAGGCGCGCAAACCCACGCTACTACGAGGGGGAGACCTACGGCCCCTCGGGCGGTCCGGGGGTCTTTGGCAAGCCGGTCATCGAGCTCACCGAGGAAATAATAGAGGAGATAGTCGATGCATTCGGCGACTCGGCGGAGATGGCGCGTCTTGGCGGCATGGACATGTGCATGGTTCATGCCGCCCACGGATGGTTGGTCCACCAGTTTTTGTCTCCGTTGAACAATCAGAGGACTGACCGGTTCGGAGGCAGTTTGGAGAACCGTGCGCGCTTCGCCCTGATGATAGTGGATAATATAAGGAAGAAGTGCGGATCGGACTTCCCCGTCGAGTTCCGCATCAGCGGCTCGGAGATGACGCCCGGCGGATTCACAATCGAAGATATGGTGGAGTTCGCAAGGATGGTGGATGGAAAAATCGACCTCCTGAACGTATCCGAGGGCACATTCCACGTGCCATCGACCACGACAACGATGGTCCCATCGATGTTCCTCGAGCAGGGTTGCAACGTCTACCTGGCGGAGGCGATCAAAAAAGCGGTTAAGACGACCAAGGTCTCAGCCCTCGGCGGCATAGCCGACCCCGACCTCATGGAGGAGATTATTGCCTCCGGCAGGGCGGATATGGTAGCGGTGGGACGTGCTCTCATCGCAGACCCGGACCTTCCGAGGAAGGCGCTTGCGGGGAGGGCCGACGACATCACCCCGTGCCAGCGCTGCATCGTCTGTATGAGCGGCTCTTTCGTCCCCTACGTAAAGTATGCAACAAGAGTGGGCAAATGCACAGTGAACCCGGTCATCGGGAAGGAGCTTGAGGCGTTCTTTCCGCCAATATCCGAGGGGAAGAAACGGGTGCTTATCGCAGGAGGCGGCCCGGGAGGAATGCAGGCTGCAATAACAGCGGCAGACCGCGGCCACGACGTACTGCTCTGCGAGAGCAGCGGAACGCTCGGCGGGACAATCCAATTCTCTGACAAGGTCTGGTTCAAGAAGCCATTGAAGAAATTTATGGACGTCCTGGTACGGCGGGTGCAGGAGAGGGCGATAAGGGTGCTGCTCAACACCCCTGTGACACCGGAGTTCGCTCGAGAGTACGCCCCCGACGCACTTATAGTCGCTGTCGGCGCAGAGGCGGTCGTACCGAACATCCCGGGAGTGAATCTGCCCAACGTAGTCCGTGCCCTCGACCTTTACAACGATGGAACTACAGTCGGCAAGCGCGTTGTCTTCGTCGGCGGCGGGCTTGTTGGCTGCGAGGAGGGACTTGAACTCGCCACCAAGGGGCATGACGTCACAGTGCTCGAGATGAGGGAGAACGTGGCGATAGACGCGGCCTATCTTCACAGAGAGGCTCTTCTGCTGGAGATAGCAAAACACCTGGAGAAGATCGCTCTGCTGACCGACATGAGGTGCAAGGAGATCGTTCCGGAGGGGGTCATAGCCATCGACAAGGAGGGTGTCGAACGCCTGTTCCAGGCGGACACGGTCGTTGTGGCAGCCGGCATGAGATCACGCTCCGACGTGGTAGACAGCCTCAGAGGGTGTGCGCCCGACGTGCAAATCATCGGCGACGCTCGTCGTCCGCTGAGAGTCCTGGAGGCCGTCAGAGCCGGTTACGACGCTGGCATGCACCTGTAGATCATTCTTACGGAGGTGGTTTAAGTGTCTCGAGTTCGATCAACAAGGGAGTTAGACAGGGTACTAGGAAGAAAAGAGCTCATGTCCATAGCTGTCGGTCAGACTATCGGCTCCGGAATCTTTGCCCTTCTTGGCATAGGAATTGCCATGACAGGCCGTTCTGCCAACCTCGCCATGCTAGCGGGATCTATGTTCGTAATCCTGATCTCAATACCCAACATATTCGTCGGCGGGACGATAAGGATGCGCGGCGGTTTCTATACACAGCTCGGACTGCTCGTAAACAAGACGTGCAGCGGATTCTTCATAATAGTCCACATCCTTGCGTGGACAGCCCTCGCCCTATACGCCCTCAGCTTCGCAGACTACACCCTTGCGCTGATACCCGGGGTGAACAGGACTCTGATAGCCTTTCTGATGCTGACCTTTTTCTACATCGTGAACATGCTCGGCATCCAGAGCGCCGCAAGAGTCCAGAATATCATGGCACTGGTCATGGTCATCGCCCTGACGGTGTACATCGCTTACGGACTTCCCCACCTTAAGCCAGGCTACTTCGGAGGAGAGGACTTCATGACCGGAGGTCTACAGGGGCTCTTTGCGGCTGGTGCCCTGTTCACCTGGGCCATAGGCGGTGCCAACGTCATCATCTACCTGGGTGCAGAAGCGAAGAACCCCACCAAGGACATACCCATCGTAATCATAGTGGCCACCCTCATTATCGCAGCCTTCTACGCCCTTATGGCGACAGTGGCGGCGGGAGTACTGCCTATCTCCGAGGTGGCGGGGCAGCCACTCTCGGTCGTGGCAGAGAAAATCCTGCCGCGCCCGGTCTACATATTCTTTATCGTCGGAGGTGCGATGTTCGCCCTCACCACCACCCTTAACGCTGCGTTCGGCTGGGTCACCAAGCCCATACTTCAGGCCTGTGTCGACGGCTGGCTCCCCTCCTGGTTGGGGGCCATCAGCAAGAAGTACAAAACCCCTTATATCATACTGACCCTTCTCTACCTCGAGAGCCTGGTCCCGGTATTCTTCGAGTTCAACATATCCACGATAGGCAACATGGCCGTGATACTGAATAACGTACTGTTCGCCATAATATGCTTCTCTGCAGCGCGTATGCCGGCCCTGATCCCGGACATCTGGAACAAATCCTCCTTCCATGTTTCCTACGGTACACTCATGTTCTGGAGCGTCCTCGGCGGAGTCGCGACCCTCGGGCAGACGATGCTTCTGTTCAGCGTGCTCAAGCCCTATGAGATGGTGGGCAACGTCGTGGTCGTGGTCTTTGCCCTTGGTTATGCAATTCTGCGCATGAAGAGCGGAAAGGTCAATATGGAGATAAGCTACGAGGAGATGTAGCCCGTAACTGCTGCAAAGGGGCGGCCTTGATGGGTCGTCCCTTTCTTGTTTCTTCAATGGGGGGGCTGTATAATCAACCGGTCTTCGAAGTGATCAGAGGAGAGGAAGTTGCCGTTATGAGGGCGCACGAGAACAAGAAACACAGGATCATGAACAGGGCTTGGCGGCTTTTTTTAATGCGGGGGTTCTCCGCCACAAGCATGAGATCCATCGCCGAGGCCGCAGAGGTGAGCCTCGGACTTGTGACCTACCACTTCACGAACAAGGACAACCTTGCCCTGATGCTCCTTGAAAGGGTGATTGACGGCTTCAAAGAGGCCCTCGACAGATGTATCGATATTAAGGAAGAGCCAGCCCTCTATCTGGCCTCTCTTGTAAGGATCAACTATAAGGTCATGTCCCGCCCTGAGTTCAACACCTTCTACATCGACGCCATGAAAAACGACCTGTACTTCAAGACCATATCCGAGAGAAGGACGCAACCAGACCTCGGTCTGAGGAGCCTGATCGCGATCAACGAGAAGTACGCTCTCGGACACAGTTTAGAGTACCTGGAGCTATTTGGTAACTATCTGTGTGTCAGCATGGAGCGAACGCTCGTCCTCTACCCTGACACACCCAAGGCCATTGGCTCGATCCCGGATCTGGTGTTCAAAACGTACATGAGGCATATCCATCCGGCCTTCGACGACCTCGAGGCTTACTGCCAAAAGAGCGACGAGATCGTTCGAAGAATCCTATCCGACCGCCCGGAACTTGCAACAGTCCGAGACCTCTTCGACGAGGCCGCTCACTGACATACGCCCGACCATACCACGGACGTTACCCGCTATATTCGCCGAAAACCCGTTTTTCCCCAAAAGATGCTATCATGAACCGACTATCATGCGGGGAATGCCCGCATTCGGAGGCGAGATTGATGACTGATCCGTTCGACAGGGCACGGCAGGAGCACAGGGAGAGACTGGGAAAGAGCCTGAGAGCAAAGCTTGAGCAAAAAGGGTTCCATGCAGTGTACGTCCCCACGAGGGAGGAGGCCCTGCTGGAGGTGCTAAAGATCATACCCGAGGGCGCCTCGGTTGGCGTTCCGGGCAGCGTTACAATCAGGGAGATCGGTGCCATGGAGAAGCTGGCCGAGAGAGGGTGCGAGGTCATCCACCACTGGGATCCCTCACTCACCCCGGAGGAGAGGCGGGAGGCGCTTCAACAGGAGCTGCTGGCCGACTACTACCTGACAAGCTCAAACGCGATAACTCTGGACGGAATGCTCGTCAATATCGACGGCAACGGCAACAGGGTGAGCGGAATGGCCTGGGGAAAGAACACCCTCATCTTCGTCGTCGGCCTGAACAAAGTGGCAAACAGCCTTGACGACGCCATCGCCAGGACACGCAACAAGGCCACCCCGCCGAACGCGCTTCGGCTCAACCTGCATACCCCATGCGCAAACACGGGTGTCTGCGTGAACTGCGACTCGCCGGACAGGGTCTGCAAAGCCCTTCTGGTGCTGGAGAGGGCAACCGGGGGAAGGACTTCGCACGTCATCCTTGTGGGCGAAGACCTCGGCTTCTAGAGTCGCGGACCCCTGTATATCCCTGCTTACACAATGCCCTTGAGGTAAAGGAGGTCGTCCGATGGCAGACCGAGGAAAGACAGCGCTCGTTATATTGGGCGGACAGATAGGGATGAAGTTCAACGAACAGCAGGATTCATGGCAATCCACACTCACACAGGAGGAGATTCTTGAATGGCTTCCTCCCGACGTCGCTGAAAAAGTATTCGTTATAGACTGGAGCAGACAGCCCAGTAGCCACTACAGCGTCAGGATGATAGCCGATCTCGTCCAGGTGCTGGCGAAGTCCGTGATCGATGGCGCAGAGGGATTAGTCGTTACATGCGGCACCGATACGCTGGAGGAGATGGCCTACCTCACGGACCTGTACTGGGCCTATCCGCAACCGCTGGTTTTCACTGCCTCGAAATACCCTCATGACGTCCCTGGTTCCGACGCCAAACTCAACCTGACCCAGGCGGTACAGGCATCCCTGTCCAAGGAGTGCTGGGGATTAGGTGTCCTGGTCTGCGTTCAGGAGCAGCTGTTCGCAGCATCCGAAATCACCGAGACTGCAAACCAGAGGAAGGAGGCCTTCTCCTCCCCCGGTAGAGGGCCGGTGGCGCAGTTCGTAGGCGACAGGGTTGATCTCCTGAGGCTCCACAAGAGGACAAAAGCGCTTGAAGGAGTCATGACACCGGTACGGGACGTCGAGCTTCTCTACGCCTCTGTCGGCGCAGGTGAGAAGTTGCTTGAGGCGCTCTCATCGCAGGAGCCGGGAGAACTGGACGGCGTCGTGATAGCCGGATTCGGAAACGGACATGTGCCGCCCTCCTGGATACCGCGGATGAAAAAACTTCTGAAGGACGGCGTTCCTGTGGTGATAACCACAAGATGCACAAGCGGACACACTATGGAGACCCCATGCTCTTTCGAGGGCAGCACATCGCGCATACTGGAGATGGGCGTTCTCGACGGAGGAGCTTTGAGACCTATACAGGCCAGGCTAAAGTTGGCCGCCGGCCTGGGGGCCGGGCTGGAAGGCGCGGATCTTCAGCGATACCTCCTGGAAGAATAAAGCGTCTTTTTAGAAAAGACTTCTTTTTCTTTGTATTATCCTGACGCTCGTGCTAAGATGATGTCAGAGTGCTATGGGAGCTTTTCGTAAAGTGGAGCGTTTAGGCATTACGCCGAGGCTTGAAAGGGGGTCAAGCATCATGAAATACGCCGCAACCGATGAAATGATCACGCTGCGTCTTTCGGACGGTGAGGAGGTCATGAGCTCGCTTATCCACGTATGCAGGGAGAACGACGTCGATTCAGCGGTTATATTCTCCTCAATCGGGATGGTGTCCTCCGTCGTTTTCGGGTGGTACAACGGCCGCGACTACACGACCGAGACCGTGAACGAGGAGCTGGAGCTCTGCTCGCTGAGCGGGAACATCAGCCTCAGAGAGGGGAAGCTCTACCCTCATCTACACGGAGTATTCAACAGGCCTGACCACTCTGTGCTCAGCGGCCACGTGCTTCAGGTGGTCCCTCTCAACAATGTGGAGCTGTTCTTGAAGCCCCTGAACACGATTCATCTGGGGCGTGCATTCGACGGATCGTTCGAGGCCCTGGCTCCGGAGAAAAGGCTTTAACAGCTACTTTATCTTTTTTATCGGGCACCGTCTTCCCCCGGTCAGCTGGGCAAGCTCGTCCGGAGAGACAGGGAAGAATGCATGGTCTGTGCCCGCAGCCGCCCACACTATACTGTGCTGAAAGAGATCCTCGTCCAGAAGCGCCTTCGGAGGTTCCGGGTAGCCGACCGGCGGCACACCTCCGATTTGGAAGCCGGACCAGTTCAGGACGTATTCTGGGTCGGCCATTCTGACCTTCTTCGCGCCAGTCTCGCTCCGCACCTTCTTGACGTCCACCCGGTTGATCCCGGACATAAGAGCCAGAACCGGTACGTCGTCCACGAGAAGCACTAGGCTCTTCAGTATCTCCTCCTCCTTTGCGCCAACCACACGCGAAGCGTCCTCTACTGTGAATATGGTGTCCTCGGAGTAAGTTATCTGAACTGGAAAGCCCTTCTCCTCCAGAAACCTGCGTACTTTGAGCACAGGGCCGCTATCCTTTTCAGCTACGGCTTGCATGTTTCGTCACCCTCCTGGTCATGATCCAAAGGTCTGTTCTTAAGCAGAAAGTCAAGAAGCGTCTCAAGCGCCTTCGTGGAGATGGCACCGTGTGTGATGAAAAACGACCGTTTGATGGCGGGCCTAAATGGCAGGACGGCGAGTTCACCGGCATCTACAACGGCGAGCCGTGATACGACCGCTCCCTGCGCGCCCCTCTTCACGGCCTCGACCACGGCGCTGACGTGCCCGAACTTCAGATAGACGTGCTTGTTCCTACCAGTGCCGGCCTTGAAAGCGTCCTCCCAGATGCGCGACGTGGACGATCCGGTCACCCTTCCTGCCAGGTCCATTTCCTCAAGGTCGTCAAGGGTTGCAAAACCTCGTACAGCGACCGGATGTCCCTGGGAAACCAGTAGCACTAGCTCGTCCTCGGCGAACGGCACCGAGCTGTACCCGGAGGCGTGGCGAGCCTGACCTGTTATCGAGAGGTCCGATTCTCTTGTGACCAGCTTTTCGACGGCCTCGCGTGAATCCGAGATCCTGACCTCGACCTCTATGTTGGGGAAATACCGACGGAACTCGACCAGCAGGCCGGGAAGAATATAGCCTCCAGGTATGGAGCTCGCGCTTATCCTGACCGTTCCGGATACGTCGTCCGCGGTGTTCGAGAAATCGCGTTTGATGTCGGAAAGCTGCGATACGGTCTTGCGGGCGAACTTGTACAGAATCTCTCCCTCCGAAGTGAGGTTCGAGCACTTCTGCCCCCTGGTGAAGACCTTGATCCCCATCTCTCTCTCAAGCTTTGCAATATGCTTGCTGACCGCGGGTTGAGATATTCCGAGAGAGGCAGCCGCGCCGGAGATGCTACCCTTTTCCATCACCTCTACCAGGCTTTGAAGCTCGCGAAAATCCAAAACTAACACCTCCGACTATAATCTATAACTATCGCATATTATAAGCCATTATCTATTCGAAGTCGAAGAACTTTCAAGGGCAGGCGAAAACGCCTTGCACTTCTTGTAATCAAGTATATAATTATATGTATCAAATGAAAACACACTCGAGGAGGATAAAGCATGAGCCTTGGAATGAGAATACGGACGCTTCGCAAATCTCTGGGGCTTACTCAGCAAGGGCTCGCCGACAAGACCGAGGTGAGCCGAATATACATTCAGGCTCTCGAGAGTGG
>Ga0172382_10006720_pt1 | contig 16587 bp, 15 predicted proteins | sample Leawel138RmetaG_FD_122245 | JGI IMG/M metagenome (GOLD analysis project Ga0172382, IMG submission 122245) | Leachate microbial communities from a municipal landfill in Southern Ontario, Canada - Leachate well 138R metaG | ecosystem: Engineered > Solid waste > Landfill > Unclassified | place...
CTGGCCGCGCGCGATCGGCTGCGCGACGCCGGCGAGCTGGGGGCCGGTGTGCGCGTGTCGGCCGAGCGGGGCGCGCGGGACTTCGCGACCGGCGACCGCATCATGTTCCTGAAAAACGAGCGCGGCCTTGGCGTGAAGAACGGCACGCTGGGGAAGGTCGAGCAGGTATCGCCGGAGCGCATGGCGGTGAAGCTGGACGATGGGCGCAGCGTCGCGTTCGACCTCAAAGATTATGCCCATGTCGATCATGGCTATGCCGCGACCATCCATAAATCGCAGGGCGTGACGGTCGATCGGGCGCATGTGCTGGCGACCCCCGGCATGGACCGTCATTCGGCCTATGTGGCGCTGTCGCGGCACCGCGACGGGGTGCAACTCCATTACGGCCGCGACGACTTCGCCGACGATCGCCGGCTTGTCCGCACGCTGTCGCGCGAGCGGGCGAAGGATATGGCGTCGGATTATGGCCGTGCCCCTGATAGCCGCGATCACGACGCCGAGATTCGTGTGTTCGCCGATCGGCGCGGGTTGGCAGGCGAGATCCGGTTGCCGGATGCGCCCCGCGAGGCAGGGCGAGATCCGCGCGCGGAGATCTCGCCAACAGAGCGAGGATCTTCCGCAGCGCCCGAGCGGGGCATGTTCGCGGGCTTCACGCCGCGGCCGATCGAGCGCACGCCCGCGGCCGAACAGACGCCGCGGCGCGGCATGTTCGACGGCTTGAAGCTGTCGGCCGAGCCGGCGAAGCAAGCCCCGGCGCGTGCCGATCGCGGCGAGGACCGCGCTTTCACGCGCGCGGTCGAGCGCGCCTCACGTTCGGCCGAGGCGGTGTTGCAGGCGCGGGCGTCGGGCGGGCCGGTGCTGGAACATCAGAAAGTCGCGCTCGAGCGCGCGACCGAGGCGCTGGACCAGATCAGGCCGTCCGCCTCGCGCGATATGGCGTCGGCGTTCCAGCGCGACCCCGCTTTGCTGCGCGAGGCGGCGGCGGGGCGCAGCGGCCCGATGGTCGAGGCGATGCGGCATGAGGCCCGCGTGCGCGCCGATCCTGCCCTGCGCGCCGATCGCTTCGTGGAACGCTGGCAGGAGCTTCGCCAGGACCGCGACCGCCTCTATCGCGCCGGCGACATGGCGGGCCGCGAGAAGGCGGGCAAGGAAATGGCGGGCATGGCGAAAAGCCTTGAGCGCGACCCGCAGGTGGAATCGATCCTGCGCGGCCGCGTGCGCGAGCTGGGGCTTGAGATCGGCATGAATCGCAGCCGCGACATGGGGCGGGGCGATTTGGGCCGCCAGTTGACGCAGGATTTGGGGATAGGCCGTGATCGCGGCCTTAGTCGATAGGACGGGGCCGGTAAGGAGAACAGAACGATGGACGAGGATAGCCAGGAGCGCGACGACCCGGCGCTGGCGTTCGAGCGGTTGCGCGGCGAGGTGTCGTTGCTGCGCCATGCGGTCGAGGCGCTGACCACGGCGCGCGAGTCCATCGACATTCCCGACTATGAGCCGACGCTTGAGCGCACCGAAAAGGTGCTGGGTATCCTGGTGCAGCAGATCGACGGGGTGCGGAAAAGCCCCGCCATGACGCTCACCCCGGAGAATATGGGGGGCCGTTTAAACGCTTCCGTTGCCGAGGCGACCCGCGAGCTGCGCGCCCAGGTGCAGGTGACCGACACGGTGTTGCGAAGCGCGGCGCGCGACTTGTCCGATATGGTCGCGTCGGCGCGTCGGAGCGATGAACAGAATAGATGGCTGTATATCGCCGGCGGTGGCGGCCTGGTGCTGGGGCTGTTGCTCTATGCGCTGCTCGCCGGCCCGATCGCCCGGATGATGCCGGCGAGCTGGCTTTGGCCCGAGAGCATGGCGACGCGGGCGCTGGACGAAAAATCGACATGGGATGCGGGGCAACGGTTGATGCAGACCGCCGCGCCGGAGAGCTGGGGCTTGATCGTCGCGGCGGCCCCGCTCGCCGATGGCAACCGCGAGGCGGTGCAGGCGTGCCGCGAGCAGGCCGAGAAGGCGAAAAAGCCGGTGCGTTGCACGATCGAGGTGAAGCCGGCGAAGGACTAGGCGCGGCAACTATTGTGTCACTTTCCTGCGCTTGCGCGCCCAGGTCCAAACACCTGTCACGAACAGGCACGCCAAGACGAAACCGGACAACCCGACGAGAACACGGCCGAATAAGCCAAGCATCAGATCGGCATGGAGCCGGGCAATCAACGTCGCGCCGGATACGCGCCCGCCCTCTCCGTTCCATCCGAGCATCATCATCCAGAGGCGCGGTGCGGCGAGCCAGATGCCCGTTCCCGCCAGCAGCAGCATTGGTAGCGCGGTCCAAGCCCCCGCCAGCCAGTGAACCTCAATCAGACGCAAGGACCGGCCCCGGCGACGAAAAGGCGCGAGGCGTAGCCCCCAGCGGCCGTCGCGGGGCCACCACAGCCAAAGCCCCGTCGCCGTCGAGAGAAGGAGGATAAGACCCGCGAGCGCCAGCACCGGACTACCGATCATGGGCGGCAGGAACAGGCTCCGGTGAAAGGCGACCACCTTTGCGATCACCAGATCGTCATAGACGAAGAAGCGGCGTGGCGTTCCCGTCCAGGGATCGACCAAGGCCACGCCCATCGCGCGCGGGCGGCCCGCCACCTGTCCAAAAACCGTAGCGTTCGGGTTATCGAAAAAGCCGCCATGAGGCGGTGCGGCGCTCGATCGTGGTCGGCTTGAACCCGGCATCGGCCTGATTAGCGACGAACGCGGCGATCTGCTCGGGATGCGCCGGCATCGGGGCAAGACCGCGCGAGGCGCACCAGTCGGTATAGATTGTCCAGTCGGAGGTGTAGGCGCGATGCGTCGCCGCGGCGCGCGCTGCTTTCTTATAGGCGGCGGCGCGTTCGAGATCCTCGTGCAGGACGGCCAGCATGCCTTCGGCCGGCACCAGCACCGGCAGCGCCGGAGGCGCGCGCCCTATGGCCTCGGGCTTGTCGGAAGATGGGTCTTGCAAGGTCGGTGCCGCGTTTCCGGGATGCTGTTCGGACCCTTGTGCCACCCTCCCCGCGCGCCGTCCAGATATGTCCGATAAGGAATGTTATCGGACATACTATTGCAATTTAACACCGGCCCGCAGCATTCGAGTCAGATCGTGCGTCCTCAAGCCCCTCTGGCACAACAAACGCGATTCAGGGTTTCTGCTCTTTCTCTACCGAAGCCATGCGCCCATTTAGCCAAACAAGCGGGTCTATCATGTCGTAGAAACTCACACGCTCTACGGAGCCGATATAGATATCATGGGTCGCCACACTAAACTTGTTGGCGATACGACACATGAAGCTTGCGAGTGCGTCGGCCAATTCTGGCGGACCTTCCTCGGCCTCCTCCCAATTTCCTATGCGGAAACGATCCTGTCCCTTTAGCTTCCCTCCGAAGGCATCAACAAGTTCCTCATGACGGCCAGAAAGCAAATTGACGCAAAAACTATCCCGCTCCGCTAATGCAGCAGCTAGGCTGGAAGAGCGATTTACAACGACAAGAAGTGTTGGTGGATCGCTGCTGACCGACGAAACGGCGGTCGCAGCCATACCTGACCATTGCCCATTTTTACCTGTCGTGACAACCGCAACAGTGCTCGCAAGACGCCGCATCCCCTGCTTGAAGTCTTCCTGTAGCACTTGTTGCTTCACGAGCAATTCCTTGATCTAAGTATCGTTAGGCGAGCATGATTTCATATGTGGCGCCGGTCTTGGCGGCGACTTCCTCCGCCGGAACGCCGGGGGCAAGCTCGACCAGTCGGAAGGGACTATCATGATCGGGCCGTTGGAAGACGCACAGGTCGGTGACGATCATGTCGACCACATTCTTGCCGGTGAGCGGCAGGGTGCAGGCCGGAATGAATTTGGGCGTGCCGTCCTTGGACACATGCTCCATCACGACGATAATCTTCTTGACGCCCGCGACCAGGTCCATGGCGCCGCCCATGCCCTTGATCATCTTGCCCGGGATCATCCAGTTGGCGATGTCGCCCTCTTCGCTGACCTCCATCGCGCCCAGCACGGTCAGGTCGATATGCCCGCCCCGGATCATCGCGAAGCTCTGCTCCGAGCCGAAATAGCTCGACGAGGGCAATTGCGAGATGGTCTGCTTGCCGGCGTTGATCAGGTCAGCGTCTTCCTCCCCCTCATAGGGGAAGGGTCCGATGCCCAACATGCCATTCTCGGACTGGAGCGTCACCTCCACGCCCTCGGGCACATGGTTCGCCACCAGCGTCGGGATGCCGATGCCGAGATTGACGTAGAAGCCGTCCTGAAGCTCCTTCGCCGCCCGCGCGGCCATCTCGTCACGAGTCCAGGGCATCAGGCGGCTTCCTTCTGGCGAACAGTGCGGAACTCGATCTTCTTGTCGTAGGGCGCGCCCAGGATAAGGCGCTGCACATAGATGCCGGGCAGATGGATAGCATCGGGATCGAGGCTACCTACCGCTACGATCTCTTCCACCTCGGCAACGCAGATCTTGCCTGCCGTAGCAGCGGGCTGATTGAAGTTGCGCGCGGTCTTGCGGAAGACGAGGTTCCCCGCTTCGTCCGCCTTCCAGCCCTTGATGATCGACAGGTCGGCGCGGATGCCGCGTTCAAGAACGTAGGTTTCGCCGTCGAACGCCTTCACCTCCTTACCCTCGGCGACCAGCGTGCCGACGCCGGTCTTGGTATAGAAGCCCGGGATACCCGCCCCGCCCGCGCGCAGCCGCTCGGCCAACGTGCCTTGGGGGCAGAACTCCACCTCAAGCTCGCCCGCCAGATATTGCCGCTCGAACTCCTTGTTCTCCCCCACATAGGAGGAGATCATCTTCGCGATCTGGCGCGAGCGCAGCAGCTTGCCCAGCCCCTCGCCGTCGATCCCGGCATTGTTCGACGCGACCGTGAGCCCCTTCACGCCCGATGCCTGGATCGCGTCGATCAGCCGCTCGGGAATGCCGCACAGACCAAATCCGCCGGCCGCGATCGTCATTCCATCAAACAACAACCCTTCGAGGGCCGCATTGGCATCGGAAAATAGTTTTCTCATACAGATCTCAGGATAAAGAAATCGGATAAGCAACGGCTTCGACGCCATGAGAGCGGTGGAGACGTGATCCGGCGCTACCTGATCACAGCCTCCACCGCGCCGAAGCGGCTTATCCAAGCAAGCCGAGAAGCCCCTTTCCAAGCGTCTCGAACGTGGCGTCGTTGGAAAGCGGATGGTAAATGCCGGCCCTGGCGTCGCGGAACGCGCGTTCCAGCGCCGGACCACGACGAATGGCGCCGCCGCCCGCGAGCCGCATCGCGATGTCAGTCACCTTGATCGCCGCTTCGGTTGCAGCGATCTTGGCGATGGACAATTTCGCGGGCCGCTCGACCGGCGCCCATTCGGCATCCCCGCCTTCCGTCAGGGTGATCGCGGTGCCCCGCAGCGTCCGCTCCGCCAGTTCCAGTTCCACCAGCGCCTGGCCGAGCTGATACTGGATATACCCCACGTCCTTGACGGAGAGGTTCTCCCCCGAAACGGTGTGACCCAGCTTCTTCTTCGCGATCGATTCTCGGGACAAGCGGATGGCCCGGTCGGCGATGCCGAGATACACGCCCGAGAACGCGAAAACGACCCACTCCATCTCGCCGATGAGGCCGGTGCGGAACGGGCCGCCATAGGCGTCGGCCGGCACGGGAACCTTGTCGAAAACAGCGGTCTGCGTGCCGGATGCCCGCATGCTGAAGGTGTTCCAGGTGCGCTCGATGCTGATGCCCGGCGCGGAAGTCGGGATGATGAAGATCGATTCCCTGGCGGCATGTTCCTTATAGTCCGACGGCAGCGTGCCGTCCTCATCCGTGATCGTTGCGTTGAACGTCACGATGTCGGCTCCCTCGATGAAGGTGGCCCAGTTCTTCTTGCCCGTGACGTGCCAGCCGCCGTTGCCATCGGGCACCGCAACGGTGTCGGCGATGGTCGAGAAGCCGGCGCGCTCTTCGCTGAACGGCCCGGAGATCAGCGCGTTGTCCTCGACCACCTGCTTGAACAGGCGCGCGCGCGCGTCTTCCTCGAGCAGATTGAGGAAGATGCCGACCATGACATGGTGCATGTTGAAAGCGAGCGTGATCGCCGGATCGCCGTAGGACGCCAGCTCTTTCTCGACCAGTGTCACCGTCCACAGATCGGCGCCATGGCCGCCATATTTCTTCGGCACGATGAGCGAAGCGAGGCCGCTCTCCTTGTAATAAGGCACCAGCTCGACGGGAAAGCGGTTCTCCTCGTCGGCCTTGGGGCCATATTCCGCGAACTTCTCCGCCAACTTGCGGGCGCGTGCGACAAGCTCGCGCCGTTCATCGAGCGTGATGTCGATCTGATGTTGTCCGGTTGCCATCCTATGTCCTTTCAGTTTCCACCCGATATTGGCGCGGAATGCTCGCTCAGCCCTTGGGATGAGGGGGAATGGATGGAAGATTGCCGGCATCCTGCTCCGCAGTCGGCCGGCCGTGCCATCAGGTCCTGTCCTCACCTCTTCACACGGATATCACCGCGCTGATTCGTGCCTCCGTGCTTGTTGATAAAAATATCAATAGTGTCGCACAAGCCTGTTTTAATCGGAATCCTGCGTCACCACGGCGGGCGGCGCCCGCCCCAAAACCATTTATCCGCTGGATAGTGCATCTATGTGATTGTTTCCATATTGCATAATATGCCGACTCGGGCTAGACGCACCGAACAACGGATCAGGCGATTCAGAAGCCGACGAACAGGAGAGTGAGGCCCTTGTGCATTCCCATGCGCCTATCCCCCGCTCCGCCCAAATCGGCCTGTGATCACGATGCGCGGGTAGCTCTGCCCGTCAGGATCAGCCCGGCCATCAGCCCATAAGAGGCTCGGTCAAACTTGGGAGAGGGGTTCAGTAATGAAGCGTCACATTCACTACCTGTCGTTGGGTTCCGCGCTCGCCTGGAGCATGATGGCCTATTCCGCCCAAGCGCAGGATACGGCCGGCTCACCGGAGAGCACGGCAGCCTCCGCGCCACAGAATGACGGCATCGCCGATATTGTCGTCACCGCCCAGAAGCGATCCCAATCGGTCAACCGGGTCGGCCTGTCGATCACGGCGGCCGACACCAGCCAGCTCGCCAACGCCGGTGTTCGCGACACTGGCGACCTCGCGAAGATCGCGCCGGGACTCACCTTCACCAAGAGCCAGGACGGCACGCCGCTCTTCACCATTCGCGGCGTGGGCTTCAATGACTATACGCTGGGCGCCAGCCCTGCCGTCAGTGTCTATGTCGACCAGATTCCGCTGGCCTATGGCGCCTACACTCAGGGCGCGACGCTCGACCTGGAGCGCGTCGAGGTTCTGAAAGGGCCGCAGGGCATCCTCTTTGGCCAGAACTCGACGGGGGGCGCCATCAACTATATCGCCGCCAAACCGACCAGCACGTTCAAGGCCGGGGCCAAGGCATCCTATGGCCGTTTCGACACGTTCGACGGCGAAGCCTATGTCAGTGGGCCGATCACCGATATTCTGGGCTTCCGCATCGCAGGAAGCACGACCCAATCGGGCGATTGGCAGCGCAGCTACACCCGCAACGACAGCCTCGGACGACAGGACATTCTGCGCGGGCGGTTCCAGCTCGAACTCAAGCCCAGCGCCGATTTCTCGATGCTGCTAAGCGTCAACGGCTGGCGCGACAAATCCGATACCCAGGCCGCGCAGCTCGTGGGCCTCAAGCTGCAGCAGGATGCGTCGGCGCCGGGCCTCTATGATCCCGTCGCCACGCTTCCGCGCATCGCCGCGTTCCAAGCCTATCCGCTTGCGCCCGACAATGCCCGCGCCGCCGATTGGGATACCGATCGCAAGATGGCGCGCGACGACGGGATGTATCAGGTTTCGCTGCGTATCGACGGCAAGATCAACGATTCCATCACGCTGACATCGCTTTCGGCCTTCACCAAATACAACCAGAATTACAATGTCGACCGGGACGGCACGACGCTGGTCAATGCGGGCGTCATTTCTCATGGCAACGTGAAGAGTATCAGCCAGGAGCTTCGGCTGTCAGGGGATACCGGCCCGGTCACATGGGTCATTGGCGGAAACTACGCATCCAATAAGGTAAAGAGTTCCGATTCCATTCTGGTCGGGGATTCCACGAACACCGCGATTTTCCCCGGGCTTCCGTTCAACGAAGCGACGACGCACATTACGCAGGATATCCGCGACATCGCCGCGTTCGGCAATCTCGAGTTCAAGGTGACGGATCAGCTCACGCTTCTGGCCGGCGGGCGCTACACGGATAGCCGTAACAGCTACACCGGCTGCATGACCGGCGATTTCGGCCACCGCACCACCTTCTGGCAGATTTCGCAGCTTCTGAGTGGTGTTGTCCAGGACCCGCCCACCGCTACGACCTGCGTCAACAGCGATCCCACGACCTTCGTGCTGATCCGCACGCCGTTCAAGAGCAAGCTCAACGAGAACAACTTCTCGTGGCGTCTGGGCGTAAACTATCAGGCGACACCCGGAATTCTGCTCTATGCACTGGCATCGCGCGGCTACAAGTCGGGCAGTTTCCCGACGGTGCCCGCGACGACCACAGCACAGCTTTCGCCGGTGAAGCAGGAATCGGTGACGGCCTATGAGGCGGGCGTCAAGGCAACGCTTTTCGATCGCAAGCTCCAGGTCAATATCGCCGGCTTCCATTATCAGTATGACGACAAGCAGATCCGCGGCCTGATTATCGACCCGATCTTCAACCAGCTCGAACGGCTGGTGAACATCCCGCGCTCGCGGATCAACGGCGCGGAGATCGAGATCACGGCACGGCCCGTTTCTGGCCTGACGCTGCGGCTCGCCGGCACCTATGTCGATTCCAAGGTGCTCGAGTTCAACGGCATCAACAACGACCGCGTCCTCGGCGACTATCGGGGATCGGCCCTGCCCTTCTCGCCGAAATGGCAGGGCGTGTCGGACATCGAATATCGCTGGAACCTGGGAACCGACATCGAGGCCTTCGTCGGCGGCAATGTCCTCTACAACAGCAAGACCAACTCGACCCTGGGCGATCCCGCGTCGTCCCGCATCCGCGATTTCGCAACGCTTGACCTGAGAGCCGGCCTTGCCAGCGCGGACGATCGCTGGACCGTCTCGGTCTGGGGCCGGAACGTCACGAACAGCTACTATTGGTCGAACCAGTTCGTCACTCAGGACGTCATCGTCCGCTATGCGGCAAAGCCCGTCACCTACGGCTTGTCCGTCGGCTATAACTTCTAAGTCCCCGTGTCTGGCGGCGATCCCTTCCGGGGTGATCGCCGCCACTCGCGCGAAGGGGAGAAGCGCCGCTCAGCAACGCCGGACAATCACGATGCCCAACATATGGCGGAACACGCACCTATGCCGGCATTTCGCTTTTGCCCGCGCAAGACCTGGACCGACGAATGGCGCCTTCAACGGGAAGGTGCAGCGTCCGAGGCGTATTTCCCGCCCTGCCGGACATCCGATCGCACGGCTTCAGGCATCCACGGCGATCCCCGCGATCCGGCCCGGAGGCAAGTCGAGATGCGGCACCTCCTGGCGAAGCCGCGCCGCCCTGCTCGCCTTGCGGAAGGCCAGCGCGAGGAAATCGACGCCCCAACGCAACTCGGATTCGGTGACGTGGGAAAGCTGGCCGGCGAGATAGTCCACGGACGCATCGATCATGCCGGCGACGAAGCGTTCGCCGGTTTCGGTGAGCCTGATCACCTTCTCCCGTCCCGATTCCGGGTTCTCAACCTGGGAGACAAGCGAGAGGGGCGGTTTGGACAGCTCGCGCAGCAGTTTCGAGATGTTGGAATTGCTGATCTCGAACCAGGTCGCGAGGCGATTCTCGATTTCCTTGCGCCGCACCCAGCCATCTTCCGAGGACCGCGTATGGATCAGCCACAAGATCGCGGCCTGCTTGCGTGAAATCTGCCCCTGACACATGACCGTCTCAAGGTCCATGCCGATGCGATAGTGCATCGGATAGAAGAAATTAAGCAATTCGCTTACGAGCGTCTTGGGAACGCCAGCCGCCTCGCGACGCGCGACCTTGCTCCCGTTGCTCAGTTTCTTCGCCACCATCATCCTTGTCCGCAAATGGGCTGTTTACAGCGCGAGCATATGCGACATCGCATCAGATTAAAACAGTGTCAAAACTGAATAGTGTCGATGTTGCATGGTATGGCGAACTGCCATATCAAGGTTCGCAGTCAGGCGAGTCTCAAGGCGCACACGCGCGACCCCGGACGCAACGAAGATGAGAGGATTCCCATGGCCGCAGTCTCCCACACGCCGCGCCCCGCACCGACCCGCCTGGAGCAATGAGCATGGCGCTGGTTCGCTTCGAGCAGGCCGGCGAGATCGCCAGGATCACGCTGGCGCGTTCGCAAGCCGGCAACGCGGTCAACCCCGCGCTGATCGCGGACCTGGGCGCGGCCGTCGACGCGGCGAGCGCGGCGCGGCCGCGATCCGTGCTGATCACGGCGGAAGGGCCGAACTTCTCGATGGGGGGAGACTTGAAGCATCTTCTCGCAGCGGGCGAGGATGTCGCAGGCGAACTGGAACGGATGGCCCAGGGCTTTCATGATGCGCAGTTGCGGCTGATAGACATCGGCGTTCCGATCGTGGCCGCCGTTCGCGGCAATGTCATAGGGGGCGGGTTCGGCCTCGCCCTGACCTCCGACTATCTTCTGTGCTCCGATCAGGCGCGCTTCTCGACCGGCTATTCCCGGCTCGGCCTTAGCACCGACGCGGGCGTGAGCTTCTTCCTGACCCGCGCCCTCGGCATGCGGCGCGCGCGCCTCCTTCTGATGGACGCGCGCTTTTTCGCGGCCGACGATGCTGTCGCGCTCGGCATCGCCGACCGCAAGCTGCCTGACGATCAGCTCGACGCGGCCGCGCTCGCGCTTGCCGAAGAACTCGCCCAGGGGCCGACGGCGGCCTATGCCGCCATCCGCCGCCTGACCGAAGCGGCCACGACCAACAGTCTTGCCGCCCAACTCGATCTGGAGGCCAGCGAGATCGTCGCGCTTGCGCGCCGGGAAGATGTCCGGGCCGCGCTCTCTGCGCCGCTCACGCGCAGCAAACCCGTTTTCACGCGCTAGAGGATCAGGACAGCGGCATGGCCGGACTTTATTTCGAGCAACTCACCCCAGGGCTGGCGATCGACCACGCGACGAAGCGAACAGTCACGGAAACCGACAATGTGCTGTTCACGACAATGACCATGAACCCGGCGCAAATCCACCTCGATGCCGAATATTGCCGGCAAACCGAGTTCGAGCAGGTTCTCGTCAACAGCATCTTCACCCTCGGCCTGATGATCGGCCTTTCGGTGGGCGATACCACCCTTGGCACGACCATCGCCAATCTCGGCATGACCGATGTCTCGTTTCCGGCGCCGGTGTTCGTCGGCGACACAATCCGCGCCCGGACAAGCGTTTCGGAGGCCCGTCCCAGCAAATCGCGCGCCGACGCCGGTATCGTGACGTTCGAGCATCAGGCTTTCAACCAGCGTGGTGAGCTGGTCGCCCGCTGCATGCGTGCCGCGCTCATGCTGCGGCAACCCGCATGACACGTCTGCGCTCGCTTCTGTTCGCGCCCGCCGACAGCGAGCGGAAGATGACGCGCGCCGACGCCGCTGGCGCGGATGCCGTGATCTTCGACCTGGAGGATTCGGTCGCAGCGGAGCGCAAGGCCCCGGCGCGCGACACGCTGCGCGCCTTTCTCGACACCCGCGCCGGCAGCTCGCCGTCGAAGGTCATCGTGCGCATCAATCCGCTGGGCAGCGAATATGCGCTCGACGACCTGCGCGCCGCTTCCCACCCCGCCGTCGCGGCGGTCATGCTCCCGAAATCGGAAGGACGCGCGGATATTCAACGCTGCGCGGCAATGCTCGACCTTGCCGAAAGCGCCGCCGGACTGCCGACCGGCGGGATCGGCATCCTGCCTGTCGCCACTGAAACGGCACAAGCGGTCCTCAAACTTCCAGAGCTGGCCGGCCCGATGCCGCGTCTGCTCGGGCTGACATGGGGCGGCGAAGATCTCGCGACCGTGATCGGGGCGAGCGCGAACAGGCGGGCGGATGGCGCATGGGACGACTGCTTCCGGCTCGCGCGCGCGCTGACGCTCTTGTCCGCCAGCGCCTGCGGCGTTCCCGCCATCGACACGCTCTATGCCGATTATCGCGATCCCGATGGGCTCGCGGCCGCATGCCGCGAAGCGCGGCGATCGGGCTTTTCGGGCAAGATCGCGATCCATCCCGATCAGGTCGGGATCATCAACGACATGATGACGCCCGATGCGGGAGAGATCGAGCAAGCCCGGCTGGTGATCGGGGCGTTCGCCGCGAACCCCGGCGCCGGCGCCGTCGGTGTCGGGGGGAAGATGCTGGATCGCCCGCATCTGCTCCAGGCACAGCGAATACTCGCCCTGGCCGGAGAGGAGGTATTCCATGAATCCTGATCTGGAGGCATTGCTGGCCGCCCAGCGCGCCCTGTCCCGCAATGTGCTTGCTCCGAGCGCGGCGCAGCGCAAGGATCGTCTCCATCGCGCGATCGCGCTGCTTGTCGACCATGAAGCCGAACTGTGCGACGCCATGGCCCAGGATTTCGGCGTGCGGGCACGCGAGCAATCGCAACTCTACGACATCGTCGCCTCGATCCAGGCGCTCAAGCACGCACTGCGTCATGTCGACCGATGGATGAAGCCGGACCGGCGGCCGGTCGATCCGTTGATGCGCCTTTTCGGCGCTTCGGCAAGGATCGAATATCAGCCCAAGGGCGTGGTCGGGGTGCTGTCGCCCTGGAATTTTCCGATCTACCTGACCTTCACCCCGCTCGCCGGCATCCTCGCGGCGGGCAACAGCGCGATGATCAAACCCTCGGAGCACACGCCGGCAACGTCGGAGGCGCTGGCGCGGGCGGTGGCGAAGCTGTTCGACCCGGCGGAAATGACGGTGGTGACGGGCGACGCCGACGTAGCGGCTCGTTTCTCCGCCCTGCCCTTCGACCATATCATCTTCACGGGATCGACGGCGGTCGGCCGCCATGTCATGCGCGCCGCCGCGGACAATCTCGTGCCGCTGACGCTTGAGCTGGGCGGCAAGTCGCCGGTGATCGTCGGCAGCGATCCCGACCACGCGCTCATGGCGAAGCGGATCGTGACGGGCAAGCTGCTCAACGCCGGCCAGATCTGTCTTGCGCCCGACTATCTGCTGGTGCCCGCCGCCCAGGAGGAGCGCGTCGTTTCCGACCTCGTGGCGTCCGCGCAAGCGATTTACCCGGAGCTGTCCGGCAATGCCGACTATGCTGCGGTGCTTGGCGACCGCAATCGCGCCCGCCTCGCGGCCTATGTCGAGGAAGCGGTCGAGCGCGGCGCGCGGCCGGTCCAGGTGGGTCATCCGACCAATGACGGACGTCTGCCTTTCACCATCCTGCGCGATTGCCCGCCCGATGCGCGCGTGATGACCGAGGAGATATTCGGGCCTGTGCTGCCCGTGCTTTCCTATGAGACGGTCGATGAGGCGATCGCCTTCGTCAACGCGCGGCCCCGACCGCTGGGCCTCTATTATTTCGGGCGCGACCAGGCCGAGATGGACGCGGTTCTGGCGAGGACCATATCGGGCGGCGTCACGCTCAACGACGTGATCTTCCATGTGATCGTGGAAGACCTGCCGTTCGGCGGCGTCGGCGATTCGGGCTTCGGCGTCTATCACGGCGCCGAAGGGTTCCGTGAGTTCAGCAATGCGCGCGGTGTCTTCCGCCAGTCGCGCTTCGATCTCGCCGGGCTGGCGGGGCTGCGCCCGCCTTACGGCCCCAAGCTGCGCAAATATATCGACAAGGCCCTGAAGAGCGCCCGCTAGCGACGGAGAGGATGCGATGCCGCGAATAGTGCTGCACCAGCTCGAAATTTCCCCCTTCTGCGACAAGGTCCGGCGCGTCCTGAAGCTCAAGGGGCTGGATTTCAAGGTGAACGACGTGCCCATGGCGAAGCTGTCATCGCTCAGGAAGCTCGCGCCGCCCGGGAAGGTGCCGATCCTCGACATTGACGGGCGCATCCTGCACGATTCCAGCGATATCTGCCGGGCGCTGGATGAACTCGTTCCGGCCCCGCCATTGTTCCCGTCCGACCCCGCCCAGCGCGCGCTCGTCGACATCCTGGAGGATTGGGCTGACGAAAGCCTCTATTTCTTCGAGATGACGATGCGTTTCACCTGGCCCTATGACCGCGCGCGCTGGGTGACGAAGATCCTCGAACATGACAATGCCGCGATGCGGCGTCTCGCACGGCCGCTGGTGCCCTATTTGACGCGCAAGCAAGGCGTGGCCCAGGGACTGGCCCGCCGAAGCGAAGCGGACATCCTGCGTGAACTGGAACGGCATCTGCGGGCGCTCGATCAGCTTCTGGAGGCAGGCCCGTTTCTCGTCGGGAGCGCGCTTTCGCTTGCCGATATCGCAGTCTATTCCCAGCTCGCCTGTGTCGCGGGTTCCGGCAAGGGGGCCACCGCGATTTCCGCCACGCCCCGCCTCCCCGCCTGGATGTCGCGCATCGAAGACCTGACCGGCGGCCCCGCCCCGCGCTGAGCAGCGCGCGCGATCATGCCTGATCGAATCTAGATTGTGTCGCCAATGAATACTTGAATAAATGCACGATTATGATAGGTGCCTTCGGGCACTCCGAAAATCGGTTCGACTGGAGAGGGATGGCAATGGCCGAAGAGGCAATCCAGCCAGCAGGCTGGAGCTATGAGCTGAGCGCGGAACGCCGCGAAATATTGGATCAGGCTGATCGTTACGCGCGCGCCGAACTCTATCCGCTTGCCGAGCGGATGGACGGCGAGGAATGGTGGCCGGCCGACATATTGAAGCGGCTTGGCCATGCCGGCTATCTCGGCATCACCACCCCCGTGCAGTTCGGCGGACTTGAGTCGGACATCTTCACCGCCGGGCTGGTCGCGCAAGCCTTCGCGCGGTGGAACCATGCCCTTGCACTGAGCTGGGTCGTCCATGAAAATCTTTGCCTCAACAACATCTATGCCAATGCCGACGATGAGCAACGGGCACGCTTCCTGCCCCGGCTCTGTTCGGGCGAATGGACCGGCGCGCTCGGTCTGACCGAGCCTGGCGCCGGCTCCGACGCGCTGGGTTCGATGCGCGCGACCGCGCGGCGGGACGGCGACGACTATGTGCTGAACGGCACCAAGATCTTCATCACCAACGGCCCCGTCGCGGACGTGGTGCTGGTCTATGCGAAGACCGATCCGGCGGCCGGAGCGAAGGGGATTTCGGCCTTCGTCGTCGAAACCGATCGGCCCGGCTTCCGCGTCGCCCAGAAGCTCGAGAAGATGGGTTGGCGCGGCAGTCAGACCGGCGAGCTGGTATTCGACGAATGCCGCGTGCCGGCCGCCAATCTGCTGCGCGAGGAGAATAGCGGCGTCCGCGTCGTCATGAGCGGCCTCGATCTCGAACGCGCGATGATCTCGCCCCTGTGCCTGGGCATCTGCGAACGGGCACTCGAATTGTCGGTCGACTATGCCAAGACCCGCGTCCAGTTCGGCAAGCCCATCGGCGAATTCCAGATGGTGCAGTCGCGCCTCGCCGATATGTATGTCGCCGTCCAGACGCTGCGCGGCTTCTGCTACCAGGTTCTCTCGCGCTGCTCCGATCTGGGGCATGGCGAAGGCGGACGCGGCGAGATCCACGCCCTGACGGCCGCCTCGGTCCTCTACGCCGCCAACACCATGAACCAGGTGCTGGACAATGCGGTACAGGTGCATGGCGGCACCGGCTATATCTGGGAATCCGAGATCAACCGGCTTTTCCGCGCCACCAAGCTCATGGAGATCGGCGCGGGAACCACAGAGGTCCGCAAGCTCATCATCGCCGGCGAACTGCTCAAATGAGCGCAAGCACAGTCGATGATCTTCGGCTGGACGATGCCCCGCTGGCACTTGCGTCCGGCCTGCTCGACGGGCGCACCGCCATCGTTTCTGGCGGAGGCAGCGGGATCGGCAAGGCGACAGCGTGGGTGCTGGCGCGTCTCGGGGCCAATGTGGCGATCTGCGGACGCAACCCCGAACGGCTCGAAGCGGTCCATTCCGCTTTCGACGCGCGCGGATGGCCGATCCTCGCCCAGCCCTGCGATATCCGCGATGAGGCCGCGATAGAGCGGCTGCTCGACGCCGTGACGGCGCGTTTCGGCCTGTCGGACATCCTCGTCAACAATGCCGGCGGCCAGTTTGCGCAAGGCGCGTCCCAGATCGCGCCCAAGGGCTGGCGTGCCGTCATTGAAACCAATCTGACGGGGTGCTGGCTGATGATGCAGGCCGTGGCCAGGCGCTGGATCGACGCAGGCCGGGGCGGTGTCATCGTCAATGTCACGGCCGCCAACAGCCGGGGCATGCCGGGCATCGCGCACAGCGCCGCGGCGCGCGCCGGCGTCGAGAATGTAACGCGCACCGCCGCGGTCGAATGGGCGCCCCATGGCATCCGCATAAACTGCCTCGCGCCTGGTCTTGTCGATAGCGGCGGCCTCTCGGTCTATCCCGAAGCGGCCCGCGCCGCCTTCGCCCGTGCC
>Ga0172382_10006723_pt1 | contig 16584 bp, 13 predicted proteins | sample Leawel138RmetaG_FD_122245 | JGI IMG/M metagenome (GOLD analysis project Ga0172382, IMG submission 122245) | Leachate microbial communities from a municipal landfill in Southern Ontario, Canada - Leachate well 138R metaG | ecosystem: Engineered > Solid waste > Landfill > Unclassified | place...
AATTGCCGATGCAGGTGCACACCTTAACGACGACGGTACCTTCCGCGACGAACGTGTTTCTGCACGTAACAACCTCCTCCCAGAGCAGGTCGACGTCAGTGAAGTGACCTACATGGACGCTGCACACAAGCAGATTCTTGGTTCAACCGCATCACTCGTGCCATTTGTTGAAAAGAACCGTGTCGACCGTTCACTCATGGCCTCAAGCATGCAGAAGCAAGCAGTGCCACTCCTTCAGCCAGAATCACCACGTGTGGGAACTGGTATTGAAGAAGTAATCGCTCGCAATACAAGCCAGCTTGTGGTTGCTGAGGGCGACGGAGAAGTCATCCGCGCTGATGGTGACGTTGTTGAAGTGAAGTACAAAGACGGCGTGAAGTCGTACGAGCCAATTCACTTTGCGAAATCAAACGACGACCGTGCAATCAACCAGAAGGTACGTGTTATTCGTGGTGACAAGGTAAAGACAGGTGACATTCTCATCGAGGGTGCTTCAATCGACCAGGGTGAAATCGCTCTTGGTAAGGACCTTCTCGTTGCCTTCATGCCATGGAACGGTTACAACATGGACGACGCAATCGTACTTTCAAACCGTCTTGTTTCAGATGACACACTTACGAGTGTGAATATTAAAGACTACACGGTTGAAGTTCGTGAGACAAAGCTTGGTCCTGAAATTGTGACTCGCGATATTCCAAACGTATCTGAAGAGTCACTTCGTCACCTCGACGAGAACGGTATTGTTCAACTTGGTTCTGAGGTAAAGGCCGGCGATGTCCTCGTTGGTAAGATTACACCAAAGGGTGAGCAAGAGCTTTCATCTGAAGAGCGTCTTCTCCGTGCTATCTTCGGTGAAAAAGCCAAAGATGTTCGCGACACCTCACAGCGCATGAACAATGCAGGCGGTGGTAAGGTTGTTGGCGTAAAGATCTTTAGCCGTGAAAATGGTCACGAGCTTAAGGCTGGTGTGCTCATGCAGATTCAAATCTTTGTTGCACAACTCCGTAAGATTTCAGTTGGTGACAAGCTTGCTGGTCGTCACGGTAACAAGGGTGTCGTTGCACGTATCCTTCCTGTAGAAGATATGCCATTCCTCGAAGACGGTACGCCAGTTGATGTCGTGCTTAACCCACTCGGTGTGCCAAGCCGTATGAACATTGGTCAGCTTTTCGAAACCCACCTTGGTATGGCCGCTCGTGCTCTTGGATACAAGGTTGCAACGCCACCATTTAACGGTGTCGCAGACTCTGTTATCTCTGATGAGCTTGAAAAGGCTGGTCTTGCCCGCGACGGTAAGAGCCAACTCTTTGACGGTCGTACGGGTGATGCCTTTGAAGAGCGAACCACGGTTGGTGTGATGCATATGCTGAAGCTCCACCACATGGTATCTGACAAGATCCACGCTCGTTCAACTGGTCCATACACCATGGTGACCCAGCAGCCACTTGGTGGTAAGGCACAAAATGGTGGTCAGCGCTTCGGAGAGATGGAGGTGTGGGCACTTGAAGCATACGGTGCTGCCGCAACGCTTCAGGAAATGCTTACCATTAAGTCTGACGACGTTTATGGACGTGCGAAGGCTTACGAATCAATCATTAAGGACGAGCCAATTGTTGGTCCAAAGCTTCCAGAGTCATTTAACGTGCTCGTGAAGGAACTTCAGGGTCTTGGTCTTCGTGTTGATCTCATGGACGAAAGCGAAGATGCTGTGGTTGACGCAGAACATGTCATCGGCAGTGTTATTAACGGACAGCCAGTAGCGGCACACGAAGTTGATCTTGGTGATGATGTTGAAACTGTTCTTGATGAAGCTGATGCTGAAATGGACGACCTGTCTGAAGATGGACTTACTATCCAGGACATTGATGAAATTGAAGAAGTAAAGGAGGAGGCGTAATATGTCCCGCGTTGTTACGAACTCAAACAACGGCATTGCTGACTTTGACGCTATCCGTCTTAGTGTTGCAAGCCCAGACGATATTCTAAAGTGGAGCTATGGTGAGGTTACGAAGCCTGAAACCATTAACTACCGTACCCAAAAGCCTGAGCGCGATGGCCTTTTCTGTGAGCGAATCTTCGGTCCAGTAAAGGATATCAACCCACACGATTCAAAGCTTAAGGGTGTTCGCTCTCGTGAAGCGGCAGTCGACAAGAATGGTGACCTCGTAACGAAGTCTATCGTTCGTCGTGAGCGTATGGGGCACATTAGCCTCGCTGCGCCTGTAGCGCACATCTGGTTTATGCGCGGTACTCCAAGTGCAATGTCATTGCTTCTTGGCATTACCGTTCGTAACCTCGAGCGTATCGCTTACTTTGCAACCTACGTTGTATTGAAGGCTGATGAAGAAGCTCGCGATAAGTTCCTCGCTGACCTTGAAGCTGAGACCGACGCTGGTCGTATGGCTATCAAGATGCGTTACGAAAAGGAAGCTGAAGCTGAAAACGCCGATGTAAAGGCACTCGCTGAAGCACAAACTCGTGAACTAAGCGACCTTGAAGAAAACTACACCGTAAAGAAAGCGCAACTTGAGAGCATGAGCTACAAAGCGCTCATGAGCGAAGTTGATTATCGTAACCTTCCAGAAGAGTACCAAGACATCATCGAAGTAGGCATGGGTGGACAAGCCCTGAAGACCCTTCTTGATGATATCGATCTTGAAACGCTCATCGTTGAGCTCTCAGAAGAAGCTGAAGGGGCAAAGGGGCAGCGCGAGAAGAAGCTTCTCAAGCGCCTTAAGGTACTTGAAGGTATGCACGCGGCGGGTATTACCCCAAGCAGCCTCGCACTTACCGTGCTTCCAGTGATTCCTCCGGACCTTCGTCCAATGGTGCAGCTTACTGGTGGTCGTTTTGCGACTTCAGACCTTAACGACCTCTACCGTCGTGTGATTAACCGTAATAACCGTCTTAAGAAGCTTATCGAGCTCAACGCTCCTGAAGTCATTCGTCGCAACGAAATGCGTATGCTTCAAGAAGCTGTTGACGCACTCGTTGACAACTCGGCTGCTCGTGGTGGTCGTGCGGTAAATGCAACCGGTGGTCGCCGCCGCCTCAAGTCTATCTCTGACATGCTTAAGGGTAAGCAAGGTCGTTTCCGCCAGAACCTTCTCGGTAAACGTGTTGACTATTCTGGACGTTCAGTGATTGTGGTTGGTCCAAAGCTTAAGATCAACGAATGTGGTATTCCAAAGCAGATGGCGCTTGAGCTCTTTAAGCCATTCGTTATTAGCTGGTTGATTCGTGGCGAGTACGCGCACAACATTCGTTCAGCAACTCGTCTTATCGAAGCTGGCGAAGCGATTGTATGGGACGCGCTTGATGCAGTGATTGAAGGTAAGTACGTACTCCTTAACCGTGCACCGTCACTTCACCGTCTTTCAATCCAGGCCTTCCAGCCACGTCTCGTTGAAGGTAAAGCAATTCAGCTTCACCCACTCGTAGCAAACGGTTTCAACGCCGACTACGACGGTGACCAGATGGCGGTTCACCTTCCACTTTCACGTCAGGCACAGGAAGAAGCTCGTACGCTCATGAGCGCAACAGCAAACCTTCTAAAGCCAGCCGATGGTGCGCCAGTTCTTTCAATTGCACAGGACGTGGTGCTTGGTAACTACTACCTTACCTACAACAAGCCGGGTGCACAGACTGAAACCGTCAAGGCATTTAGCTCGGTATACGAAGCTGAAATGGCATATGACAACGGTGTAATCCAACTCCAGACACCAATTCGCGTGTTTGCAAAGGGTGAAATCCGCAACACCACCCTTGGACGTGTCTTCTTTAACGAAATTCTTCCAGAAGATTTCCCATACGACGACAACGTGCAAACCAAGAAGCAAATTAAGAAGGTACTTAACAACATCTTCTTGAAATATGGTGCGGATGAAACGGCGAAGACGGCCGACCGTATGAAGGGTCTCGCTTTCCGCTTCGCTACTGTTTCGGCAGTATCAACCGGTAAGGATGACTACATTCAGTTTGAAGAAACCGACGAATTCATTGCCGAAGGTGACGCAAAGGTTGCGCTCATTAGTGATCAATACGACCAAGGTCTTATCACTGAAGAAGAGCGGTACAGCCTTACTGTTTCAACCTGGCGTGGTGTGGTTCGCCAAATCACCGACTTCCTCCAAGACAAGTTGAAGGATATGGACACGAGCGTGTCAGTGATGGTGAACTCGGGTGCTCGTGGTGATATCTCGAACGTGCAGCTTGCAAGCGCTATGATCGGTATCATGGTGGATGCAACGAACCGTGAAATTGAGCTTCCAATTCGTTCAAGCTATAAGAAGGGTCTTTCAAGCCTTGAGCAGTTCGTGGCCACTCGTGGTTCACGTAAGGGTCTGATTGACACCGCGCTTAAGACCGCCGACTCTGGATACCTTACTCGTCGTCTCGTTGACGTATCGCAAGATGTGTTCACCGTTGAGGACGAAGCAGGTGATGACGATGGATTTACCATCTACCGCAACGAAACCGAGCTTACAATGATCGACTTCGGCAACCGTCTTTACGGCCGTTACGCTGCAGAAGACATTGATGGCCACGTGAAGAAGAATGAGCTCATTACTCGTGAAATCGCCAACGCTATCGAAGCTGATGAAAGCATCACCGAGATGAAGATTCAGTCAGTTCTTTCAACAAAGAACCTTCGTGGTGTGCCACGCCGAAGCTACGGTATCGACATGTCAACCAACCAACTCGTTGAAGGCGCTCAGCCGGTCGGTGTTATCGCTGCACAGTCAGTCGGTGAGCCGGGTACACAGCTAACCCTTCGTACGTTCCACTCGGGTGGTGTGCAGGAAAGCGACATTACACAGGGTCTCCCTCGTGTTGAGGAGCTCTTCGAAGCACGTTCGCCAAAGGGTCAGGCATACATTACTGAAGTAACTGGTATCGTTGAAGCCTGGGAAGATGGTAAGAAGTATGTCGTTCAGGTTACCCCTGAGGCTGGTCACGTTGAGCGCATTGCACTTGAAGGGCGCACCGTTGGTGTGAAGAATGGCGCAAATGTAAAGGCTGGTGATGTTCTTGCAAGCGGTGAAAGCGAAAGCAAGCCACTCATCTCACCATTCGATGGTGTAGTTGAAGTGACTGACGAGTTTGTTATTGTTGCTGCGAACGCAAGTGCACCAGTGCGCTACGAAGTTCCGGGCACTATGCAACTTCTTGTTAAGAGTGGTGATGTGATTGAAGCAGGTGATCGCCTTACTGGTGGTTCCCTCAACCTTCACGACCTCATGCGCCTTAAGGGTGTTGAGGCGACACAGCGCTACATTATTAACGAAGTGCTTCGTATCTATGCCGCACAGGGTCAAGACGTTGCCGATAAGCACCTTGAGATCATCGTGCGCCAGATGTTCAGCCGCGTTCAGGTTGAAGATCCAGGCGATGGTGACTTCGTAACTGGTGATATCGTTTCACGTGCTGCAGTGGTTGAGGCAAATGCCGAACTCGCCGCAGAAGGCAAGGAAGAGATTGCTTACACCCAACTGCTCCTTGGTATCACAAAGGTATCAATTTGGTCTGATAGTTGGCTCTCAGCTGCATCATTCCAAGATACAACCCGCGTGCTTATCAACGCAGCGGTAAGTGGACGAAGCGACAACCTTCACGGACTCAAGGAAAACGTGATCATCGGACGCAAGATCCCAGTTGGTACCGGTGTGCACAGTGCAACCGCACTCGACACACTTGAGAGCGACGAAGACGTTGAAGCGGATATCGCTGAAGACGTTGAACTCGCTGCCTAAGCGTAGACGATAGGCTGAAAATACACCTCGAAAGGGGTGTATTTTCTATAAGGCCTGCAAGTGAAAACGTTGCACGGTCCACGGCGACACAGGAGAGGTTCTCTTTACAAAATGGCAATATTTTGCTATACTACAGAAGAGTTTCCGTTCATTCTTACTTGAAATGTGTACAAGACGAGTAAGCCGAATGAACAGTAGTTTTGAAAAGATTGCTGAACTTTTCAAAATGCCCGGTACAGAAAATTCTTTTAGTATCGGTCCCGTATATTTCATCGGGAGAACTTCTAACTAGAAGGTGTGAATCTAATAAAATTTAAGAGGAAGTTAATTGTTCTATGCCAACAATCAATCAACTCGTGCGTAAGCCACGCAAGATTGCTACCAAGAAAAGTAGCTCTCCTGCACTTGGCCGTATCCATAACGCACTAAAAACTCGTTACTACGATCAAGATGCACCGCTTAAGCGTGGTGTATGTATCAAGGTAACCACAAAGACACCAAAGAAGCCTAACTCAGCACTCCGTAAGGTTGCTCGTGTACGTCTTACCAACGGTCACGAAGTATGGGCATACATTGGTGGTGAAGGTCACAACCTCCAAGAACACGCCGTTGTGCTTGTTCGTGGTGGACGTGTGCCAGACCTCCCAGGTGTTCGTTACCACATCGTTCGTGGTGCGCTTGACCTCCAGGGTGTAAGCAACCGTAAGCAGGGCCGTTCTAAGTACGGCGCAAAGAAGGAAGGTAAGTAGTCATGCCACGTAAGAAGACTGTCAGCCTCCAGCGTCTCGTTACCCCAGACCGCAAGTACCAAAGTGCACTTGTGCAGCGTCTTATTAACAAGTCGATGCTTGACGGCAAGAAGCTTGTTGCAGAACGTGCAGTATACACTGCGCTTGAAACTGCAGCAAAGAAGCTTGATAACGAAAACCCACTCGAAGTGTTCGAAAAGGCACTCAAGAATGTTTCACCAAACTTTGAAGTGAAGAGTCGCCGTGTTGGTGGTGCAAACTACCAGATTCCATTCCCAGTGGCTGGCCACCGTCAACTTCACTATGCGTTTAGCTGGCTTGTACAGAGCGCTCGTGCTCGTTCAGGTATGCCTTACGCGCAGCGTCTTGCACTTGAAATCGTTGATGCTTACAACGAAACTGGTGCAGCTTTCAAGAAGAAAGAAGACACCCACAAGATGGCCGAAGCAAACCGTGCCTTCGCACACTTTGCACGCGGATAAATCCTTATACGCACCATCACCGAAAAGCTCCTCCGCAACGGGGAGCTTTTTTGTTTGCAATCATGAAACCGCTCATGTATAACAAAGAGAGATGGAGGCGATGGAGCAGCACGTCCAAACGGTACGTCCGTATTTTGAACAGAACGGACACCTCCTTTACTTGCAAAATAAAACGTATGATCGCTACCTTCATATGCACAAAGTAATGGTGGGGGAGCGTGGCTCTGAGGAACTGCTTGCGATAGGCGATGAGCTTGCCGGTGAGGAGCTTCCAACGTACCTTGATGCCGCGGGGTGGGCGTATGCCGAGGCCGGGCTCGCTTCGACCGAGAGTACTACCGTGGAGCGGGTGGCCCGGGTTGCGAAGGCGGAGGCGCTTTGGCAACAGAGCCTCGAGTACCAAACGGCTATGCGAGAATACCTTGGTGATATCGACACAACAGAGGTCGAGGGGTATCGGACGGCAGTGAATCTTGCCTGCGCTCCGTTGATAAAATCAATTATTATCGGGAACGTTCAAGAGGAGATCCTGCGCTCGGTACTTGGGAGTGTGGCTGAAATTGCACAGCTATCACGGAAGGCGCTCGACACCGCCTACGGAGAAGGAGATACCGCGGCCGGGGCATACCACCGTGGTTTTTTATTTGAAGCAAGCGCGTTGATGGCGCTTCTTTATATGGATGACCCGCGTTACGTGCCACTTCCGGCTACGGCTCGGGGCGACACGGGGTATTACCACCGTGAACAAACACACGATATTTCCATAATTAACCAACATTGGGGTGAAATTCGTAAGGTGATTCCTGTCGAGATAAAGTCAAAAGCTTCGCAGCGAGACAAACGTCGGTACAAGGCGCTGATTATTCCGGGAAGGGTGCGACTCTCCGCAGAGGGGGTTGATCCACGTGAGACAGTGAACGCTTTTTACGACATTACACGGGGGAGTGCTTCAATGCGTCAGATTGCTTCGGTTGAGAAGATTGCGGCGCAGCTGCGTGAAATGCTCCGGCTTTATCAGAAGGGTGCAAGTGTAGGCGAAACAGCGGTGCGAAGTGTAACGCGGTTTCATGAGTCGAGTGTGGTCGCCGAGCAGTATCCAGAGCTCGTGAGGCGACCACCGCAAGTATAGGTACGAATTAACCACCTTGCTTTATTGTCAAAAGAACGCTTTAATAGCTACACTATGCAATTCGAGCGAGAATTCATCGAAGCGGTATTTCAGGGCGAACCTGAATACAATGAAGATGTGCGCGAACGGTTTGGCGCCGCCGAGGTATTTGACCATGCGCTCGCCTATCAACGGGAATTTCTCGCCACCCGACTTGAACGGTCGCAGCTTGTTGAGGCGTGGAATGCTTCACAAGAGGTAATTCAGCAGCTCGACGCCGAGGCGAGTGAGGCGGGTATGCTTGGAACGATTGCTCGCCTTGAAGGGCGTGGCATTGAAATACCAAAGTTTGAGCAAGATGTTTCCCGTGCGCTTGGTATGATATCGCTCCGAGATATTGGTGCACTTACCACCGAGAACCTTGAAGATTATTACGATCAAGGACATGTAGCGGGGATGTTTTCGGGCTTTAGCCTTCGATTCCACGAGAACGGCGACGAGTCATTTACTCCGAAGCTCGTGTACCAACTGGCAACCAATATGGTTGACATGCCGTCGGCGCATATTAACCTCTATTCAACCGGGGTGGTGGGTGAGTCTGAGCTGATTTTTCACGAAGACGAGACGATGAATATCGCCTATGAGCTGCTTGATGAGCTCCTCGCACTGCGCCCCGATCGGGCTTCGAATATTAATCGAATAAACCTTGCCATGCAGGCTGAGAAGTACGACGCATCGTTCATTCGCCATATTGGGCACCACGCGAGTAAAGTCCTTGAGGGGATCGAGAAAGATGATCCGCGGCGGGTTCGGCTCGAGGATCTTGTGGTGAAGCTTATTTCACAGCAATTTAGAATTGGTACAAATGTATATATTGAGGCGACTCGTTTTTTCATGAACAATTCCGATCAGGCAGACACGTATCTTCACTATCACGCTGAAGAAGGAACGATGAAGATTGCTGGGCAGGGGCTCGATTTCGTGTTCATGCCGCGTTCTATTGAAAAAGGGGGCGATATTATTAATGGCGACCCCGAGCTTCATGCCGGCGTAAGTACGCAGGGCAAAACAGTGTACATCCCGCTCGCCCAAATAAAGGAGCTTAGCTACCTATAGTTTTTTGTCGCCGTATCTGATATAATAGCGCTAAAGCGTTATTTTTTATGTCAAAAAATACGAGTAAAAGCTATTAAGTTAAGCAAGAAAGAGAACGAGAGACTATGGCTCAAAAAGACGTCCCACTAAAGGACTATCGAAACATCGGTATTATCGCCCATATCGATGCTGGTAAGACAACAACCACCGAAGGTATTTTGTACCGTACTGGTATCAATCACAAGATTGGCCTTGTAAAGGGTGATGACCCAGCAGGTGCGACCACTGACTGGATGGCACAAGAAAAAGAGCGTGGTATCACCATTACCTCTGCTGCGGTGACTGCATTCTGGAAGGGTCACAAGATTAACATCATCGACACCCCAGGCCACATCGACTTTACCGCTGAGGTTGAGCGTTCACTTCGTGTTCTCGACGGTGCGGTAACGGTCTTCGACGGTAAAATGGGTGTTGAAGCGCAAACTGAAACTGTATGGCGTCAGGCGAACAAGTACGGCGTGCCACGTATTTGTTTCATCAACAAGATTAACCAAATCGGTGGTGATTTCTACAAGTCTCTCGAATCTATTCACAACCGTCTGAGCCGCAACGCTTTCCCAATTCACCTCCCAATTGGATTTGAAAAGGAAATCAACGGTGTGGTTGACCTTATCGACATGAAAGCATACACCTACAGTGACTACGCTGATCACGAGCTTATCCCAGGTGAAATTCCTGCTGACATGCTTGAAAAGGCTAAGAACGCTCGAAGTCTTCTTGTTGAAAACGCGGTTGAAGCCGAAGATGAACTCTTTGAGCGCTACCTCGAAGAAGGTGAAGAGTCAATTACGGTTGAAGACCTCAAGCGTGCCCTTCGCAAGCGTGTTCTTGCGGGTGACTTCTTCCTCGTAACTGGTGGTGACGGTCGTGGAGTGATCGTTGAAAAGGTACTCGACCTTGTTGCGGACTACCTTCCATCACCACTCGATGTTGATGCAATTCAGGGTACTAACCCTAAGACAGGCGACCTCGTTGAGCGTCAGCCTGCTGATACCGAGCCACTTGCTGCTCTGGCCTTCAAGATTGCGACCGACCCATTCGTTGGACGTCTTATCTTCGTTCGTGTTTACAGTGGTAAGCTTACTGCCGGAAGCTACATCCTCAACACGACAACTGGTGAAAAAGAGCGTATTGGTCGTATCGTGCGTATGCACGCCGACAAGCGTGAAGAAATTGACGTGGTTGGCGCGGGCGACATCGCCGCTGTGGTAGGCCTCAAGAGTACCTTTACTGGTCACACTCTTGCAGATCCTGCGAACCCAATCGTACTTGAATCGATCGAATTCCCAGAACCACCAGTATCGATTGCGGTTGAACCAAAGACGAAAGCCGACCAAGAGAAGATGGGTATTGCACTGCAACGTCTCGCTGAAGAAGATCCAACCTTCCGTATTCACACTGACGAAGAAACCGGACAAACAATCATGTCAGGTATGGGTGAGCTTCACCTCGACATTCTTATCGACCGTATGAAGCGCGAATTTAACGTCGAAGCAAACATTGGTGAGCCACAAGTTGCCTTCCGTGAGACCATTCGTGGTGTTGCTGAAGCACAAGGTAAGCACGCTAAGCAGTCTGGTGGACGTGGACAGTACGGTGATGTATGGATTCGCTTCGAGCCAACCGAGTCTGGTGAAGGCTTTGAATGGGGCGACGAAATTAAGGGTGGTGTGGTCCCTCAAGAGTACCGTGCACCAGTTATGAAGGGTGTTAAAGATACCCTTGAAGGTGGTGTGATTGCTGGATACCCAATGATCGGTGTTAAGGCAACGCTCTACGATGGTTCATACCACGACGTTGACTCAAGCGAACTTGCCTTTAACCTTGCTGGTGTCCTTGCGGTAAAAGCAGGTATTCCAAAGGCGAAGCCAGTCATCCTCGAGCCAGTCATGAAGGTTGAAGTTTCAACCCCAGAAGACTTCATGGGTGATATCATCGGTGACCTTAACTCTCGCCGTGGACGTATCGACGCTATGGAAGACATTCCTGGCGGCGCAAAGCTCGTAAAGGCTTTCGTACCACTTGCGAACCTTTTTGGATACACCAACGACATCCGCTCAATGAGCCAAGGTCGTGCGGCGTCAACAATGGAGCTTTCACAATACGAGGAAGTACCACCAAACGTTGCACAGGAAATTATCGAAAAGCGTACAAACAAGTAAACTATCGGTAGTCATAAAAAACCGCCCGTGAATTGGGCGGTTTTTGGTATACTGAGTGCATGAAAAAAGCGTGGGCACCGCATCTCCATGATGGGTTTACAATTGTAGAGCTTCTTATTGTCGTTGTGGTTATCGCCATCTTAGCTGCCATAACAATTGTGAGTTATAACGGGGTTCAGGCGCAGGCAAAGCGCTCGGCAATCGCTTCTTCTGTTGAGTAGTGGTACTTGAATGGAACCGAGTGCCTTGCGGCGAGCGATATGGCTACCGTTGTTGGGAATGCGGTCGAGTGTGTCAGGCCTGTTTAGATAAAAGATCAGTCTGAAATTAAAAACAAGTGAAGATCTGCCCCGTATCATAAAGGTATGGGGCAAGTAGTATACGAACGACCACGTGAAAAAATTATGCGCTATGGGGCGCCACATTTAACGATGGGCGAACTTGTGCAGGCGGTTATTGGCGCAGGAAGTTCATCGGTTTCTGCAGCAAAGCTCGCACGACATATAACACACCTCCTTAAAAGTGGCACCGTCACATACCCTGAACTGCTTGAGGTGAAAGGGGTTGGCGTAGCAAAGGCCTGCCAAATAATGGCGGCTATTGAGATAGGTATTCGGGTGCAGGCTCATACGCTGCAGGGCGAGTCGGTAGGGAAGCGCATGCAGCCGTACCTGCTCACTGCACATACCTATAAGCCTGGTACGGTGTTCTGCGTATGGTTTGACGGTGCGGGTCGCGAAATTGACACGAAGCGATACGCGCGAAAGTCGGGCGAGCATTATTCAATAATTGTGCGACAAGTACTGGTGGACGCCCTTGCCGTTTCTGCGCATTCGATTGGGGTGTTTTGTGTTGTCACGGGCAGTGGCGTTATGACGACAACACACATGAGCTTTACGAAAGAACTAATAGATGCGACGCAGGTGCTTCCCCTCCGAATTGAGGCTCTATATGGTGTATATAGTGGTACAGATAAATCCGAGCGGTGGGACGATATGCTATGACGAATATAGGCGATGCGGTCCCGTATTTACCCCAAGGAGTAAAACGCATACGCGAATGGTACGCGCGGGCAACCATTGATTACACCGATCTGTACGTGAAGCTATACGTCGCCTATAACGCATGGTACCGTGAGGTTACTGGGGTTTCTAATGATCGTCACGCAATGAGCCAGCTCAAGAAGCGGTTTATCATATGGGATGATTACTGTCATGGGCGCACGATGGGCGCGCTTAAGGAGTACATGAGTCGCCTTGCTGATTTAACGCAACAGGAGCCACTTCAAACACCTACCTTGTATTGGAATGGTGAAGTTCTTGATGCTAAAGATTGGCGTTCATTGATTGAGTACTGGTATGCGGTGCGCTGCCTTGTCGTACATGGCGCTGAGGTTAAGCCGTCGTACATCTGGTTGGCATATGAGACACTCTTTATCTTTATGACTGAGATAGTAACGCGTATTCAGACGAAATTACTCGAGTACGACCCCTCTAGGCTTAAAATTATCTCTGCGAAACTACTCGAAGAAACGTCTTCTTCGCGGAGTCCGCGGTTTCAGCGGCTACAGCAGGATTTATACCGAAAGTATATCGCTTATCCTGATATTTGGCAGGTTGATATGCAACGTACGAAAAAGTAGATAAAATTCGCAGGGCGTGGTGTAGAATGAGTGAATGGCGTCGGCGTATTACCTGTTTACAACAGTGTAAAAACACGCTATAATTAGCGCATACGCCGTGGGGTTTTATATGTTTGCATATTCTCCCTGCGCGAAATTATAATTTAAAGGAGAACTAACTAAATGGCAGATTTCGATCGAAGCAAGCCGCACGTAAACGTTGGTACTATGGGTCACGTTGACCACGGTAAGACCACTACTACAGCAGCTATTTCGCACGTTCTATCAAAGCGACTTCCAAGCGAAGTTAACAAGCCGCGCGATTACGATACAATCGACAACGCACCAGAAGAAAAGGCACGTGGTATTACCATTGCTTCTTCACACATTGAATATGAATCAGAAAACCGACACTACGCACACGTAGACATGCCGGGACACGCTGACTACGTAAAGAACATGATTACAGGTGCTGCACAGATCGACGGTGCTGTTCTTGTTGTTTCTGCAACTGACGGTCCTCTTCCTCAGACTCGTGAGCACGTTCTTCTTGCGAAGCAGGTTGGTGTGCCAAAGATCATCGTATTCCTCAACAAGATGGACATCGCTGATCCTGAACTCGTTGAACTCGTTGAGATGGACATTCGTGAACTTCTCGCTAAGAACGGTTACGACGAAGACGCTCCAATCATCAAGGGTTCTGCTACTAAGGCTCTTGAAGGTGACGAGAAGTACGAAGATGCAATCATGGAGCTCGTTAAGGCTCTCGACGATTACATCGACGAACCAGCTCGCGACATGGACAAGCCATTCCTAATGCCTATCGAGGACGTATTCTCAATTAAGGGTCGTGGAACCGTTGCTACCGGTCGTATCGAACAAGGTATCATTAACCTTAACGACGAAGTCGAAATTGTTGGTCTTAAGGACACTCAAAAGTCAGTTGTTACTGGTATTGAAGCCTTCAAGAAGAACCTCGACAAGGGTCAGGCTGGTGACAACGCTGGTCTCCTCCTTCGTGGTATCGAGCGCGAACAAATCGAACGCGGTCAGGTGCTTGCAAAGCCAGGTTCAATCGAACCACACACTGAATTTGAAGCTGAAGTATACATCCTTAAGAAGGAGGAAGGCGGCCGCCACACTCCATTCTCTAAGGGTTACAAGCCACAATTCTACTTCCGTACCACTGACGTTACTGGTGAAGTTGAACTTCCAGCTGACAAGGAACTTGTCATCCCTGGCGACACACTTACCTTCAACGTTAAGCTTCTTGCACCGATTGCAATGGAGCAAGGTCTTAACTTCGCTATTCGTGAAGGTGGTAAGACTGTTGGTGCAGGTGTTGTTACCAAGATTGTTAAGTAGTTCTCCTCTTAACAACACGAAATACCTCGGGTTCGCCCGGGGTATTTTTGTATTGGTGCTATTGTCCAAACTGCATTGCACCGGCGGCGCGCTGCGGATGATATAATAAAATAATGAAGAAACGTACGCATAGCAAAGCGGTGCGGGGGTGGCTGCGTCGACATCGAATTTCCCTCTTGGTTATTACAGGTGCTTTACTCCTGCTCGGGGGCAGCATTGCGTGGTACGGGATAACAACAAACAGTACCGTATCGGCAAAAGAGGCAGAGCTAGCAGCCTTTATTAAAGAAGCTGATGCGCAGAAGAAAAAGCTTGATGACGCTCGAGAGGTGAAGCTCAAGGCTGAAAAAGAAGCGGCGGCGAAAAAAGCTGCTGAAGAAGCAAAAGAAGCGGCCGAAGCTGCGCGTAATGACAGCTCAGGCGGGACCTCGGGTTCAGCCAACTCTAAGGCATGTAATGCCTCGAGTACTCATATCAACCCAAGCTCAATCGATGTCGTGGTAAACAAGAAGCATTGTATGCAGCCGGTCACCTATGCGCCGGGGGATCTCGTTACCAGTAATGGGGCGACGTTGAGTGCAAAAGCGGTAACGGCGTTTAACAATATGTACGCGGCAGCAGCGGCGGCTGGGCAGGGCTTTTATGTGACGAGCAGTTATCGTTCGTATTCCGACCAAGTTTCAACATATAACTACTGGGTGTCAGTCAGCGGTCAAGCAGGCGCCGATACGTACAGCGCGCGCCCTGGCTATAGTGAGCACCAAACGGGCTTTGTGATTGACGTAGCGGCAAATGGGTGTGTGCTTGACTGCTTCGGCTCTACTTCGCAGTATCAGTGGTTCCAGCAACATGCTGCCGACTACGGGTTTATCCAGCGCTACTATAAGGGTTACGAGGGTATTACTGGGTATGTATCTGAAGAGTGGCATTATCGGTACGTAGGGGTTACTGTTGCAAAGGATATGCAGGCGAAGGGTATTAAGACACTCGAGCAGTACTGGGGTCTTCCTGGTGGCGACTACTAGGGTATAGCCCGAAGGGGCTCGATGGCCGTCCCATTGCAAAAACCACTCCGAAATGCTATAATAAGAAGGTAAGTATTATTATTACGATAATTCTGCCAGAGGTGAATTAAGGGGTATCTCCGTAATCACCATTCGAGCGGAAGTTACGTAGTCGCTATCCGGCGTAACAGGTAGGAAGTGCCGTCGTGCACGTTCCGACAAGAAAGGTTTCTTCCTCATGGCAGAAGCAAAACAAGAAGGCCTCCGTATTCGTATTCGCCTTAAGGCATACGATCACAAGGTTATCGACCAATCAGCAAAGCAAATTATCGACACAGCGATTCGTACTGGTGCATCTATCGCCGGTCCAGTGCCACTTCCAACTCGCCGCAGTACCTTTACGGTGGTGAAGTCTCCGCACGTATACAAAAAAGGTGGTGAGGCATTTGAAATGCGTGTTCACAAGCGCCTTATCGACATCACTGGTGCAACACCAAAGACGATCGACAGCCTGCAAAACCTCAGCCTTCCAGCTGGTGTTGACGCAGAAATTCGCATGTAATACAACTGGTACGTAAAAGTACATAAAAATACCCCTCATCACGAGGGGTTATTTTTTATATGAACTTTCAACTAGTACATATTTTGAATTTGTGTCTGCTGCGTGTCAATAAGTGAAGCAACTTCAATTTGAAGCTTAAGAATCCAAAGTTGGGCGAAGATAATGAATGAAACGAGAATGATCCAATATACCGTCTGCTTTGTAATGCGGAAGGTCGTGAATGGCTCGTTATCACGCGCAACGCGGAATGAACGAACTTGACCCTTTTTGGCAGTCGTTTTGCTCTTTGCGGTACTGCGAGTTTTTGCCGCAGCTGGCCGCTTTGCTGCAGCGCTCTTCACTGGGGTTGTCTTTGCGCGTGCTGCACTTGATTTCGCAGCGGTCGTCTTCTTGGGTGCAGCCTTCTTGCGTGCTGCGGTCGTTGTCGCTTTTTTTGTCGTGGTCTTCTTGGTTGTAGCCATTCCGTTGATGCCCTTACTTAAGCTAAAATTAACACTTTGTATACCACAAGTATGCCGAAGTTGTGGTATAAACACAAGCCTTTTACATAGAAGTGCCCAATTTACAGGGGAGGGTGCCTTGTAAAACGGTATGCCAGTGAGGTTGACTTAAGGGGTGAGATG
>Ga0172382_10006730_pt1 | contig 16571 bp, 11 predicted proteins | sample Leawel138RmetaG_FD_122245 | JGI IMG/M metagenome (GOLD analysis project Ga0172382, IMG submission 122245) | Leachate microbial communities from a municipal landfill in Southern Ontario, Canada - Leachate well 138R metaG | ecosystem: Engineered > Solid waste > Landfill > Unclassified | place...
CCAAGGAGCAGAAGGTCAAGGAGAAGAACCTTGAAATCCTGCGCGAGTTCGCCGGCCGCACCGATGACAAGCCGCTCCGCGTGCACCTGTTGTTCAATGCAGCCCCCAAGGAAATCATTGGCGCCGATGGGCGGGTAAGCGGCCTGCGCATCGAACGGACCCGCGTCGAAAACGGCCGCGCCGTCCCGACCGGCGAGACATTCGACCTCGGCGTCGGCGCCGTGATGACGGCCATCGGGTACCGCATCGCCCCCATTGACGGCGTGCCGGTCGACGAAAGCCGGGGCATCGTCGCCAACGAAGACGGCAAGGTCGAAGACGGGGTGTTCGTGGTCGGCTGGGCCAAGCGCGGTCCGTCGGGCGTCATTCCGTCCAACCGTTCTGATTCGATGGCCGTGGCGGAACTTATCCTCAGTCATCTGGAAACCGCCGCCGGCCGCACCCCTGGGCCCGCCGCGCTGGACGCCCTGCTGGCCGAGCGCGGCGTCACCCCCGTCTGTTTTGACGACTGGCAAAAGATCAACGCGGCCGAAGTTGCCCGCGCCGCCGAAGGCCGCCCGCGCGAAAAGTTCACCAGCATCAAGGACATGCTGGATGCGCTGAAGTAAGCAAACTGGGGAAGTGAGGGTGGCGGCGGCGTATCTACTCCGCCGCCACCGGGGTTGGAGTGGAGGCGTTTTTGCCCCCCACGAAGGGGGCCAGCGCGGCGCAGACAAAGGCGTTGACCGGCGTGGCCACGCCGACGGTGCGCCCCAAACGGACCAGCGCCCCCGACAGCCACGGCAGTTCGAGGCGTTTCCCACGCTCCAGGTCCTCAAGCATCGACGACTTCATGCCCGACGGAAGCCCGAGGATAAAGCTCCACAGTGTTTCCTCGATCCGGGCCGGCAGACGCACCCCCATTGCCCGGCCGACGGCCACGCCCTCGCCGATTGCGGCCCAAAACAATTCGGCCGTCTCCGCTGTGCCACGGGGCACGCCGATGGGACTGCGGGTGATCGTCGTCAGAGCACTGAACGGCGCCAGGAAGCACAGCTTCTTCCACTGTTCGACCACGATGGCGTCACTGTAGGCCAGCGAAATGCCCTCACCGGCCGGAAAACCGCCCACGAAGTTGCGCAACACGGCCTCCTGAGATCCCTCCAGCGGCCCGACCATGAAATCGGCGAACGGCGTGGACTGGCTCAACACGCCGGGCGCGCTGACCACGGCACCGATTCGGGCAACGCCGGCGGCCACCGCCGTACTTCCCAGATGCTCGGCCAAAATGCCCTGTGCCTCCACCCCGTTCAGCAAGGGCACGACCACGGCACCATTGCGCACCATGGGCCGCAGCGCCATGGCCACCGCTTCGAGGTCATAGTATTTGACGGCCACGACGATCAGATCGGCAGCACCGGCCTCCTCGGGGGTCTCCACCGCATGCACCGGCACATGAACAGTGCCGAGCGGCGACACCAAGCGTAGCCCGTCGGACTGCATCGCCCTGAGGTGCGCCCCGCGCGCGACGAACGCGACGTCATGCCCGGCGTTTTGCATGTGCAGCCCCAGCACCCCGCCGACGCCGCCGCTACCCATGATAACGATGCGCATGTGGCCTCCGAAAGATTCTCTGAACTATAATAGACCGACGTCATGCGGGACGAGAAGGCGAAGGCGCATAGAACTCCCGCCAATTAGCATAGTTCCAAATGGAACAAGGCCGGAGCGACACCTCGCTCCGGCCTTGAAATCCAATATTGCGACACCCTAACGCCGTGCAATCAGTCGCCAAACCCAAACGGTGCGGGTGCTTCGTTGACGATGCGACTATACATAGAACGGGTTTCCTCCCGCCCCTTTGGTCCGAAAATCGGGTCGTCATTATTGGCGAACGCGGCGTCGATCTCTGCCCAATCCTCATCCGTCAACGCACGTTGGGCCATTGGGATAACCACGCCCTCTTCCTTCTGAAGATGCTTTGTCTGGAACTTCAGATAGGCGGCGGTCGCTTCCTGAAACGCGTCGCGATGCGTTGGATCAGTCTTGTAGGCCGCCAGGAGGACCTTGAGCTGCGCCAGACTTGCCGGGCAGTTGCGGTGCTCCTCCTCCAACTCCTCGATGATGGCCGAAGCCTCGGGCTGACGTCGCAGCAGCGCCTTAAACAGGTACTGGTCTTCCTTGGGGTGATGGTACTGGTCCGTGAAGTTCTCGATGTAGCTCAGCACGGCCTCCATGAAGGCGAAATCGGCTGGCGCGCCGGCCTTCTGGTGGCGGAGCATCTGATCGAGTACATTGACCACCCGGTACAGGTTGCGATGTTCCTGCTTGATGACGGTGAGCGATTCTTTCATGGCCGGCGACCTGTCCCCGTGACGGACCGGCACCGCCATGGCGGGCGCGGCCTCTTTTAAAATCTGAGGCCTACCTTATCGCCGCTTCCATCGTGTTTCAATTTCAATCTTACATCTTGTTAATCTGTATCACATTCCGAAAACGCCCAAAGGCGTACCTGAAACGGCATCAGGCACACAATCGCGGCGCGTCACGCGGACGGTGGAAGTTTGACCAAGTTGCACCAGAAGTCTTCGATTCCCTTGACCACATCGATGAAGCGATCAAAGTCCACCGGCTTGACAATGTAGCAATTGGCGTGGAGGTCGTAGGACCGCGAAATGTCGCTTTCCGCCTGCGACGTGGTCAAAACGATGACCGGGATGCGCCGTAACGCGTCGTCCTGTTTGATTTCCGCCAGCACTTCCCGCCCATCCTTGCGAGGAAGATTGAGGTCGAGCAGAACGATGTCGGGCCGTGGCGCCGACTCGTATGGACCCTGGTTCCGAAGAAAGGTCATTGCTTCGACGCCGTCCTGGACGACATGGAGGCGCGTCTGCACGCGGCCCTCTTTGAAGGCCTCTGTGGCCAGTCGGGCGTCGCCCGGATTATCTTCAATCAGAAGGATTTCCATTGCCGTACCGCGCCCTGTGTCAGCGTTTCGTCCCCATGCGCCCGTTCACCCGGCGGCCGACGCCCCCTGCGTCGCGTGACGCCATGCGCGCCACTGGTTCTTGCCGCCTTTCTTTGCTTCGTACATGGCTTCATCAGCCATTTTGAGCAACGCGTCAGCCTCTGTTCCGTCATCCGGGAATACAGCCACGCCGACGCTGGCCGACACCGAGGCCGTGATAGAGCCGATGTGAAACGGCTCGGATAATGCGCCGACAATTTTACCGGCCACGGACACCGCGTCGCCCAGCCCGGAAATGTCGTTCAGCAGTACAACGAATTCATCACCGCCCAGTCGCCCGACCTCGTCGGAGGCCCTCAGAGCCGCCCGCAGACGGCGCGCCGCATCCTTGAGCAACTCATCGCCCACGTCATGCCCGTGCGTGTCGTTGACCGCCTTGAAGCCGTCCAGATCAACGAACAGAAACGCGCAGCCGGTACCGTCCTGCGTCGCCCGCGCCACGACTTCTTGCATCAGACTGCGCAGCAGGCTGCGGTTGGGCAGTCCGGTGAGGGCGTCACGGGTGGCTTGGCGGACCAATTCCGCCTCGACCTGCTTGCGATGGGTGATATCGGACAGCACAGCCACATAGCCCGACAGGGTATTCCCCTCATCGCGGACGGCATTGAGACGCAGCCAGACTGGGAACACGTCGCCCCCCTTGCGGCGGTTCCACACCTCGCCTTCCCAGGCGCTTTCAAGCGCCAGCTTGCTCAGGATAAGTTCGTGATAGTTCGGTTCATGCTCGCCGGACCCCAGCATGAACGGCGGTTGATTGAGCATGTCCTCGATGGCAAACCCGGTCAGGCGGGTGAATGCCGGATTGACCCGGATGATGCGGAACTCCGTGTCGAGCACGACGATCCCGGTGTCCGTCGCGCTGAACGCCGCCTCGGCCAGCAGCACGCGCTGCCGGATGCGGTGACGCTCCAAAGCATAGAGAATGGACCGCTTGATAAGGTTGCCGTCGGCCCGCCCCTTGACCAGATAATCCTCGGCCCCCGATTGAAGGGCGCTCAGGGCCACCTGTTCATTATCCATACCCGACAGAACGACCACCGGCACGTTTCCGGCCTGCCGGCGCAAGGAAACGACCGTCTCCAGACCGTGCGAATCGGGCAGTGACAGATCGAGCAGCACTACGTCGTAGCGCGCGGCGTGAAGCCTGCCCACGGCGTCAGCAAGACGCGTGACGTGGGTCAAGAACAGGTCCTGACCGGCTTCCTCGGCCAACAGAACCTCGATAAGCCTTGCATCGCCGATGTTGTCCTCGACGAGCAGGATGTTCAGGGTCTCCCGCTGCACCCTTATCCCCCACGCATAGCGCGACCTTTAACCAGCGCGCCTAATTTTCCACCTTGACCCTACCCCACCGTAGGCGTCTCAGGCAAATGAATGCGCAGCACCGGGAATGCCTTTCCAAGAGTTGAAAGGCTCTCATCAAAAACAGCCGGCAGGAGGCGCGCGGCAGCGCGGGCATCCTCCAGACGTCCCTCCCGCGACAAGTACTCGACTTGCTCCGCCGCGCCAGACAGCATCGCCAATCCGAAATTACCGGCCGTGGCTTTCAGGTCGTGGGCGCGGCGTCGCAGGACCGGGTCGGTCAGCACGGCGCGCGGTTCTGCCAACAGGTCGATGTCGCGCCGGGCCTCGGCCTGGAACGAGGCCAGCAGCGACACCAGAAAGCCGAGGTCCAGTTCCCGAATGAGGCTTTCCACCGCACCCCGGTTCAAAAGCTGCAAGGACTGTGGTGCGATCGGCGCGGGCGCGGCGATACCTCCGTCGCGCACCCGCTCCAGGGCAGCGGCCACGAGTTCGGGCTGTATGGGCTTGGGAAGATGCCCGTTCATCCCGGCGCGGCGGCACCGCTCGACGTCCTCGGGGAAAACATCGGCCGTCAGGGCCAGGATGGGCACGGCGCCCACCACGCCACCCAGCGCGCGGATGGCTTGTGTCGCCTTCAGCCCGTCGAGGACCGGCATGTGGACATCCATCAGCACCACGTCGAACCCGCCGCCGGCGGCAAGGTCCACCGCCTCACGCCCATTGGCCGCCAAAGTCACCTGATGGCCGCTATGGCTGAGGTATCCCGCGACCACCTTCTGGTTGATCGGGTTGTCCTCGGCCAGAAGGATGCTCATCCGTGACATGGGGGCGTTGATCGCGGTCGCCACCGGAGAGATGTCCCGGCCCACCGCATCGAGGGTCGGCGCGCGGGTTTCCCTGCGTCTGTCCCAGGAAGGAAGGGTGAACCAGAACCCGCTGCCGCGTCCGGGCATACTATCCACGCCGATGGTGCCGCCCATCAGCGCCACCAGACGTCGGCAGATTGACAACCCCAAACCGCTGCCGCCATGGCGCGTCGCCACCGACGGATCGGCCTGCACGAACGGCTCGAACAAGGCTTCCCGCCGTTCAGCGTCGATCCCCGGTCCAGTGTCACGGACTTCAACGCGCAGCACGGTCGCGTCGTCCTGTTCGGCCGTCACCGACACGGTGATGCCGCCGAGATCGGTAAACTTGATGGCGTTGCCGATCAGATTGAGCAACACCTGACGCAGCCGCGCCGCATCGCCGCAAAATTGGTCGGGCACATCCGCCGCGAAGTCGGTATCCAGGCGCAGGCCCTTTTCGGTGGCGCGGGAGGCCATCAGGTGCACCACACTATGAACCACCCGCCGAGGATCGAAATCCTGGCGGTCCAACTCCAGGCGCCCGGCGTCCAGGCGCGTCAGATCCAGAACGTCATCCAGTATGGTCATCAGGGCATCGCCCGAATAGGCGATGGTTTCGGCGCAGTCCCGCTGCTCGGGCGTGAGGTCGCTATGCAGCAGAAGGCGCACCATGCCCAGCACGCCAGTCATTGGAGTGCGGATTTCATGGCTCATCATGGCAAGAAATTCAGCGCGGGAGCGGGCGGCGCGTTCGGCTTGCTCGGTGGCCGCACGCTGCGCTTCCTCGGCTGCCTTGCGGGCGGATATGTCATAGATCCACGTCAACAGGACACTCTCGTCCTCATGCCGGGTTTCGACCATGGTGACGAGCGCCCAGTAAAACGTCCCGTTGGCCCGCCGGAACTGAATCTCGACATCGCGTAGCGGCTTACCGGCACGGGCGGCGGCGACCAACTGGGTGCGATCGGCAGGATTGGCAAAAAACGTTTGGGCTGGCTGTGAACTAAACGCCTCGTAATCAACGCAATGCATTTCGGCCAGCCGCCGGTTGAGGAACAGGATCGAGCCATCCTCGCGACTTAATGCTACGCCGACCGGGCTGTCCTCCAGGATGCCGCGCACACGGCTTTCGCTGTCCCGCAGCTTTTCCTCGATTTGCTTGCGCTCCAGAGCATGCATCAAGGAGCGTTCCAGCAGGTCGCCGCGCACATCCCCCTTGACCAGATAGTCCTGCGCCCCGGCGCGCACGGCGGCAATTCCCACCGCCCTGTCATCCAGTCCGGTGAGCACCACGACCGGCAAGTCCGGCGCTGCCGCGATGAAACGCTCAACCGTGTCGAGGCCCTGGGAGTCCGGCAGGCCCATATCCAGAATGGCGACATTGAAGTCATGGCTCGACACTGCGGCCAGGGCCTCGGCCAGCGTGGCGGCCCCGTGCAGAACATAACGGTCGCCCCCGCCCTGGAACGCTAGTTCCGCCTCGACCAGACGGCGATCTCCGGGGTTGTCGTCGACGACCAGGATTTTCAGGGGCGCCGCCGTCATATTCCAGCCTCCAGAGGAACCGGCTGCGCGTCCGGCAGGTGATCGCCCAGGCGGGCACACAGTGCGGCGGCCTCGGCTTCGACGGAAACAAGGCAATCCCGCAGCGCCTTGATGCTTTCGGCTTTGTCGAGCGGCGCCACGGCATCGACCTCGGCCTCGGCGGTATCGCGGCCCAGCGTCTCCAGGCGGCGCAAGTGATCAACAAGTTCGGTGAAGCCGAACAGCATGGCGTTGCCCTTGGCGGCATGGGCCAGACGCCGCACCGCCGCCGGGTCGCCAATGTCCAGCGCCCGGCGCAAGCCGTCCAGTTCCTGGTTGAGATGACGGAAGAACGACGGCAGCAGGGGCGCGAGCTCAGGTTCAAACACTTCCTTCCGGGAGGCGGAAACGGACGGGGCCTGTGGCAGCGCCGGCACCACCTCGACATCCGCACCATCGACCGGCAAGTAGGTCTTGAGCAGCCCGCTCAGAGCCTCCAGGCGCAGCGGCTTGACCACATAGGCGTTACACCCGCAGTCCAGCGCACGGTCGCGATCGTCCTTCAACGCGTTTGCAGAGAGGGCAACGATAGGGGTGGGGCGGTCATCGGGGCGGTCCTCGTCCTCGACCGCGCGCATGGCTTGCACGGCGGCAAATCCGTCCATGACCGGCATCTGAATGTCGAGGAACACCAGATCGTAGTGCGCGGTCCGGAACATCTCCACGGCCTCCGCCCCGTTGGCGGCGGTTTCCACCGTCGGTCCCAGGCCGCCAATCATGTCGCCGATAACCAGCCGGTTGAGGTCGCTGTCATCGACCACCAGCACCCGCGCCCCCGCCAGCCGGACGACCTGGGGCGTTGCGGCACGCAGGCGGCGCGGCGTCTGTACGGCCGCCGGGTGCATCGGCGCGGTGAAAAAGAACGTGCTGCCGTGGCCGGGGCGGCTGACCACCCAGATGCGGCCGCCCATCAACTCGATCAGACGGCGGCTGATGGTCAGGCCCAGCCCGGTGCCGCCATGGCGGCGGGCGTTGCTGGTATCGGCCTGGGCAAACGGTTCAAACACGCAGCCGATCTTTTCAGGGGCGATGCCGATGCCGCTATCCTCGACCGCAAACAGCAGCGGCAGCGGCCCAGCCCCCCTGGGCGAACCGGAATCCACGGCGATGCGCAGTTCGATCATCCCCCGGTCGGTGAACTTCACCGCATTGCCGATCAAGTTGGCCAGCACCTGCCGCAGATGCCGGGCATCACCCTGCCACAACCGCGGCAGATCGGGCGCGATATGGGTGCGCATGGTGACGCCCTTGGCGGCAGCTCCGGCGCGGAAAATGTCGAGCACGCCGCCAACCGTCTTACGCAGGTCAAAGGTTGCGTCCTCGGTTTCAACGCGTCCGGCCTCGATCTTGGAGAAGTCCAGAATATCATCCAGAAGATCGGCCAGATGCTCCCCGGCACGGTCCAGGGCGCGCACGTACTCACCCTGCTTGTCCGACAGATCGGTGGCTTTCAGCAAGTCGATCAGTCCGATGATTCCAGCCATCGGGGTGCGGATTTCATGGCTCATGGTGGCCAGGAAGTCAGCTTTGGACTGCCCGGCATCCTCGGCCCGCTGACGGGCCAGTTCCAGCGCCTCCTGGATGCGCATCTGCTCGGTGGCATCCTGGGCCGACAGCACGACCGAGGCACCATGGTCTCCGGCGGGCATGGCGCGGCCGTGCACCGTCATGGTGCGCCACTCGCCCAAAGCATGGCGCATGCGGACAGCCCGGCTGCCAACCTGTTGCGGATCGTCGAGCATGCGGTGCAGGTCGGCCATCACGGCGGAAAGATCTTCGGGGTGAACCAGATCGGCCAGAGGCCGTCCGGTCAGTTGATCGGCCCGCCAGCCCAGCAAATGCTCGGCCGAGGGGCTGTGGAACCGCAGCACCCCCTGTTCGTCCACCACCGCCACCAGATCGGAGATGTTCTCGACCAGGGTCCGAAAGCTCTCGCCCCGGCTATCCAGCCGCGCCGCAAGGTCCTGGTTGGCGATGGTCAGGGCGACGCCGTCCAGCCGCGCCTGATGGAATGACCGCGCCAAAGCCAGCAGGACCACCCCCGCCGTCACCACGACCAGCCCCAGCGCCAGATGGCTCTGCCCCGGACTGGACATCACGCGCAGCGCCAGCAGACCGACGAGCGGCACCACGAATGCCGCCGCAGCCCCCATCAACGGGGCCTTGGCAAGCGTCCCTGCCGCCGCCAGGACGATCAGCAGAAGGCCAAGAAACAGCCCTGCATCGGCCGCTCCCGCCGGGTCGAGAAACAGGATCGCGGCACTGCCCCAGACCACCCCGGCCAAGCCGGAGAACAAGCAGAACAACAGCGCCCAGCGATCGGGCCGGTTGTCGCGGGCGACGCCGCTGGTGGCGTAGGCGACATGAGCGGCTGCACCGCCGAACGCCACGATCAGCACTGCACCGGCCCAACCGAGCAGAAGGGCGGGGTCAGTTCGGTCCCACTGCACGGTCAAGACCAGCAGTGCGCACACGGTTCCCAGCCCGGCGGCGGGGAGGCCCACCGCCCGGTGATAGGCTCGTACCAGCCGCGCCCGCAACACCAGCGGCAGGGTGTCGCCAGTGGTCAGCCGGTATGCCAGGGCGCCTGCCCCACCGTATTCCGTCCCGCGCGCCGCCACCGTAACCCCTCGGACCCCACACCACTTGCGAGCCACCGCTCGCCGGAAGTTTGGGTCCGTGCGCGCTGGAAGTCAAAGAGAGTCGGGAGTCTCGGCCGCCTCTGCTGCCTTCAGCGCCGCGAGCGCACGGAGAACGGGCTGCACCGCCTATTTCCCCGACTGGCGGCCGAGGGTATCGGCGGAGTACGCCCCTCGCTGGCCCATAGGACGGTCGGCCTCCGTGGTGTCCTGGCGGGTCTGGCGCTCAAGCTCCGAATTGATCTCCGCCCCCAGCAGTACGATGACGGCGCTGAGGTAAAGCCACATCATCAGGATCACCACACCGGCGATGGTGCCATACGTCTCGTTGTAGCTGCCGAACCTCGACACATAGAACGAAAACGCGATGGACCCGAGGATCCACAACAACGTCCCAATAACGGCGCCGGGGCTGGCCCACCGCCACTGCGGCGCCCTGCGATCCGGGCCAACACGGTACAAGACAGCCAGCACGCCGAGCATGAACAGGAATAGAATCGGCCACCGGCTGAGTGAAATCGCCCACTGCCACACGCCCCCCAGATCCAGCACACCAAGGATGGCTGGAACGGCGGCAACCAGGAACAAGGCGACGATCACCATGATGATGCCGCCAATCGTCAGGGCGAGGTTGAGCAGGGCCAGCTTGAAGAACCCGCGCTCCTCAGTCTCGTTGTAGGCGATGTTGAGCGCCGTAATGATGGTGCTGACCCCGCGCGAGGCGCTCCACAGGGCAAACACCAGGGCCAACGCGGCGCCGAACCCCATCGCCCCGGACGAGGACTCCGCCACGCTGCTCATCTGCATGACGAGAACTTCCTGGGCCTCGGGCGGCATCATGTCGCTCATGGACTGGATTTGTGTCTGCACATCTTGTGGGCTGGCGACCATGCCATAGATGCCGACCAGCGCCGCAATGGCCGGGAACAGGGCAAGCAGCGAGAAAAAGGCCACCCCGCCCGCCACGATGGAGATGTTGTCCTTGGTGAACTCGTCCTTGACCCTGAGCAGGACGTCCTTCCACCCCTTGGCCGGGACATCGCTTGGCCGCTGGGCATCGCGGCCCCGGCCCGCCTGTGCATGATTGGCCATGCCCGCCTCCCACGGCTGTTCGAGGTAAACCTAACGGGCGCGGCGGCGGGAGGGTTGCTCGCCTGAGACGTTACGCACAGAGGCGGGGAAAACGTTCGGTTAACAGGTGGACGACATCACCGTGACAAGCGTGCAAGGGCGCGATCAAAGCGGAAAGGTGCCCCGGAACGGTGGCGCCAGCATGGTCGGCCACCTGCCGCGCGGCGTGGCGCAATGCGAGAAACCCGAAATGCCCCGCCGACGCGGCAAGGTCTCCGGCCAGTTCAGCCACCGCCGCCGGATTGCCTGCAGCCGCGCCGCGTTCCATGCGATGCAGCAACTGCTCCGCATCGCCGCAGAACAGCCGGAGAATTTCCGTAATGCCGTCGGCGCCCAGCGCTGCGGACAGGCTATCGAGCACCGCCTGTTCAATGATCGGCTGGTCGTTGATCGGTCCGGCGGCAGCAGCTTCAACGGTCACAAACGGGATTTCGAACCAGAACTGGGCGCCGTGCCCTTCGACGCTGTCCACGTCGATCGCCCCTCCCATCAGGTCGACCAGCTTGCGGCAGATGGCAAGCCCCAACCCCGTCCCGCCGAACCGCCGGGAGATGGAACTGTCGGCCTGCGTGAAGGGCTGGAACAGGACCCGGCGGGTGTCCTCGGCAATCCCGATGCCGGTGTCGGCCACCGTAAAGCGCAGAACGCTCGGCCGCCTTTCCACGCGCACGGTCACGCCACCCGCCTCGGTGAATTTCACCGCGTTGGACACCAGATTGAGCAGGACCTGCCGGACCCGTTGACCATCTCCATGCAGGGTCGCCGGAACATCCGTGTCGACCAAGCAGTCGAGGGTCAGGCCCTTTTCGCGCGCCCGAGCGGCCAGCAGGTTAATCACATCGCGCACCACGACACCGGGCTGGAACGGGCCGGTATCGAGATCGAGCCGGCCAGCCTCCAGCTTTGACAAATCCAGAATGTCATTGAGCAACGACAGCAACGACCGCCCCGACTGCCGAATGGTTTCGGCATAGTCGCGTTGGCCCGGCGTCAGGCCGCTGTCCAGCAGCACCTGGGCCATGCCGAGGATGCCGTTCAGCGGCGTGCGGACCTCGTGGCTCATCACGGCCAGGAATTCGGACTTGGCGCGGGCGGCCTGTTCGGCCTCGTCTTTGGCGCTGCGCAGGTACTCCTCGGCCCGGCGGCGGTCGGTGGCATCACGGGCAACGCCGACCAGCAGCGTCTCGCCGCCGATGTCGGCACGGTTGACCGACAGGTCGAGAACCACGGTTGTTCCGTCGGCGCGCCGCCCCGTCACTTCGCGCGAGTTCGCCGGGCCATCGGGGTGGTCGGGGATAAGGTCGTGAACCGGACGCCCTATGACGTCGTCGGCGGCCCGCCCGAACAGGCGTTCGGCAGAAGGGCTGAACGTGCGCACCATCTTGGCCGAATCGGTCACGACCACACCCTCGGGCACGGCCTCGAGCAGCGCCTGAAACCGCGCTTCGCTGGCATCCAGATTGCCCTGAAGCCCCTGGCGGCTGCGCTCCAGGGCTTGCAGCGCCTCGAACGAGCGCAGCCCGGCGATGGTGGAGGTGAACAGCTTCTGCGCCGTCATCTCCGTCTTGGCCTTGTAGTCGTCGATGTCGTAGCGCGTGATGACCTCGCGCTCGGGCGCCTGACCGGGTTGGCCGGTGCGCAGGATAATGCGCAAGGCTTGGAGTCCCAGATCTTCACGCAGATGGGGCACCAAGGCCAACCCCGCGTCCTCGGTCTCCATCACCACGTCCAGGAACAGTACCGCCACGTCCCGATTGGCGGCCAGCACCGTGCGCGCCTCGGCCGCCGACGATGCCGTCAGCATACGAACCGGGCGACCATGATAGGTCATGTTGTCGAGGACGATGCGGGTGATGTGATGAATTTCCGGATCGTCATCGACCACGAGCACCTTCCACGGCTGCCCCGCGACGTGGGCTGCCGGGACTTCGGGCAGAAAGGCGATCTCGTCGTCGACGGGACTGGGCATCGTATCCGTGATAGGCGAAGGCGAAAGAAACTCGGCCCACAGTGCCTCCTGCGGCGCCGCGCGGCAAGCCCGACACCACACACTTATGGCGCGAGAGACACAAGCCCCTAAGCGCGGATTTGGCGCGGATTCCCCTCTGTGCCCTATTTCATCCAAATTTCTCTGCCAAAAACCTTTCGCACCTGCGAAAGTGCGTGTCGTGAGAGGGGTTTTTCCCCAAGTTCAGGAAAAGGTGCGGTGGTCCCATGAAGATGATCGAAAACAAGACCTACGACGAGATCAAGGTTGGCGACAGCGCCACCCTGACCCGGACCCTGACTCGCGAAGATACCGAACTGTTCGCGGTCATTTCCGGCGACTACAACCCCACCCACCTAGACGATGAGTGGGCCGCGAAACTTCTCAAGACGCAGAAGATTTCCGGCCATGGCATGTGGGGCGGGTCGCTGATTTCTGCGCTTCTGGGCAACGAGCTGCCCGGACCGGGTGCGGTGTACAAGTCGCAGAACCTGACCTTCCACCGCGCGGTGGGCCTGGGCGACACCCTGACCCTGACCATCACGGTCCAGGAAATGAACCCGCTGACCAAGGAACTGGTGTTCCACTGCGAGGCCACCAACCAGCACGGCGAGAAGGTCATCGACGGCACCGCCGTCGTCCTGGCGCCGACCGAAAAGGTCGAGATGCCGGCCGGCCCGTTGCCCGAAGTGCGGCTGCGCCACCGTCACCACGTGTTCGAGAACCTTATCGAAAAGGTTCACTCGCTGAGCGCCGTCAAGGTCGCGGTGTGCCACCCGTGCGACGAAGTGTCCCTGTGCGGTGCGGTCGAAGCCGCCCGCCTGGGCATCATCGACCCGGTGCTGATCGGCCCCGAGGACAAGATCCGCGAAGTGGCCGCCGAATTCGGCCTCGATCTGTCCCCCTACCGCATCGTCGACACCCCGCACAGCCACGGCTCGGCCGAGACGTCGGTCGCCATGTGCCGCTCGGGCGAGTGCGAGGCCCTGATGAAGGGCAGCCTGCATACCGACGAACTGATGCACGAAGTCGCCAGCCGCGAGCGCGGCCTGCGCACCGGCCGCCGGATCAGCCATATCTTCGTGATGGACGTCCCGACCTATCCGAAGCCCCTGTATATCACCGACGCGGCCATCAACATCTACCCGACCCTCGAAGACAAGGTGGACATCGTCCAGAATTGCATCGATCTGGTGCAGGTGATGGGCGTCGAAAAGCCGCTGGTCGCCATCCTGTCGGCGGTCGAGACGGTCTATCCCAAGATCACCTCGACCATCGAAGCCGCCGCCCTGTGCAAGATGGCCGACCGTGGCCAGATCACCGGCGGCATCCTCGACGGCCCGCTGGCCTTCGACAACGCCATTTCCGAAGAAGCCACCCGCATCAAGAAGATCGTCAGCCCGGTCGCCGGCAAGGCCGACATCCTGCTGGTGCCCGACCTTGAGGCGGGCAACATGCTGGCCAAGCAGCTCTCCTATCTGGCCGAAGCCGACGCCGCCGGCATCGTTCTGGGCGCCCGCGTGCCGATCATCCTGACCAGCCGCGCCGACAGCGCCAAGGCCCGCCTCGCGTCCTGCGCCGTGGCGGCCATGTACGCCCAGGCTCGCCGCGTCGGGCAGAAGAAGACCATGACGGGGTCCAAGTAATATGAGCAACGGCATTCTCGTCATCAACGCCGGTTCGTCGTCCATCAAGTTCTCGGTCTATCTGGCCGAGGACGGGCTGCGGCTGGTCACGAAAGGGCAGCTTGAGGGCATCGGCGTCGGCATCACGCCGCACTTCAAGGCGGTCGATGCCGAAGGCACCGTCATGGCCGATGCCGCCTGGGATCCGGTCGCCGTGGGCGGCCAGACCAAGGTTCTCGGCCGCCTGATGGAATGGATCGAGGACCATCTGGGCGACGCCACCCTGACCGCAGCCGGGCACCGCGTTGTGCACGGCGGCGGCAAGTACGGCCGCCCGGTAGTGGTCGGCGGAACGGTTCTGTCGGACTTGGAGGGCTATGTCTCGTTGGCCCCGCTGCACCAGCCGCACAATCTCGCCCCGATCAAGGCGATCGCCGAGTTTCACCCGGACCTGCCGCAGGTGGCGTGCTTCGACACCGCCTTCCACATGACCAAGCGGCACGAAGCCGAAATGTTCGCGCTGCCCCGCAAGTACACCGAGCAGGGCATCCGCCGCTATGGCTTCCACGGCCTGTCGTATGAGTACATCGCTCATGCGCTCAAGACCGTGGCGCCCGAGGTTGCCAACGGCCGCGTCCTCGTCGCCCACCTGGGCAGCGGAGCCAGCATGTGCGCCATGAAGGGCGGCAAGTCGGTCGACAGTTCCATGGGCTTTACGGCCGTGGACGGCCTGATGATGGGCACCCGCACCGGCAGCCTGGATCCGGGCGTGGTCCTGCATTTGGTCCAGCATGAAGGCCTGAACGGTAAGGCGCTGGAAAAGTTGCTGTACAAGGAATCGGGCCTGCTCGGCGTGTCGGGGGGCATCTCCAACGACATGCGCGTCCTGCTCGACAGCGACAAGCCCGAGGCGCGGGAGGCGGTGGAACTGTTCGTCTACCGCATCTGCAAGGAAATCGGCGCCCTGGCCTCGACCATCGGCGGCCTGGACGCCCTCGTGTTCACGGCCGGGATCGGCGAACACGCCGCAGCCATCCGCAAGCGGGTGTGCGACGGCACCGCTTGGTTGGGCGTGGTCATTGACGATGCCGCCAACCAGCGCCATGCCACGCGCATCTCGACGCTCGACAGCAAGGCTCAGGCCCTCGTCATCCCGACCGACGAAGAACTGATGATCGCACGCCATACCCAGGCGCTGGTCAGCGAAACCGTTTAACATGCGATAGGGTGGACTGAACGGTCCACCCTACTTCTCGTAACGGAAGCCTAGTTTGACGACGACCTGGAAGTGCGACACCTGATCGTTGTCGATATGGCCGCGGATCTCGACCACCTCCAGCCAGTTCAGATGGCGTACGGACTTCGCCGCCGTCGCAACGGCGCCGCGAATCGCATCGTCGATGGACGACGTGGACGACCCAGCGACCTCGGTGATGCCATAAACATGTTCGCTCATGAGGCATTCCTCCCGTCTTTGGTGCAGATCCCAATCAACGGGGCCACGCTTTCTTCCGTTGCCCCGCCGCAAGCGGCCATGGTTCCTTTTCCTCACGCTTGAATACAAAAAGGCGTTAGCCCCCAGCGCGCCTAAAGTCGTATAAAGACCCCGCTTGCCGTGGGGACGGCGGGCAGCGGAGTCATGGTCCGAATAAGGGCGCCGGGGGAGATGCCCCGTTGGGGGTGAATAATGGCGGATCAGCAGGCCGATATATCGATGCCGCCAAACAACGCGGCGCGCACCGACATGCGCCGCTTGGCCTTGCTGCTGGGCGCCATGACCCTGGTCGGGGCTTTGGCCGTGGCCCTGCTCTTGCTGGTCGCGGCATCGCGGCAGGACGAACTGGCGCGCTCGGCGGCCCGCACGGTTGCCAATGCCTTGGTCGATGATTTGCGCTCGCCCGAGCGCCCCGTTCCGACCGACATGATGGCGCGCCTCGCCCGCCCGAGCGTCCTGGAAGCCCTGGGCGCGCGGCATGGGCTGACGAATTTGCGCCTAACCCCAATCCCGCCGGGCAATCATGGCGACGACAGCCTCGACGTGATTGGGCCACACGGAACCTCAATCGGCTATTTGACCTGGACCATAGACCGGCCGGGCCGGGCCATGCTCTATGACGTCGCCCCGCCGCTGTTCGGCGTGTTGCTGGTCATCCTCGGATTGGGCGGGCTGATTATTCACCGCTCGCATCAGGTCAGTCGCAACCTGCATGACACCACCGCCCGGCTGGCCGACAGCGAAGAACGCTACAATGCTGCAGCAGCCGACAGCGAATCCCTGCGCGGCCTGTTGATGGACGCCGTGAACAGCATCGACGAAGGGTTCGTGCTGTTCGACGCCAACGGCTGCCTGGTCGTGTGCAACGACCGATACCGCGAGATCTATCCGACCATCAGCGACCTGCTGGAACCCGGCGTTTCGTTCGAGGATATCCTGTTCGTCGCGGC
>Ga0172382_10006731_pt1 | contig 16570 bp, 15 predicted proteins | sample Leawel138RmetaG_FD_122245 | JGI IMG/M metagenome (GOLD analysis project Ga0172382, IMG submission 122245) | Leachate microbial communities from a municipal landfill in Southern Ontario, Canada - Leachate well 138R metaG | ecosystem: Engineered > Solid waste > Landfill > Unclassified | place...
CAAGGCGGCCCCGGCGACGCGATGCCATTCGTGCATCCGGCTGGCCGGTATCCCTTCGAGGCGCGCCCCGACCTGGGACAGCACGAACGGCCCGCACATGGCGGAGCAATGGGCCACCCCGCCGACAAGACCGGTCATGAACAGGCTGACCAACAGATTGCCCTGATCGGTCACTACGGTCGCGCAGTGACTGACTCCGGCGGCGAGCAAGGCGAGCAGGACGGCGTCCTGTTCCACGGGCGGTTCCTCATGTCGTCAAGCGCATGCCGACTTTACGGCAGCGCTCGTGTGGGGTCACTGCGAATTATCAGGCGGTCATGCCGGCCAGGATCACCGTCCGCAGATCCACCACCTCCCCGACCACCACGATGGCTGGTGGCTTGAGTCCGGCGGCGGCCAGGGCGGCGCTCAGTTCGACCAGCGGCGCTGTCACCACCTGCTGGGCGCGCGTGGTGGCGTTGGCCACGGCGGCGGCCGGTGTCATCGGATCGCGCCCGGCGGCAATCAGCCGCTCGACGATCTGCGGCAAGTGCTTGAGGCCCATGTAAAAGACCAGCACCGGCGATCCCTTGGCCAGTGCGTCCCAATCCAGCCCGCCCGGCAGCGCACCATCGGCCCCATGGCCGGTGACAAACGTCACGGCGGAATTGGTGTCGCGCGCCGTCGCCGGAATCCCGGCATAGGCCAAGCCGCCGACTCCGGCGGTCACGCCGGGCACCACGCGGAACGGAACGGCGGCTTCCGCCAGGGCCAGGGCTTCTTCGGCACCGCGCCCGAATACGAAGGGATCGCCGCCCTTCAGGCGCAGCACGCGGCGCCCGGCGCGGGCGAGGTCGATCAGGCGCGCGGTGATCTCGGACTGTTTGGGACTGGGGACCCCGCCGCGCTTTCCCACGAAATGCAGCACCGCATCCGGTGCCGCCAGGGCCAGAATGCGCTCGTCCACAAGCGCGTCATGCACAATATCGTCGGCTTGACCCAGGGCATGGGCGGCCAGCAAGGTCAACAAACCGGGATCACCCGGCCCGGCGCCGACGAGCCAGACGGTGCCCGGCTCGAAAACGGGCAGCGCCACAGGGGATGGCGATCTGCTCACGCGGTGGCCTTAGATCAGGACGTTGAGATAAGTGCCGCGCGGAGCCGACAGGTCGAACCTTCGCCCCTCCACATGCACGTATTGCCTCTGGGGCGGCTCCATCGGCGGTGCCGCGCGGCCCGCCACCGCTTCGGGCAGGGGAACCGGCATGGGCGCACGACGCCGGCCCGCCCCGTCAATACCGCGGCTGGAGGATGATCGCGTGGCGCCAACGCCAGGAAGTGTATCGGCCATAGGAAGCGACCCACGAGGAAAGACCCCGCCACCTTACTCTGCTAAGGGGTCAGGCTCAAGGATGGCGCGGCGGCTCAGTTTTTGTCTTCGCCCAGGCTCATGATGCCAATGCCCATGCCGACGCTGCCGAAGGTGATGAACAGGCCGAAAAACAGCAACACGACATAGAGGAAGCCGTCCTCCGCCCCGGAAATCAGCGTTCGCAGCCCGCCAATGTCGGCCCACAGCAAGAGCACGCCGAACACGAACCCGCCAATGGTTCCGAACAACAGGTGGGTCAGCAGGAAATCCAGAACATTCTTTTCATGCTGCTTGAGCGGCATGGCGTCCTCGGGTCAGGGTCCAGTGGATCTACGTGTTCACGGCGCGGGCCGTTCGCGCTTCTAACCATATGGATCAGGATTGACGGCTCGCCATGACCATTATCAAGAGAATCCCTTAAAATACCGAGTCGCCCGAACCGCACGGGTCCTCGGCCTCGGGTTCGGCGCCCAGCGTGCGCATGGCGGCGGCAACGGCCGCAATGGCGGCGGCGACACGGACGGCGTCGGTGCCGCGCGCCACGATGCTGACCCCCAGCCGCCCGTTGCGCACGAAGGGATAGCTGCCCAGGTCGAGGTCGTTGAATGTGTCCTGGATGGCGCCGAGCGGTTCGGCCAGATCGCCTTCGCGCACATACGCCGCCACCGCCCGCGACACCACGGGCGGACCGCCGGCCAGGCTGTGCTTGATCGAATCGAACATGGCCGCGGCGATGCGCGGCACGCCCGCCAGCACGAACACGTTGCCAAGGCGGAACCCCGGCGCCTGGCTGACCGGGTTGTCGATCAACGCCGCGCCGCGCGGAATATCCGCCATCTTCAGCCTCGCGGCATTCAGCTCGCCGGTCCCGTAGTGATTCTGGAGGCGCGCCATGGCCTCGGCATTGCGCTCCAGGGCCGTCCCGAAGGCTTTGGAGATTGCCTCTGCCGTCATGTCGTCGTGGGTCGGGCCGATGCCTCCCGTGGTGAACACGTAGTCATGCCGGGCGCGGACCTCGTTAACGGTCTCCACGATCACGTCCACGTCATCGACGATGACACGCGCCTCGGTCAGTCGCACGCCGACCGAGGCCAAGCCGGCCCCCAGCATCTGGATGTTGGCATCGCGGGTGCGGCCCGACAGCACCTCGTTCCCGATGACAATGACGCAAGCACTGACGCGGTGGGGGACGGCATGGGGGCGATCGGGCGCCATGGATTTCCTCCGGAACGAACACGGGTCGCGCCACTATCGGCCGGGCTGCCGGTGCAGGCAAGGTCTCCGCCACACCGGCAGCGGCATGGACCGCCGGCCTATGACTTGCGTCGTAGTTGCGCCCATATCCGAATTTTACTAGTGTCGCGGTTTAAAGTGCACGAAGTGCAGCTTGAATTCGGTTTCGGGACGGTCGCACCAGGGGGTGTTGTTCTGACCGTGGTGCCACAGGGGGAATTTTGAATGGCGGCTTTTGATTGGACCGACGCACTTGCCGTTGGAGTGGATGCCATTGACTCGGATCACAAGATCCTCGTCGATCAGATCAACATGCTGTCGGATGCCATCAACAACGGCGCCGACGATACGATGGTGGCCAGCGTCATCAACGTGCTGATCGACTACACGGCTTATCACTTCGACCGCGAACGTCAGATCATGGCCACCACCGGCTTCCCCGATTCGGTCCGCCACCTCAAGGAACACGACATCATGGTGGCCAAGGTCAAGGCCATGCAGAGCGATTATGCGCATGGCAATGGCGACCTGGAGGAACTGTTCAAGTTCCTCAAGGTGTGGCTGACCCAGCACATCATGAAGTCCGACCAGGCGTTTGCCGCCCACATCAAGTCGGCCGGCGGCGCCCACATCGTGCCCGCGCCCCAGGCGCATGGCGCCGTGGACTGGCGCAAGCTGTCGGTCCTGGTGGTCGATGATCAGTTCAACTTCCGTTCCTTGATGCGCAATATCCTCAATACCTTCGGCGTGACGCAGATCACCGAGGCCCGCGACGGCAATGAAGCGTTTGAGCGCCTGGGCATGACGCCCGCCGACGTCATTCTGGTCGATGATGAAATGAAGCCATGCGACGGACTGGAATTCACCCGCATGGTGCGCGGGTCCAAGTCGCCGTCGCCCAAGGCCGTGGTCATCCTGATGCCGTCGCGTGAAATCACCCGCGAGTATGTCAAGGAAGCCACCGACGCCGGCGTCCACGACCTGATGCTCAAGCCCTTGGCGCCCAAGACCGTGCGTGCCCGTATCGAACACCACCTGACCAATCCGGTGCCGTTCCGCAAGGTGGACGACCGGTTGATTCCTGTCCGCCGCGCGCCCACCCCTGCGGCGCAGGGGGCGCGTCCGGGGGCCGCCTGACGCCCGGTTCCGGCTGTAGCAGCAGCTTTTGAAGGCAAGTTCTGAAGGAGATCGACGGTGCCGTACTTACGTCACCGATAGCTGGCACACGCCCAATTCACGGGCGGCCCCGGCAAAGGAGGATCCGTCCGTGACCCAATTGATGTGGAGCGACCAGTTGAGCTGTGGAGTCGCCGTTATCGACGACGACCATCAGGTCCTGGTCAATCAATTCAATCGCCTGTCGCTAGCCCTGGCCGAGAACAAAGAAGCCGCTCTGGTCGGTGGCGTGATCAACGCCCTGCTCGACTACACCGCCTTTCACTTCGAACGTGAACTGCGCTTGATGCAAGTGACCGAGTTTCCGAATGCTGATAAGCATCGCGCCGAACATGAAGCCTTGATCTCCCGTTTGAACAAGATGAACCAGGACTGGCGCACCGGCGGCGCCACCGGGCGCGACCTCCTGAAATTCCTGGGTGGCTGGCTGACCACGCATATTCTTGGCTCCGACCGCGCGCTCGGCCGCCATATCGTCGCCAGTGGCGGTGACCGCTTGATCGCGCCGGCACGGCCCCGCGACAGCCTGAACTGGGCCGATGTGTCCATTCTTCTGGTGGATGATTCCCCGAATTTCCGGACTCTCATCCGCAGCGTCCTGACCCATATCGGCATCCGCAATATCGTTTATGCCTGCAACGGGTCAGAGGGCATGCAGAAGTTGCGCGGTCAGACCTTCGACGCCGTACTGGTCGATGACGAGATGCCGGTCATGGACGGAGTGTCGATGATCCGCGAAGTCCGCCGCTCGACCGGCTGGCCGGACCCGCGCATCTGCATGATCCTGATGGCCAGCGAAGGCATGACCCGCGAGCATCTGCGGGAGGCGACGATGGCCGGCGTGCATGACCTGCTGGTCAAGCCGCTGACTGCCGAAGCCGTGCGTGCCCGCCTGAAACGTCACCTGGAGCGGCCGATGTCGTTTCAGGAAGTCGGCGGTGCACTGGTGCCGGTACGCACCGCGACATAGAGCATCGTCCGCTGGTGGCTGTTCGAGCCATGGGTGGCATTTCTTCACGGTCTGGAAACCCCGACTACAGTAGGGTGCCGGGTATGCGTTCTCGCTTTCGGGATGGCGCCAGGGGCGCTATTCTGTCGCGGGGAGCGTTTCGGCGCCGGGATTAAGGGGGAGCAGTCCATGCCATTGGTGCTTGGCGACACGCCAACGCCGACCAAGACCGTAGACGACGCGGTGGTGCCTGAAGCGCCAGCGCGGGCGTTGCGGTTGAGCTTGGGCGATCGCCTTGAGGCCGCCCCCGTGGCCGAACCCGATGTGCCCGCCGTCGCTGCCGCGCCCGTTGGGTTGTCGCTGGGCGACGTGATCGCGGATCCCGCGCCTGCGCCGGTGGTGCCTGAGCCTGAGCCTGAGCCTGAGCCTGCGGCGGTGGTGCCTGAGCCGGACCTCGTGCCCGAACCCGAGCCTGTATCCGTGCCGCTTCCTCCCCCGCCCCCTCCTTCCGTTGCCGTGCCGGTCGATGCCCTGCGACGGGTCGGGGATGGTGTGGGCGTGGCCGCGCGCCCGCTGGATGCGCCGCCGGTCGTGGCCGCGCCGTCCGCGCCGCTTCCCTTGCCGCCCAAGCCGCCCGAAGGCTGGGCGTTCTCCGTTGCCGGGGTTCGTCCGGCCGGTGATGTGCCGTCGTCGGCCTTTGCGCCGCGCCCGCGCATGGCCGCACCGCCTCCGCCACCGCCACCGCCGGTGTCCTATGCCCCGGCGGTGGTTGCAGCGCCGCCGCCTGTCGCCACGCCAAAACCAGCCGTGCCCGCGCCCAAGCCGGCGCCCAAGCCGGCGCCCCGCCCGGTCGCGCCCAAGCCGGTGGCCGCGCCTCTGCCGCCGCCGCCGCCACCCAAGCCGAAAGCGGCCGAGGGCGGTTCGGGCAAGCCGCCGCTGCGTTTGGGCGACAAGCTGGTCGAACTGGGCCTGATTTCGTCTGACCAGTTGGCGGTCGCGCTACAGGAAAAGAAATCCTCGCCCAAGATGCTGGGCGAACTGCTGGTCGATTTGGGCTTCATCACGGAGCAAGCCCTGTCCGCCATGCTGGCCGAGGCGTCGGGCTTTGAACGTTTCACGCCCGGTGCGACCATGGTCGATGCCGCGTTGCTCAAGGTCCTGCCCAAGCAGGTCGCCCAGCGGTACCGCGTGTTCCCGGTGTCGAGCGAAGACGGCGTGGTTCGTGTGGCCATGGCCGACGTCTACGACGTGGTGGGCCTCGATACGCTCAAGCGCCATTTTGGGGCCGATGCGGAAATTCAGCCGTTGGTGTGCGGCGAAACCGATATCCAGAAGGCCATCGACCAGTATTACGGCCACGAACTGTCCATCGACGGCATCCTGCGCGAACTGGAACAGGCCGGGGCGACGGCCGAGGATCTGGCGGCACTCGATCAGGATAAGGGCTATTCCCACCCGGTCATCCGTCTGGTGGACGCCATCCTGCTCGACGCCGTGAAGACCAAGGCGTCGGACATCCACTTCGAGCCGGAAGGCAACTTCCTGCGCGTGCGCTATCGCATCGATGGCGAAATGACCCAGATCCGCACCATTCACAAGCGGCACTGGGCGGCCTTCGGCCACCGTCTGAAGCTGATGGCGGGCATGAACATCGCCGACAAGCTGAACCCCCAGGACGGCCGCATCTCGATGAATCTGGGCCACCAGAAGATCGACTTCCGCGTGTCGTCGCTGCCCACGGTGCACGGCGAAAACCTCGTGCTGCGTATCCTGGACAAGTCTTCGGCCACCGTGCCGTTGCAAGCCCTGGGCTTTACGCCGGAGAACTTTGCGCTGCTCAGCCGCATGGTCAAGCGGCCCGAGGGCATCATCATCGTGACCGGCCCGACCGGGTCGGGCAAGACCACCACGCTGTATTCGGTGTTGAACTACATCAACTCGTTGCAGCTCAACATCATGACCCTCGAAGACCCGGTGGAGTATGAGCTGTCGCTCATCCGCCAGAGCCAGATCCGCGAAGGCACCAACATGACCTTCGCCGAGGGTATCCGCACGCTGCTGCGCCAGGACCCCGACGTCATCCTGATCGGCGAAGTGCGCGACGCCGATACAGCCGTGATGGCCCTGCGCGCCGCCATGACCGGCCACCAGGTTTATACGACGCTGCACACCAACGATGCGGCGGGCGCCATTCCGCGCCTGATGGACCTGGGCATGCGGCCCAGCCTGATGGCCGGCAACATCATCGGCATCGTGGCGCAACGCCTGTCGCGCAAGCTGTGTGACGAGTGCAAGAACCCTCGTCTCGCCACACCCGAGGAATGCCGCATCCTCGCCGTGTCACCCGACGATCCGCCGACCATCTACGAGCCGGTCGGCTGCCCGACCTGCCGGGGGTCGGGCCATAAGGGGCGGATCGCCGTCTCCGAGATTCTGCCGTTCAACGAAACCATCGACGAAATGATCGGCCGCGACGAACCCTTGTCCGCAATCCGCCGCGAGGCCATGAAGTACGGCTTCGTGCCCATGGTCGATGACGGCGTCCGCAAGGTCCTCGAAGGCACCATGTCCATCCCCGCCTTGATGAAGTCGGTGGACGTCACGGACAGGTTGTAGGGAGAGAGGCCGCGCCATGCCGCAATACGCCTATCGCGCCATCAATGATCGCGGCCGCTCTGTTCGCGGCAAGATCACGGCGGCCAACGAAAGCGACCTGTTCCAGCAGTTGCGCTCGATCAGCCTGGAACTGGTCGACAGCCGCGAGGTGTCGGACAGCAAGCTACGGGTGGCGTTTGCGCCGCGCATCAAGATCCGCGACCAGATCCAGTTGTGCGTCCACCTGGAGCAGCTTCAAAGCGCCGGGGTGCCGCTGATCGAAGGGCTGGCCGACGTCCGCGACTCGACGGAAAACGCCCGCCTGCGCGACATGCTGGCGGAAATTTACCGCGACGTGTCGCAGGGCGATTCGATTTCCGAGGCGTTTGGCAAGCATCCCCGAACCTTTGGCACGGTGTTCACGGCCTTGCTGGCGGCGGGCGAGGTCAGCGGAAACCTGAACGAAAGTTTTCACCACCTGGTCAAGCACCTGAAGTGGACCGACGGCATCAACTCCAAGGTCAAGAAGGCGGTTCGCTATCCGGCCATCATGTTGACCCTGATGCTGGCGCTGTTCTTCTTCATGATGACCGCGGTGGTGCCCGAAGTGGTCGGCTTCCTCAAGAACATGGGCACCGAACTGCCGTTCTTCACCACGTCATTGATCGCCACATCCGATTATGTGCTGGAAAGCTGGTACGTTCTGCTCGGCGTGCCCATCGGCGTCATCGTCGTCCTCAAGGCGATGATAAAGGCGTCCTACCGGGTGGCGTATGGCGTGGACTACACCATGCTGCGGCTGCCGGTGCTGGGTGACATGGTGCGCAAGATCGCCATGTCGCGGTTCGCGCACTTCTTTGCCATCATGTTCCAGAGCGGCGTGCCCTTGCTGCAATGCCTGGACACCGCCAAGCAGGTGGCCGTCAATCGCGTGCTGTCCGAGGCCTTGGACTCGGTCAAGGAGCAGGTCCAGAACGGCGAGCCTCTGTCACGCGCCCTGCAAAAGACCGGGCAGTTTCCCAGTCTCGTCATCCGCATGATCCGCATCGGGGAGGACAGCGGCAACCTGTCGGGCACCCTGGCCAACGTCACCGAGTTCTATGACCGCGACGTGGACGAGGCGGTGGACGGCATCGTAGCCATGGCCGAACCGGCGCTGACCCTGGTGGCGGGCGGCATGATGGTGTGGATTATCGGCGGCGTGTTCGGCCCGCTGTACGACAGTTTCGGGAGCGTCTAGGCAATGGTGGCCCTCAAACTCCCGTCCCTGGAGAACCTCCTGCGCGGCAAGATGTTCGTGCTGTCCATCGGCGACGAGGCCGCCGTGGTGACGCTGATTTCCGGCGGCAAAGTCGCCAATGCCTGGGTCGCCTCGCCCGACCCGGCCGAGGGCGCGGCCGATGTGCTCGACGCCTTGAACACCGCGCGGTCGGTGCCGGTGTTCGTGCTGATGGATGCCTTCGAGCAGGTGTTCCGCGAGGAAAAAGTCCCCAAGGTCAATTTCTTCGACCAGAAGAAGGTGGTCGATCGCCACCTGCAAATGACCTTTCCCGGCAATAACCTCCAGGCTGCCATGTCCCATGGCGCCGATCCGCAGGGCAACAAGTTTTTCCTGTTCTGTTCGGTGCCGCCGACCGATCTGGTCAAGGGCTGGCTGTCGGCGCTGGACAAGGCCAAGCGCCGGCCGCGCGGGGTGCACATGCTGCCCCTGGAAAGCCTCGACATGCTCGACGCGCTGACCCCGCCGGCGGCGCAAAAAGGGGTGCGCTGGCGCATTCTGTTTACGTTCAACATGACCGGCGGCTTGCGGCAGATCGTGTCCAAGCAGGGCCGCATCATGGTGACGCGCCTGACCCCGCCGCCGCCGCCTGACAGCAACATCGACCCGGTGCAGATCGTCGAGCGTCAGTTCTCCGAGACATTGGCCTATGTCAAGCGCATGGGCTATCAGAAGGGCGACAACCTCGACGTGGTGGTGCTGGCCGAGGAGCCGGTTGCCACATCGATCCGCGAACGCGCCTGGGAAGCGCACTCCGTCACTGTGCACAGCCCCCATGAGGTCGGCGAGGCGCTGGGTTTGGGCCGCATCGGCCAACCCGGCCAGCCCTATGCCGATGTGGTGCACGCCCTGTGGTTTGCCACCCGCAAGAAGCCCAAGGCCAAGTTGGCGTGGTCGCAGGCGCCCGCTGTCGACTACGTGCACCTGGTGGCGCGCGGCGCGCCGTTCGCCGCCGCCGCCGGGGTGGTGGCCCTGATCGCCCAGGCCGGGGCGCTCGGCATGACGTGGGTCGAGACGCAGGAGGCCATCGAGCGGCAGCAACGCCAGCTTCAGGTGGCCCAGGCCGATCTGGCGCGCGAACAGGCGCGGCTGGCGACGCTGGAATTCTCGGCCGACCAAATCCGCCCGTTGATCGAGGTGGTGGATCAACTGACCACCGGCCACATCCCGCCGGTGCCCCTGTTGGCACAGCTTGGTCACGCCTTGGCGGGCAACGCGGTGATCACCGAACTGGCCCTGACCACCCCACAGGAGGGCGGCCCGGCGGCGGGTGGCCGTCGGCCATCGCGCGCCGCGGGCGGGGAGTCGTCCATGGTGTGGCGGCTGGGCCTGACCATTACCCTGCCACCCGATACCGTGGACGATGCCCAAGCCCTGGAGCGGGCTGCCGGGTTGGAAAAGACGTTGGGCACTGCGTTTTCGGCGCAACGGGTGGCCATGCTCGAACCGCCCGTGGCGGTCGGGGCAGATCAGGTGGTGCGCGGCGACCGGGTGTTGGCGGTGGTCGATAAAGCACCTTCCACCGCGACGCCGACAGGACCGAAATCCCTCTATACCGTGCGCTATGAAGTTGTTCTGGAGGGCGGGTCATGAAGCGCCAAGGCCCCGGCATGAAGGCCGTTGCCGACTTCTTGCGCCACCTGCCGCGCGGGTCGCGCATTGCTTTGGGCATCATCACCATGACTGCCGTCGTGGCGCTGGGCGCGCTGCCGTTTGCGTTCTCGGCGGTGGACGAAGCAGAAGCGGCCCTGCGACGCCTGCGCGCCGAAACCAACCAGACGCGCGGACAAGCGCAGCAGGCGGCGCTCGACTACGCTTATGTTCAGGACAACAGCGGCCGGTACAAGGATGCCTTGGCCCGTGGTGTTCTCGATGAACAGGATCGTCTGGCCGCCCGTCAGCGCATGGACGAGTTGATGAACGACGCCTACTTGGTCCGCATGGCCTACGAGATGGCGGCGGCAGAGAGCAAGCCGGGGCCGGGCGGGTACCAGATCGTCAGCACCCCTATCAAGATGGAGGTCGCCTCCATGCTCGACCGCGACATCTTCGTTCTATTGCAGAGCCTTGAAACGGCCTTTCCGGGATACGGCGTGGTGCGCGGCTTCCGCATTGCCCGCCAGGACCCTGTAACGGAGGACGCCCTGCGCCGTGTCACGGCGGGCGAGCCGGTGCCGTTCCTGACCGGGACCGTAACCTTCGACTGGCGATCCGCCCAACCGCCGGCCGGCGCGACCGGGGGCGCACGCTGATGACCCTCCGCCTTGGTGTACTTTCACTACTGGCTTTGGGTGCGGCGTTTTCGGCCGCGGCCCAGGACGCGCCTCCCGCGCAGCAGGATCCCCAGCCCGCCTTGGACCTCGCGACGCTGCCCGCCACCTTGCTGCTGAGCCTGGAGGAAATGGTCAACGTCGAAGCGGCCATTGCCGCAGGTCCGCTGGCCCGATCGGTGCGGGGCGAAGATGCCGACCCCGACCGCTTCCGGCTGCGTCAGAATCTGTACGTTTCGGCCATCGTCTATGTCAGCCCCTCGCAGTGGACGGTTTGGGTCAACGGCAACCCGGTCAGCCCGGACCGCCCGTCGAGCGTGTTCGAGGTGGTGGAGGTCGGCCAGACCCACGTCCGGCTCGCCGTGCCGTGGGGCGCGGGCGGCACCCGCGACGTGCTGCTGCGCTCTCACCAAACCTTCGTGCCCCGGCGCGGCGACGTCCTTGAGGGCAAGTACTGATGACGCCGCTGGTTATCGAAGATGTGCACGCCTCCTACGGTCCGCGCGAGGTCCTGCGCGGGGTGGGGTTTACGGTGCAGCCGGGCGAAGTGTTCGGCCTCATCGGCCTGAACGGCGTAGGAAAGACGACGCTCATCCGCAGTATCTTGGGGCTGACCCCGGCGCAGGGCACGCTCAGTCTGTTCGGTCGCCCCAACGGCGAGGCGGCGGCGCGGCGGGGCCTGTTCTACCTGCCCGAAAAGTATCAGCCATCGGCCCAACTGACCGGCTGGGAACATCTGGGCATCGCCCAGGCGTGGCTGGACGGGCCGCTTGACCGGGACGCGGCGCGCACCTTGGCCGAGGGGCTGGCCCTGGACCCGGCGGCGCTGGATCGCCGGGTGCGGACGTACTCCAAGGGCATGGGCCAAAAGCTGGGGCTGGTCGCCGCCCTCATCAGCCGCCTGCCGCTGCTCATCCTGGACGAGCCGATGAGCGGCCTGGACCCCCGCGCGCGGGTGCGCCTGAAGGATCGCCTGATGGCGTACCGCAGCGACGGGCGCAGCGTGTTTTTCAGCTCCCACGTCCTGGCCGACGTGGAGGAAATCTGCGACCGGATCGGCGTGCTGCACGGCGGGCGTCTGCTGTATTGCGGCCCGCCGGCGGACTTCGTGGCCGGGCACGGCGGCGGCACTTTGGAGCGCGCCTTTTTGGCCGCCATTGATGCGGCCGACCAGCAATAGAACTTGATAACCCTTTGCGTCAGACTCAATTCTGCTACACAGGATTGAGGACACACGCCTGCACCAAGGGAGACTCCCCGACATGATCAGGCCGACGACGTGGTCGATGCGCGCCACCGCCACCGCCCTGACCCTGCTGCTGGCCGCAGCGGTCTTTCCCGGCACCGCCGCACGGGCGGGGCAGGCGGTCGAGCCGGTTCACGCCATGGCCATGCACGGGGATCCCAAGTACGGGCCGGATTTCAAGCACTTCGACTATGTGAACCCGGACGCCCCCAAGGGCGGGCGGCTGCGCATGTTCGCGGTGGGCAGCTTTGACAATCTCAACCCGTTCATCATTCGCGGCGCGGCGGCGGTTGGCAGCGGGCTGGCCTATGACGCTCTGCTGACCAGTTCGTCGGACGAGGCGTTCACTGAATACGGCCTGATCGTCAAGACCATGGAGGTACCCGAGGATCGCTCCTGGGTGATCTTCAACCTGCGGCCCGAGGCCAAGTTCCACGACGGCCACCCGATCACCGCCGCTGATGTGGTGTTCACGTTCAACACCCTGCGGGAAAAGGGCGCGCCGCATTACCGATTCTATTACGCCAACGTGAAGACGGTCGAGGCGCTGGGCGAGCATCGGGTGCGCTTTGCCTTCGACGGCGAGGTGAACCAGGAACTGCCGCTGATCATCGGCCAGATGCCGGTGCTGCCGGAGCATTACTGGGCGGAGCGCGACTTCACGGCGACCACCCTGGAGCCGCCGCTGGGCAGCGGGCCATACAAGGTCAAGGCGTTCGAGCCGGGCCGCTTCATCGTCTATGAACGGGTTGCCGACTGGTGGGGCAAGGATCTGGCGGTGTCGCGCGGGTTCTATAACTTCGATGAGATCCGCTACGACTATTACCGCGACACCACCGTCGCGCTGGAGGCGTTCAAGAGCGGCGCCTATGACCTGCGGGTGGAAAACGTCGCCAAGGAATGGGCCACCGGCTATGACTTTCCGGCCCGCGCCCAAGGCCGCGTGATCCTGCGCGAGTTCGAGCATGACATGCCCTCGGGCATGCAAGGCTTTGCCTACAACATGCGCCGTCCGCTGTTCCAGGACCCGCGCGTGCGGCAGGCGCTGTCTTATGCGTTCGACTTCGAATGGTCGAACCAGAACCTGTTCTATGGGCAGTACCGGCGGACCAAGAGCTACTTCGACAACTCGGAATTGGCCTCGGAAGGCGTGCCGACGGAGAGCGAACGCCAGTTGCTCGAACCGCTGCGCGGCCAGATCCCCGACGCTGTATTCACCGAGACGTTCGCCCCGCCCTCGACCGAGGGTAAGGGCGGCCTGCGCGATAACCTGCGCATCGCCACCCGGCTGCTGAAGGAAGCAGGGTGGGAGGTTCGCAACGGCGTGTTGACCCACGGCCAGACCGGCGCTCCGTTCACGTTCGAGATCCTGCTGTCGGCCCCGACGTGGGAGCGCATCAGCCTGCCGTTTGCCCAGAACCTCAAGCGTCTGGGCATCGACGCGCGGGTCCGCACGGTCGATTCGGCGCAGTACGAAAACCGCATGAACACGTTTGACTTCGACATGGCGGTCCAGGTGTGGGGGCAGTCCCTCAGCCCCGGCAATGAGCAGCGCAACTATTGGGGGTCCGACGGCGCGGACATGGAGGGCAGTCAGAACTACGCCGGCCTGCGCAGCCCCGCCGTCGATGCCTTGGTCAACAAGGTCATCCAGGCGAACAGCCGCGAAGACCTGATTACCAGCGTGCGCGCCCTGGACCGGGTTCTGCTGTGGAACCATCTGGTCATTCCGCACTGGCACATCCCCTACACGCGCATCGCGTTTTGGGACAAGTTCGGGATGCCCGACACTATCCCCATGCGCGGGGTCGAACTTTTTACATGGTGGTACGATGCCGCGCGCGGCCCGCAGACCGAGGCGGTGCAGTCCAAGGCCGAGCAGACCAAGGCCGAGTAAACCCAGGGAGTTCTGCGCATGGGCGCCTATATCATCCGACGCCTGATGCTGATTCCGTTGACCCTGTTGGGCATTCTGACGGCTAATTTTTTTATCGTGCAGATTGCCCCTGGCGGTCCGGTGGAGCAGATGCTGGCTCAGGTGCGCGGGACGGCGGTGGAGGCCACGTCGCGTATTTCCGGGGCGGGCGGGTCGGAGGTGGCGGCCGGTCCCCAGGCCGGGGGCGGGAGCGAGGGGCGCTATCGCGGGGCGCAAGGGTTGGACCCGGCGTTCGTGGCGGAAATCGAACGGCAGTTCGGCTTCGATAAGCCCCTGCACGAGCGATATTTCAAGATGCTCGGCGACTATGCGCGGTTTGATCTGGGCGAGAGTTTTTATCGGTCGCGCGGGGTGATGGAGCTGGTGCTGGAAAAGCTGCCGGTGTCCATTTCGCTGGGCGTTTGGTCCACCTTGCTGATCTATCTGATTTCGGTACCGCTCGGCATCATGAAGGCGGTGCGCGACGGCTCCAAGTTCGACATGGCGACCAGTTGGGCCGTGATCATCGGCTATGCCGTGCCGTCGTTCCTGTTCGCTATTCTGTTGATCGTGGTGTTCGCCGGGGGGCGGTATCTCGACTGGTTCCCGTTACGCGGCCTGACGTCGGACAATTGGGCGGACTTGTCATGGCCGATGAAGGTGGTGGACTACGTCTGGCACATGGCGCTGCCGGTGCTGGCCATGACCATCGGCGGGTTCGCCAGCCTGACCATGCTGACCAAGAACAGCTTTCTCGATGAAATCGGCAAGCAGTACGTGGTGACGGCGCGGGCCAAGGGCCTGACCGAGCGCCAAGTCCTGTACGGCCATGTGTTCCGCAATTCCATGCTGCTCATCATCGCCGGGTTCCCGGCCGCGCTGGTGTCCATGCTGTTCACCGGATCGGTGCTGATCGAGGTGATCTTCTCGCTGGATGGGCTGGGTTTGCTGGGGTTCGAGGCGGTCATCAACCGCGATTATCCGGTGATGTTCGGGACGCTGTACGTGTTCGGGATCATCGGTCTGCTGCTCAATCTGGTCAGCGACGTGACCTATCATGCCGTTGACCCGCGCATTGATTTCGAGGCCCGGTCATGACCCCCATCACCCGGCGCAGGCTCCAGAACTTCCGGGCCAATCGGCGCGGCTTTTGGTCATTATGGCTGTTCCTGGCGCTGTTCATACTCACCATGCTGGCCGAGGTGATCGCCAACGACCGGCCGCTCATGGTGTCCTTCGACGGCGAAATGTATTTCCCGGTCGCCGAATTCGTGCCGGAAACCGCGTTCGGCGGTGACTTTGCGACCGAGGCCGAATACCGCGACCCGTATGTGCAGGACTTGATCGCGGAAAAGGGCTGGATCCTGTGGCCGCCCATCCGATTTTCCTATCAAACCGTGAACCTGGACCTGCCGCAGCCCGCGCCCAGCCCGCCGACGGCGGACAATATCCTCGGCACCGATGACCAGGGACGCGACGTGGCGGCCCGCCTGATCTATGGCTTCCGGCTGTCAGTGCTGTTCGGGCTGGCGCTGACCGTGGTGTCGTCCATCGTCGGCATCGCGGTGGGTGCCTTGCAGGGCTACTTCGGCGGCTGGCTGGACTTGATCTCGCAGCGCGTGCTGGAAATCTGGTCGGGGCTGCCGCAGCTTTTCATCCTGATTATCGTGTCCAGCATCGTCATTCCGGGGTTCTGGACCCTGTTGATCGTGCTGCTGCTGTTTTCGTGGACGTCGCTGGTCGGCGTGGTGCGGGCCGAGTTCCTGCGGGCGCGCAATTTCGATTACGTGCGCGCGGCCAAGGCGCTGGGCATGTCCGACGCCAAGATCATGGCCAAGCACGTGCTGCCCAACGCCATGGTCGCTACCCTGACCTTCCTGCCGTTCATCCTGTCCGGCTCCATTGTCGCGCTGACGGCGCTGGATTTCCTCGGCCTCGGCCTGCCGCCGGGGTCGCCTTCGCTTGGTGATCTGCTGCGCCAGGGCAAGGAGAACCTTCAGGCTCCGTGGCTGGGCATTACCGGCTTCATGGTGCTGGCCGTCATGCTGAGCCTGCTGGTGTTCATCGGCGAGGCGGTGCGCGATGCCTTTGACCCCCGAAAGAACGTGCGATGAAAGACAGCGCCATGCCCCCTCCGTCCAATCCGGTGCTGTCGATTCGCGACCTGCGCGTGACCTTTGGCGAGGGTGAGCGCGCCGTCGAGGCGGTGCGCGGCGTGTCGTTCGACCTGGAACGCGGCAAGACCCTGGCCCTGGTCGGCGAGTCGGGGTCGGGCAAGTCGGTGACGGCGCTGTCGGTGCTGCAACTGCTGTCTTATCCGTTCGCCCGCCAGAGCGGGTCCATCCGTCTGGACGGTCAGGAACTGGTCGGCGCGCCCGAAAAGGTGCTGCGCAGCGTGCGCGGCGGGTCGGTGGCGATGGTGTTCCAGGAACCCATGACCAGCCTCAACCCGCTGCACTCCATCGAAAAGCAGATCGGCGAGGCGTTGGTTTTGCACAAGGGCCTGAGCGGCAAGGCGGCGCGCGAGCGGATGCTGGAACTGCTCGATCTGGTCGG
>Ga0172382_10006732_pt1 | contig 16569 bp, 20 predicted proteins | sample Leawel138RmetaG_FD_122245 | JGI IMG/M metagenome (GOLD analysis project Ga0172382, IMG submission 122245) | Leachate microbial communities from a municipal landfill in Southern Ontario, Canada - Leachate well 138R metaG | ecosystem: Engineered > Solid waste > Landfill > Unclassified | place...
CTATGGCACCTTGTGTAAGCGGCGTCTGGACAAGGTTGGCTAACGCTTCCTGCGTGAGGCCGCGTTTCGTGCGCGCGATGCGTAAGCGGTCGCCGATGGTGCTCATGCTGTGCAGTTTGCGGTGCGTTTTTTAGTAGAAAGATACATTATGACAGACCTTCGGTTCAAATTATGACCGGATATAAAAATAACTAACTAATAATCTTGAGGGTTGAAATGTCATTGTCGCGACATTGTGGCAGGTATTGGAACGCAGTGGAACGCATGTTTACCATGCTTTGAAACCGTGGAGCATTTTTCGCACCTATCCCGGGGCACCACCGCTGCGGTCATCCACAATGACAGGAAAGCCTTCAAAGCTTCGCCGGGTGTCGCCTGTTAGCGTGCGAGATACGGACTTAGGGTTTGCCTCTATGTTGAGGTAACCGTGGCACTAGCCTGAGATATGCGGGAAGAAACAGAAGCTTGGTGATGGTTTGTGTGAGGATGACTGTGGGCGTCAGTGATGCAAACTGCGCTGCTCAGGTTCGGCTATTCACACTGATGCAACTGCAGCCCGTCGCCGTGCCGTTCAGGCGCGCTAGACCGTGTCCTCGGCTCTCGCTTGCGGGCAACTAATCCTGAAAGAGTCGCCGTCGGTATGAATCGATCCGGGAATCGCGGGCCCGGGATCCGAGGTCTGCAAGATGGCAAAATAGAAACGGCGTGATCATTGCCGTTCCTATGTCCGGCTTTTAGAAAGCGCTCAATCGCACAGCCAGTGCTGCCAGCGTGATCAGCAATACAGGAAGCGTGAGCACGATCCCGACCTTGAAGTAATAGCCCCATGTGATCTTCACACCTTTGCGGGCTAATACATGCAGCCACAGAAGCGTCGCCAGGCTTCCGATGGGCGTGATTTTCGGGCCGAGATCGCTGCCGATGGCGTTTGCATAAATCATGGCCTCCCTGATCGGCCCTGTCGCCTGGCTGGCTTCAATGGACAGCGCGCCGATCAGTACGGTCGGCATGTTGTTCATGATGGAAGACAGTAAGGCAGTTAGCAGACCGGTTCCCAATGTGGCGACCCACATGCCTTGATTCGCCATAGCGTCGAGCCACCCCGCGATCATGTCGGTCAGCCCTGCGTTGCGCAGGCCGTAGACGACCAGATACATGCCCAGCGAAAACACTACGATGGGCCAGGGTGCTTCGCGCACCACCTTGCGAATGCTGATTACGTGGCCGCGCCCCGCAACCAACAACAGGACGGCAGCACCGGAAGCGGCAAGAGCGCTGACAGGAATGCCAAAGCCTTCTAACGCAAAGAAGCTGACGAGCAGCAGAACAAGAACATACCAGCCTGCGCGAAACGTGGCGCGGTCGCGAATGGCGGTGGCTGGCGCTTTGAGCTGGCTGGCATCGTAAGTCACCGGAATGCTTTTGCGGAAGTAGACCAAAAGTACAACCAAGGTCGCCGCTACGGAGACCAGGTTGACCGGCACCATGACGGCTGCATATCGCGCAAAACTGATATCGAAGAAGTCGGCCGAAACGATATTCACCAGGTTCGATACGATGAAGGGCAGGCTGGCCGTATCCGCGATGAAACCTGCAGCCATGACAAAGGCCAGTGTTGCCGCCGGCGTGAAGCCGAGTGCGACCAGCATAGCCATCACGATGGGCGTCAGTATCAATGCCGCGCCATCATTGGCGAAGAATGCTGATACTGCTGCACCCAGCAGGACGAACAGCACGAAAAGAAGCCGGCCGTGGCCTCCACCCCAACGCGCCACGTGCAGGGCCGCCCATTCGAAGAAACCCGCTTCATCCAGCAGCAGGCTGATGATGATGATGGCAATGAAGGTTGCGGTGGCGTTCCAGACAATATTCCATACCACGGGAATATCACCGAAACTGACTGCGCCGAAGACCAGTGCGAGCACGGCGCCTAGCGTGGCGCTCCAGCCGATATTCAGACCTCTGGGTTGCCAGATAACCAGCACAATCGTGAGTAGGAAGATGAGTAATGCAACAACCACGGGGAATTCTCTCTGTTGCGGAAATGGAAAAGCGCCGTCTGGTGACGGCGGGTGGAAGTATTTTTTGCAGTGCGCGCTACACGGACGGTGTGATAGAACTGATCCGGTTGAGTGCTTTTTTTAGCTCCGTCGAATCCGTCAGCAGTTCGCCCAGAGGCAAGGCCATGAAAGCCTCGATTCGGGCTCTGAGTATGCGATAAGCCGTCTCAAAAGCTGAATCAATCTCGCTATCGGTACCGGTGGCGTGGGCAGGGTCTTCCACGCCCCAGTGGGCCCGCATAACGTTCCCGAGATATGCCGGACATTCCTCACCGGCTGCGCTCGCACACACGGTGATGACAATGTCTGGCGTCACCGGTAGATCATCCCAGGATTTGCTGCCATAGCCAGCTGTCGATATGCCCTCGCGCGCAAGAAGGGACAGTGATCGGGGATGCACTTCCCCCGTGGGACGGCTGCCAGCGCTGAGTGCTTGCCAACCGGGTGGGGCAAGATGATTAAAGGTGGCTTCGGCCAGAATCGAACGGCAGGAATTGCCGGTACAGAGAAACAGGACGTTCATCGGCTGGTGCCCAGGGTATCGAGCTCACGCTTGATGGCGACACGATCGAGTGTCGCCAGCGGCAGGCTGGTGAAAATCTTGATGCGGTTGGCAATCTGCCGGAAAATCTGGTCGAAACGCTCCAGTTTTTCTTCGGCTGATCCTGTACACGCCGCAAGATCTTCAAACCCCCAGTGGGCCGTGATAGGTTGCCCCGGCCACACGGGGCACAGTTCGCCTGCGGCGCTGTCGCATAGCGTGATCACGAAATCCATTTGCGGCGCTTCAGGCTGGGCGAACTCGTCCCAGCGTTTGCTGCGCAGATTATCGATGGGGAGCTGAACCGCCTGAAGTATCTCGATTGTCAGCGGGTTCACGTGACCGCCGGGATTGCTGCCTGCGCTGTATGCGCGGAAACGATTGTTGCCTAATTGGTTGAGCAACACTTCGGCCATAATGCTGCGCGCGGAATTCCCCGTGCACAAAAACAGGGCGTTATATAGCTTGTCTGACATGGCGATTACATTTCCCTTGAACGATAGCGCCGCCGATGGCGGGATGGGCTTATGGGGTTACCGGCGATTCTGGTCGGCGGGGGAACAGACTTCCACGCTTACAGGCGAGCAGGGGTTGCCGCCGCAACAGTTTTCCGTGAGGTAAATCAAAAGCGAATTCATGGCCGCGTACTCCACCGAATAGGAGACGAAGCGGCCTTCTTGACGGGACGACAGCAAACCTGCGTGGACAAGCTCTTTGAGGTGAAACGTCAGTGAGGAGGGTGGTATCTCGAGCAATTCTGCTAGCCGCCCAGCATGTAACCCCGCAGGACCGGCTTCCACGAGATAGCGATACGCTTGCAGCCGTGTTTCATGAGCGATAGCGGCGAGTAACCGCACAATGTCTTTTGTGTCCATAATTCGAGAATAGCAGAAATATCAAAGGGATGCGACGACGACTTCCCGTGTGATCATGTGCATACCGGCAAGCGCCATGTCACCACTGCGAGAGCGTTAAGGTGGTGAGAGTACTCAGCATTCCTGTCGGCCGTAGTTCACTCAATACCATTGCCATCCCCAAGGGCACGATCAAGCGCCCCCCGCGTCGCGCGCTGTTGTTGGAAGCCGTCACAGTGGCAACGCTTGATCATGCATCATCCAAAAGATAATCCTTGAACAGACTTTATGTTTCCACGATAATGGAAATATGGAATCAAAAGAAGTTATCCGGGTATTGTCGGCGCTTGCGCAGGAGTCACGTCTGGCTGTCTACCGCCTCTTGGTGCAGGCCGGTCCAGCTGGCCTTCCCGCTGGCCGTATTGCCGAGCTCACCCATATCCCGTCTTCCTCATTGTCCTTCCACCTGAAGGAGCTCTCCCATGCTGGTCTATTGACCTCGCGTCAAGAGAGTCGTTTCGTTTTTTATAGCGCCAACTTCGCCGTGATGAACGCCATTCTGGGATACCTTGCAGAGAACTGTTGCGAAGGCATCTCGTGCGTACCATCGGAACAAGGCGAAACATGAATGATGTCGATGTTGTAATCGTAGGGGCGGGCCAATCAGCGCTCGCAACGGCGTATTTTTTGCGTCGCGCTGAGCTCTCCTTCGTGTTACTCGACGCAGAGGAAGGGCCTGGCGCGGCGTGGCGGCATGGGTGGGATTCCCTAACATTGTTTTCTCCGTCGCAGTGGAGTTCGCTTCCAGGTTGGCCCATGCCACCTGCCGTTGGCTATCCGTCGCGCGATCATGTCATCGACTATTTCGCGCGCTACGAGGCTCGCTACAACTTGCCTATCGTGCGGCCGGTGCTCGTGCAGGCGGTGCGGCGTAATGGTGACCGATTTCAGGTTGAAGCGGAGGACGGCCATGTTTGGCGTTCGCGTGGAGTGGTGAGCGCCACCGGCACTTTGCGTCATGCCTACGTGCCCGTCTATCCCGGGCAGGACAGTTTTGCAGGCGTGCAGATCCATTCGGCGCACTACCGGGATCCACAAGCCTTTGCCGAGCAGCGTGTGCTGGTCGTCGGCGGCGGTAATTCTGGCGCACAGATCATGGCGGAGCTGGCTGGTACCGCCCAAGTCACCTGGGTCACGCCTTCCGAACCAGTCTTCCTGCCCGATGATGTTGACGGACGTGTGTTGTTCGAGCGGGCCACCGAACGTTGGCAGGCCTTGCAGCAAGGCTTGCCGCCGCCGCAAGAAGCTGCGAGCTTTGGAGATATCGTGATGGTGCCCTCTGTCGCCGCTGCGCGACGACGTGGCGACCTTGAATCTGTTCGGCCTTTCTCTGCCTTTACGTCAACCGGTGTTGTATGGCCCGATGGCAGGCACTCAGAGGTTGATGCCGTCATCTGGTGCACGGGCTTTCAGCCGGCGCTTGACCATCTAAGCCCACTGGGCGTTCTGGGGGCAGATGGCCGAGTCGCGGTCGAGGGTACGCGTGCCGTGGCCGAACCAGGGTTATGGCTCGTCGGCTACGGCGACTGGACGGGCTTCGCGTCCGCCACGCTCGTTGGCGTCATGCGCACGGCACGCAGTACTGCACAAGAAATCGGGGCGACGCTGTCGCATGTTTACCAAACTCAATCAGAGGAATTATCGCAATGAGCGGTGTCGTTATCTATCACAACCCCAAATGCGGCACATCGCGCAACACGCTTGCCCTCATTCGCAATGCCGGGATCGAGCCGCAAGTGATCGAGTACATAACCACTCCACCGGAGCGGCAAGTATTGAAGTCGTTGATCGAACGTGCCGGACTGTCAGTGCGCGAGGCGCTGCGGGAGAAAGGAACGCCCTTTCAAGAGCTCGGCTTGGGCGACACGTCGCTTTCAGACGATGCGCTATTAGACGCCATGCTGGCGCATCCCATTCTTATCAACCGACCCTTCGTCGTGACGCCCACTGGCGTGCGCCTGTGCCGACCGTCTGAGCTGGTACTCGACATCCTGGAGCAGCCCCAACGTGGTCCGTTCACCAAAGAGGACGGCGAAGTGGTCATAGACGAACACGGAAATCGTGTGCGCTGAACCGCGCACGTGGAAATTTAGAATGAAGCAATTTACATCGCTAAACGACGGGTCGTTGCCCGCATTGGACGAGTCCTTGTTGGACATCCCTTCGCACGAGAGACTCGGCATCCCCATTGACGCTCAACACCCGCCGCGCATTCTGTTGCTCTATGGCTCGCTGCGCGAACGCTCGTATAGCCGGCTTCTTGTTGAAGAGGCTGCCCGCATCCTGCAGCGCCTGGGCGCCGAAACCCGGATCTTCGATCCGTACGGGTTGCCCCAGCCAGACAGCGTTCCGGCCGACCATCCCAAGGTGGCTGAACTGCGTGAGTTGTCGCTATGGTCGGAAGGGCAGGTGTGGTGCAGCCCTGAGCGACACGGTACGATCACCGGCATCTTCAAGAGCCAAATCGACTGGTTGCCTCTGGAAGTGGGTAGCGTCCGGCCTACGCAGGGGCGCACGCTTGCCGTGATGCAGGTCAGTGGTGGCTCGCAGTCATTCAACGCCGTAAATGCCTTGCGTGTGCTGGGCCGGTGGATGCGCATGGTGACAATCCCGAATCAATCATCAGTCGCCAAGGCGTTTCAGGAATTCGACGAGGCTGGCCGCATGAAACCATCGGCTTACTACGACCGAGTCGTGGACGTGATGGAAGAGCTGATTAAATTCACGTTGCTGGTGCGCGGCCGTGCGGATTACCTTGTCGATCGTTACAGTGAACGCAAGGCCGTTGAAGCCGAAGTGCTGCGGCTAGCCGAGGCCGCCATGGCTCATGAACGTGAGAACGAGTTGACGTAGTTTCAGAGAACGCAACGACATCATGCCGCTACTGTGTCTAGTGAGTTGCGGCTAGGGCGCGTTAGCACAGAGTCTTGGGCATTGATATCTCAAACGCTGTTTTATCGGGTGTAGACTCGGCTGTGATTGTTCCCCCGTGTGCTTCGATGAGTGTTTTCACAATGGCGAGGCCGAGACCGGCGCCTTCGCCGCTGCGTTGGCGCGATGCGTCGGGCCTGTAGAATCGTTCAAAGATATGGGCTAAATGCCGAGGTGGGATGACAGGCCCGGGGTTCTGTATGCAGATATGGCCTAACTCACCGGCCGACCGGGAAACTGACGACAACAGCGCGATGCGAAGGGGTATGGCGGATAGCATTAGCGCAAGGAGGGGGCGAGCAAGAGTATCCGCAGAGTCAGTAGTACCCATGTTATCGCACGAAGTTAGCGGGCGCTCGATCGGCCAGATGAACGATGAGTGATGGCTGAATGAATACAGGGCGCTAGGAGAACGAACGAGAGCGCAAGCCTTGCGCATATAACATCTTGCGGGATGAGCGGGAGTAAGCCCGATATGATCTACGTCAGCACCAGAAAGTTTATGATGGTCGGCCGGTCCATCAGCGGTATGTTAGGCGGCGCTGTCCTCTATTGATATGCTGACCCGGCTATAAAGTGTTCTTGGCTTGAGGTAGTAATCAATGGCATGAGCAATCCGATAGAGCACGCAATATTCCGCAAGCTTCTACCGGGGCCGTCCTGGAGCATTGACTGCGCAAAGTCGTCAAGTGTTCCTTCAGTTGCTGTAGTTCTTCGACCCGCTCTTCGACCTCTGTGATTCGCATGTCGAGCAACTTGTTCACGTCACCGCAATCCTGGCGGGGGTCGTCCCGAAAGGTAAGCAACCTCTGGACGTCGTTTAGCGGCATATCAAGCGTACGGCAGTGCTTAATGAACCGGAGGCGTTCGAGATATTCGTCGCCATACAATCGATAATTGCCTGCGCTGCGCCCGGGCTGCGGAAGAAGGCCTTCTCGCTCGTAAAACCGGATGGTTTCTACCGGACATTCTGATCGCTTGGCGAGCTCGCCGATCCTCATTTTCATGGACTTCTCCGAAGGGAAAAACTATAAAGCTAGTATAGACTTTAGATCGTCCAGCGCACAGTCACAGCGGCTCAGCTGGCATACAGCCTGGTCACCAACCTCCTATGGCGCATTTCGATCTGCCATATTGAGCACGGTTTCTGCATGGCCTTGCTGTGCATGCACTACATGGGGCTTGACTCTGGAGTAGCTACATGGTTTCCAATGCAACGATTAGAGGAAACCATGATGAAGCATAAATCCATACATTCCGAAGCTGCCGGTGTGTCTTGCTGCGGCGGCACCGAATCCCGGGCAAAGCACGAGTCCATGGAGCAGACGAGCTCGGCGTCCGTTCGAACGTTTCGAATCGCAACGATGGATTGTTCCGTTGAAGAGTCAGAAATTCGACGCACGCTCGAAGAGATTGAGGGCATTCGTAGCTTAAATTTTCAGCTGAGTGCTCGTACTTTAGCTATCGACGCTCCGGAGGACGTGCTTTCACGCGCCGTCACTGCCATACGTCATATTGGCTACGACCCTCAAGAGCAACACCGAGACGGGGAAGGAGACGGATCCGGCACTTCCCTCAGCATGCAGCGCGGTTTCTCTAGCGGGATTCCGCGTTTAATTTTGGCCTTGGTGCTGGCCATTGGGGCGGAAGTGGTAGCTTTTTTTTCCCCTGAAACAACATTCTGGGAAGTGGCCGAAATGGGGCTCGCCGCAATAGGAATCTGGCTGGCCGGCCTGGAAACTTACACTAAGGGCTTCCTAGCACTGCGTCGAAAGCGACTCAACATCAACGCGCTTATGAGCGTTGCGGTTACCGGCGCGTTCCTTATTGGACAATGGGCCGAAGCTGCTATGGTCATGGCGCTTTTTGCGTTGGCTGAACTTATTGAGGCCCGCGCGGTTGACCGCGCTCGGAATGCGATTAGAGATTTGTTAGACCTGACCCCAGAAACGGCAGAGGTACGACAGCCCAGCGGGAACTGGCAAATGATGCCAGCGAACGACATTGCATTTGGAGCAATAGTTCGCGTAAGGCCGGGTGAGCGAGTCGCACTCGACGGTATGGTCACAGCGGGGGCCAGTACGATCAATCAGGCTCCCGTCACTGGCGAAAGTCTGCCTGTCGAGAAGGCCGTCGGCGACCCGGTGTACGCAGGGACTGTCAACGAATCCGGCTCGCTAGAATTTGAAGTTACTGCGACCGCGGGCAATTCTACGCTGGCGCGGATCATACACGCTGTCGAACAAGCCCAGAACAGCCGCGCGCCGACCCAGCGTTTTGTTGACAAATTCGCAGCCGTTTATACACCTGCAGTTTTCGTCATGGCGCTTGTGGTGGCGGCAGTGGGCCCGCTACTCTTCGAATGGACTTGGGTTGACGCACTCTACAAGGCGCTTGTCTTATTAGTGATCGCCTGCCCATGCGCTCTGGTGATTTCCACGCCTGTTACCGTTGTCAGCGGCTTGGCCGCTGGTGCCCGTCGAGGAGTGCTTATTAAAGGCGGCACCTACCTTGAGGAAGCCCGGAAGCTCAAGGCTGTCGCGCTCGATAAGACTGGCACCATCACTGAAGGCAAGCCGGAACTCGTAGCATGGCAAAGAATGGTGCTGATTGATGACGACGGAGTCGTGGCCAGCATCGCTACCAGTTTAGCCGATCGATCCGATCACCCCGTTTCGAACGCCATCTCTAAGGGACTGGATGCTCCCGGGCAGGAAGTGCAAGACTTTGAGGCAATTCCGGGGCGCGGAGTTAAAGGAAAAATAGGAGGTATGGATTATGTCCTCGGAAACTACCGCTTAATTAATGAGCGTAATCAAGCCACAGCCGAGCTAGATGAGGTTCTTGATGTACATTTACGCGCGGGGCGCACCGTTACGCTGCTAGCCTCTAACGAGTCCGTACTTGCTATCTTTGCTGTAGCAGACACGATCAAGGAGTCTTCGCGGGCGGCAATCGGTGAGCTCCGCGCGCTCGGCGTAACCCCAGTTATGTTGACCGGGGATAACAGTGCGACAGCCGAGAGTATCGGTCATGAAGCTGGTATAGACGACGTGCGGGGCAATCTGCTGCCGGACGACAAGCTCGCCGCTATCCGAGAGTTACAGAGTCAGTATGGGCCAACTGGAATGACCGGGGATGGAATCAACGACGCGCCGGCCCTCGCCCAAGCCGATATTGGTTTCGCCATGGGTGCAGCTGGAACTGATATTGCGCGAGAGGCAGCCGATGTCGTCATCATGAACGATGACCTACATCAAATTGCGACCACTGTGCGGCTATCAAAGAAAACCCACACGGTGTTATGGCAGAACATCACTTTGGCCCTCGGAATTAAGGCAGTGTTCTTCGTCTTGGCTGTGTTCGGCGAGGCAACGATGTGGATGGCAGTATTTGCCGATATGGGAGCTAGTCTGCTCGTTGTCGGTAACGGTTTACGCCTGTTGCGTCAGGGCAAGCTGAGCGCGACAGAGAAAGGCGCGGTCAGCATGCGTACGTTGAAGTCAAAGCGCGTCCCCGGATAAGCGAAGAATGAAACAGCCATTTAATTCGAACCGGAGATGGTGGTTGTGGTGGCTTCTGGCTTTAGGTTTTGTCGCACTGGATCAGATCCTTAAGCAGACCACCGTAGCAACGTTACCGTTGCACGCCGGCATTGGGATTACACCGTGGTTCAATTGGGTTCATGTCCTGAACCCCGGAGCAGCGTTTTCCTTTCTCGCTGACGCTGGTGGGTGGCAGCGGTACGTGCTCGGAATCATTGGGTTGGTGGTGAGTGCCACGCTTTTAGTGGCATTGTATCGAGGGCTGGACAGCCGTTCCGTCACACTCAGCTATGTTTCCATTATTGGAGGGGCTATGGGCAACGTCGTTGACCGAGTGTTTCGCGGTGCGGTCGTCGATTACTTGGATTTTTACTGGAAGCAATGGCATTGGCCCGCGTTTAATCTGGCAGATATGCTCCTCGTCGGGGGCACTATGTTGCTAATTTACTCAACGTGGTCCGTCTCGAAGACTGAAACGGAACGGCAAAATCGCACGGACGGATGATGTTCAGTTTTACGACAGTGAACACTACAAGTAGGCACCCGAGCTTCGTCGAAATTTTTGAAATTATAGTTTTTATATAACCACTATGTCGAAATTTTTGTTGCGGCGAGCGATATTAATTTTCTTAACAACGGGCATAAGTTTCAGTGCCACCGCCGACGTTCTAAGCTTTTCAATCATCCATGAGAAATTTGAACTCAACAGACGGGAGGTCGGAGAAGAAGATTCACGAATGGAGCGTCTTCGAAGATTTTTCCTTGAGGCGCCGATCGACGAAAGCCAGTTCTCAATTAGTTCCAGGTTCGGCTTCCGTAGCCATCCGGTTTTAGGCAGACAAAAAATGCACAAGGGTGTTGACTACACCGCTCCAAAAGGAACACCGATTGTGACTGTTGCGGATGGGCAAATTGAGTTTGTGGGTCGGCAGAACGGCTACGGTAAGGTGGTCGTGGTCCGGCATAATGAAAATCTCACTACTCTATATGCACATCAGAGCCGCTTCGCCCACAAACTTGAAAAAGGAGCTTTCGTTTCCAGGGGTGACACGATCGGATACGTGGGCTCGACAGGCATGACTACGGGCAATAACTTGCATTACGAGGTAAGACTGGACAATGATCCCATTGATCCATTGGAATTTGGAACGCTCTATGCCGGTAATGAGCAGGTCATCAACGGGATAGATTGAGAATGAGCATAAGTAGGGTGCCCTAAGAAAATTACCTCGGAAGGCGCCTCAAAAGCACGCTAAATTAAAACAGAGGATATATGAGGAAGCTAATCGTTGGTGCGTTCAGTCTATGCTTTATTTTACCCGCATACGCTACGAGTTTACACGCCGACCATATTGAAAGCGAGGGCAGTGCATATCCAGTTCAAAACGAAAATAAAAACACAGCTGGCACAGGCGTGCAATCTAGCACCCTAAAGGTTTCAGACTGCTGGATCCGCTTCATGCCTGGACTCACTCCGTCCGGTGCATATTTCAAAGTGAGCAACAGTGGAACGCACGAGGCGAAGCTAATATCTATGTCTGTACCCGGATTCAGTAAGGTATCACTACATCGCACAATAAATCAGGGAGGTATAAGTCGGATGGCTGCAGTAGAGGCGATCCCTATTTCAGCAGGAGACAGCTTCGAATTTCGTCCTGGAGGTTATCATGCCATGCTCGAAAAGCCGGAAGAAAGGCTGATCATCGGCAGCGAAGTGGAGGCACGGTTTGAGTTCGGCGCCGGGGCTTCCGCAACGGCCCAATGCAGCGTTAAACCCCCTTCGGCTTTAGCTCATTGATACGCCATGCTATCAAAACATCACAACTACGGCGAATGCTGTCGTTGACAGTCCAGAACCTGAGCGTCGCAGATGGTTCCTGGATGAACTTACACCGCCACGCATTAAACCGCGTAAGCACGTTAGTAAGTAGACCTGCCAGCGCGGGCTTATTGGCAACCCTTATCGGCATGAGCACGATTCTAGGGTACGCTCCATTTGGATGGTTTCCCATACCAGTGGTTGCCCTTGCATGCCTCATCGGAATCACTGTAAAACAAGCGTCCGCTCAAAGAGCCGCTTATATCGGATTTTGTTTTGGCATCGGTATGTTTGGTGCCGGGGTAAGCTGGGTTTATATTAGCCTGAATACGTACGGCGGGATGTCGGCAACAATGGCATTCCTTTCTACTGTATTATTTTGCGTTTATCTCGCCGTCTTCCCAACATTATTCGCCTTCTGCTGCTGGCTAGTTCGTCGCGATACGTTGGCGTATTTGATGTTGACCGTTCCTGCATTTTGGACTGCCACTGAGTTGGCTCGTGGCACTTTCTTTACTGGATTTCCCTGGCTTTCAGTTGGCTACTCACAAATCGTGGATAGCCCCTTATCCGGGTACGCCCCTATTTTTGGCGTCTATGGGGTATCGTTGGCGGTCGCCGTGAGCTCGGGCCTGTTGTTTCATTGTTGTTCTTCATCGAATGTTCGAAGATATCGAGCCGCTATAATTCTCGTGGCTATCATCGGTGTCGGAGTCCTATTAAAGCAAGTTTCATGGACATCCCCATCAGGTCTCAAGTTTTCGGTAGCCTTGCTGCAGGGGAATGTGCCTCAAGATACAAAGTGGAAAGAGGCATCCTTGAAGCCCACGCTTGACCTGTACTTGTCGCTGGTACGTCAAAGCAGTGCCAAACTAATTGTGCTTCCTGAAACCGCAATCCCTCTGTTTATCGATGAGATTCCCAATAGCTACGTAGATGCGCTGATGGAACACATTCGTGCCCGTGATTCTGACCTTATTACTGGGATCCTGGAGAGACAGCCAAGCGGTGAAGGGGACATTTACTATAATAGCGCAATCAGCATGGGGGTGTCGCAGGAACGAATATATAGGAAGCAGCATCTTGTTCCATTTGGTGAGTACGTTCCTTCCTTCAGACTCGTCAGTTGGGTAGTCGATACTCTTCGGATTCCACTTAATAACATGTCGCGAGGACCCGCCTTACAGGAACCTATTCCAGTGGCTGGAGAAATGGTTGCGATTAATATTTGTTTTGAGGATGTGTTCGGTGAAGAAATCAGGCAAGCGTTGCCTTCTGCCACAGTACTCGTGAATCTGAGTAATCTTGCTTGGTTTGGTGATTCGTTAGCGGCACCGCAGCATTTACAAATATCGAAAACACGAGCGCTCGAAGTTGGACGCTATATGTTGAGATCCACGAACACGGGGGCTACTGCAATCATAGATCCGCGTGGAACCGTGGTGAGGCAAGCACAGCCTTTTGAACGGCTCATTTTAGAGGGCGACGCCCAGGGCTTTACGGGTGCCACCCCTTATGTGATTTTGGGTAACGTTCCGATCCTCCTGTTCTGCGGTTTAGGATTGCTAGTGGGTTTATCGTCTCGGCGAGGTTGGGCGACGGAGAAGAAAGGCAAGCTGGGTGCTGCACAGCGTGATTATGTCGCTAGTGTTGGCTCGAGGTCGTTATAGGTAAGCAGGGGGACGCATGTCCGGAATATTGCAGAGATCGAACATTAAACGCATTAAGAAAGATGAGCGATGAGGAAGTGGCATCTTATATTGCTGACCGTTCTCGCTTTGTCAGGTTGTAAGGATTACGTTTGGCAGACTTCTGAAATTTCGGGTGCTATGCCGCCTCTGGAGTTCGAACTGCAGGACGAGGACGGACGTATAGTCACAGCTGCAGACTATCGTGGTGGTCCCGCGTTGCTATTCTTTGGCTTCGCGAATTGTCCGGACGTTTGCCCGACTACCCTTGCCGTTTTAGCTGAAGCGACACAACGACTAGATGAGAATATCCGAGAAGATCTCAAGGTTCTGTTCGTTTCGGTTGACCCGGAGCGTGATGATCTAGAGATTCTTGCGCGTTATACCGATGCCTTCGGGCCCCAATTCATAGGATTGTCCGGTGATAAACAGGCGCTGACCGTATTGACCCGGCGGTATGGAAGCACACATTCTTACAGTAAAAAGGATAACGACGGTAGCTATGATGTTTCGCACTCCAGCGCCGTTCTGGCATTTGACCGAGGTGGACAAGTTAGGCTTCTGATTCGTGCCGATGATCCGATAGATGCAATAGCGGCGGATCTCCGGCACCTAATTATTGAGGGGTGATCATTGCCGCCGTTGTGTTAAACGGGAATGATGACGCGTCAAGTAGGATCGCTCCCTGCGAGAAATTCTGTTTGTAGAGTAGGCTTTCCGTATAATTTTGCGAGCTTTAGGTGGTAGCTGCTCCCTACTTTTCGTGATCGCGTCTAAGTTAAAATCGTCACCTTTTATAGGTAGATTAGCTTCAAATATATAACGGTACCCTTGCACAAATCCGTAACCGATAAGAGCGCTCAGCGCCATAATAATCAACTTCGTTGCGTCCATATCTCTACTGTCAGCATAAGAGTTTAAAGAATTTCTGTTTTCCCTTGTGGCGGCGTACAGAGCTGTGTTGCTAGCGATAGTTAGCTTTAACCTCTTGATCTACGAGACGCTTTAAATCTTCATATCCAAACTTGGGCAAAGGCTTGCCGTTGACGTAAAAGGTTGGAGTCTGCTTGACGTTTAAAGTTCGGAGGTCAGATTTGTCTTGATCGATAACCCAGGTCACGGTGTCTTTATTAGCGTCTTTACGCGCTTTATCGACATCAACGCCGATTTTCTCCGCGTAGCTCCAGATCAAGCTAGGCTGCGGGTCGTGATGGCTCGCCCACTGTGGCTGCTCATCCATTACGACATCTAAAAGTGGCCAATACTTGTCCTGGATACGCGCAGCTTCGAGGATACGAACGGCCTCCTCGGAGCCCTCATGAAAGGGAGCATAACGGATGACAAGATTCACCCTGCCCTCATGAGTTTCCACGATCTTCTTGACGAATGAATAGAAGGCCCTGCAAGTTTCGCACGACGGGTCGAAAAACTCGACAATCGTGACCTTCGCATTCGCCGAGCCAAGCACCGGCGAATGCATGCGAGTAAGCTCTTTGGCCGTATTTTCTGCGATCACCTGCTTGCGCAGCTGGCTCTGCTCGTATAGAAAAGCACCAACAGAAAACGTCATGACGGCGAGGATGCTAGTCAAGACTAGCAGAGTTTGTTTTTTCACTTTTTGCGACCTATTTTGGTTACCAGAATAATGGCGAGCGCAGTAAATGCACTGAACGACAACAAGGGAATGGAAATAAAGCCGAGCAAGTTAAGATCGGCCTTCGCGCAGGAGGGCCCCGCCCCACAAGGTTGTAATGCCTCGGGGATGAATCCGATGTACAGAAGGTTGTGATAAACGGAGAGAAGCCACCCGAGAACAACGAGGGGCAACGCGTACTTAAAAACCCCGACGTCCGAGGACGCTAGGCCGACCCCTAATATAAGTACAAGCGGGAACATAAAAATTCGTTGATGCCAGCAGAGCTCGCATGGAATAAGGCCCATTACTTCACTTAGGAATAATGCGCTGAAGGTTGCAATAAGGGAAATAGCCCATGCAGCGAAGAGCCAATACCATCGCGCCCCAGATAGGCTTGGGCCATTCATCATAAAAAACCGGTCCCGAAAGAGTTGTTGTCGGTGCAAGACATCAGCCTATACTCCCCAAAGCAGGAAATGTCTTCAGGAGCCAGATCGCAAAACGCATTAGCTGTCCGCTCGCTACCGCGATCCCCATCAACACGAGAATCGCGCCCGTAATCAGCTGAATGTAACGACCCGTTCGACGTAGGGAGCTTAGGCGACGCATAAAAGGCGTCATGAAATATGCGGAAAGCAGGAACGGAACGCCTAAACCGGCTGCGTAGATTCCTAACAGAGCAGTCCCATGGGCTATGCTCTCAGATGTTGCGCTAAGAACCAGAATGCTGCCAAGCACGGGGCCAATGCAGGGCGTCCAGCCAAATCCAAAGGCGACTCCCAGAAGCAGAGCGGACCAGGGATTACCGCCTTTTGTCTCAGGGTCAAAACGGTAATAGCGCTGCGCCCACATCGGAACGCGCACAACGCCCATCACGGTCAGGCCCGCTAACGCTATGATGATACCGGCCGCAATATTGAGTTCGTAGCGATAGCTGAGGAAGAGGCGTCCGATTGCCGTAATGCTGGCACCTAAAATCACGAATACCAATGCAAACCCGAAAACAAAGCATGCACTTAGTCCGAACGCTCTCAAACGCTGCGAGCGCCCTTCGTGAGCAGATGTCGTTGCAGATATGTTGCCGCCGGCAACATAAGACAGATACCCCGGAACCAGAGGCAAAACACACGGTGATAAGAACGACGCAATACCGGCGATAAATGCAGTCAGCATTCCGATCGTGGTAAGTTCTAGCATTGAAGTATCCTAAGAACGACGTTTTGTGTCATTGCAATGCGCCTTTCGCGTCAGCTTGTTTACGAGCCCTGTAATGTTCTATCGATTAACGCTTCGACTTGCTCGCCGTCCCAAGCAGCGGGTCCCAATGCGCGACCTATTTCTCGACCGTTTCGATCAATGAGTAAAGTCGTTGGTACACCGGGGGCACGGAGTAAATTTGGAGCTTGTGCTGATGGATCAAAGTATCCACGCAAAG
>Ga0172382_10006735_pt1 | contig 16564 bp, 15 predicted proteins | sample Leawel138RmetaG_FD_122245 | JGI IMG/M metagenome (GOLD analysis project Ga0172382, IMG submission 122245) | Leachate microbial communities from a municipal landfill in Southern Ontario, Canada - Leachate well 138R metaG | ecosystem: Engineered > Solid waste > Landfill > Unclassified | place...
CCTGATGAACATAGCGCGGTGGAACCACCCCTTCCCATCCCGAACAGGACCGTGAAACGCCGCAGCGCCGATGATAGTGAGCACCTCGCTCGTGAAAGTAGGTCACCGTCAGGCAATCCGTAAACAGAAAAGCCACCCCAAAAGGGTGGCTTTTCTGCTTTCCACACCAACACAACAACAACACTCACAACCCGCTTCGCTACGGATGACGGCTTGTGAGCGGATGACCGACGCCTATAGAATGCCCCGAGCACACACCCGTGCGATGGTCGCTCGACCCGCTCCCCGGCGGACGAGAGCAGGCGATCAGTGATCGGAAGGTACTTTGGGAGACAGGAGATGGAAATTTCAGGTGGTCGCGCCACGAAATGGCTCGGCGCAGCGCTGGTTGCACCGCTGATGGTATTCACTCAAGCCAGTCTGGCCCAGTCGGATTCCCAGTCGGGGCCGATCGTCTGGCGCATGGCCACTTCGTGGCCGGAGAAGCTGCCGTTGCTGCACGAAGCGGCTGCGGATTTTGCACAGTCGGTGACCAAGGCATCCGGCGGACGCCTGGTGATCGAACTGGTCGGCCCCTCCCAGCACGGCATTCCCGGCGATCTGCTCAAGGCAGTCGAGGAGGGGCGTTTCGACGCCGCGCATACGACGGCCCACTACTACGCCAAGCAGGTCCCGGCGATCGACTTCTTCACCACCATTCCGTTCGGCCTGACGGCCACGGAGAACTACGCCTGGCTGCTCGAAGGAGGCGGTCAGGCGCTGTTCGAGTCGGTCCTGGCGCCGCACGGGGTACTGCCGATGGCCGTCGGCAACAGCTCCGTGCAGATGGGCGGCTGGTTCGCCAAGGAGATCCGGACTCCGGAGGATCTCAAGGGCGTGCGCATGCGCATTTCCGGCTTTCCGGGCCGGGTGATGGCGCGGCTGGGCGCAACCCCGGTCGGCATGCCGATCGGGCAGATCATCCCGGCCTTCGAGGCCAAGCAGATCGACGCGGCGGAAGTCGTCGTGCCGGCGCTCGACATGGCCTTGCCGCTGGAGAAGTTCGCGCCGCAACAGTATGAGCCCTGGCACGAGCCGGATGCCGTCATGCATCTGTTCATGTCGAAGAAGAAATTCGACGCCCTGCCCGAGGATCTGCAGTGGATCGTTCGCCAGAGCGGGCACGGCGCGGCCTTGCGTAGCATTGCCCGCGGGCTGAATCAGAACTCCGACGCCCTGCGTCAGCTGGAAGCGCGCGGCTCGGTCACCCGGCCGTGGCCACCCGAGGTGCTGAAGGCCCTGCAGACGGCTACGGAGCAGGAGATCGCGGCCATCACCGATCCTGACTCGAAACGGGTTGTCGACAGCCTGTTGGCCTACAAGGCCAAGATCGGCTCGTACAGCCAGCGGACGATCGGGGCGGTTCTGGGCTCACGTTGAGCCAGTGGCTTATCCGAGGCCAGTGGCTCATCTGAGCCGGTGGACTTCCAGGCCTGAGACGCTCGGCGCGTCGTTGCCCCAGGATTGCCGGATGTAGGTCGCCACGGCGGCGACCTCATCCGGGCCCAGCGTCTGGACGAAGGGCGGCATGCCGAAGGGGCGCGGATTGCCCGGCGTCGCCGGGGCAAAGCCGCCTTTCAGGATCGTCTGGATGACGTTGGTCGCCATCGACAGCGTGACGGCCCGGTTGCCGGCCAGCGCCGGATAGATCGAGGCGACGCCGCGGCCATCGTCGCCATGGCAGGCGGCGCAGTGGGTCGCGTACAGCTGCCCGCCGAACTCCAGCACCGGCAGCGATGCGACGCTCTGGGAGTCGTTCGCCTGGCTGCGTACGGGCAGATCCTTCAGATAGCTGGCGATCGCCACCAGGTCGGCTGCGTCGAGATGGCTGGTGCCGGTTGCAACGACTTCGGCCATCGGGCCCGCCACCGTTGCCGAGTTCGTCGTACCGTCACGCAGCAGCTCGACGATCTGTTCATGCGGCCATTCCTGGAGGCCGGCTTCTCGCGGGTCGGTCAGCGACGGGGCATACCACGACGCGTTCTCGATCATCTCACCGCTCAGCGTCGCGTCTTCCCGCTCGGCGCCGAAGGCATTGCGCCCGGTGTGGCAGGCCGAGCAATGGCCGAGGCCTTCGACCAGGTAGCGGCCCCGGTTCCAGCTCGCGTCCCGGCCAGGATCGTCTGCCTGGTTGCCTGCCTTGAAGAACAAGGTCCGCCAGATTGCGAGCGCGGCCTGGGTATCGTACGGAAAGCGCAGCGCGTGTTCGCGGTTGGCGGCCTTCACCGACGGCAGGCTTTGCAGATAGGCGAACAGCGCATCGGAATCTTCCCGCGTCACGCGTGTGAAGTTCGGGTAGGGAAAGGCCGGGTACAGCATCCGGCCGTCCTTCGAGCGGCCCTCGTGCATGGCCTGCCAGAAGGCCTGGGCCGACCAGTCACCGATGCCGGTTTCAGCATCCGGGGTGATGTTCGATGCGTAGATCGCCCCGAAGGGCGTGGCGATGGCACGGCCGCCGGCATAGGCGGGACCGCCCTGGCGAGTGTGGCAGCCGACGCAGTTGCCGGCGCGCGCGAGGTAGGCGCCCCGGACGATGATCGGGTCACTGCCTGTCGCCGAAGAGGCTGATGAGCCCGGCGCAGGGTCGGTGTCCGTTGCAGAGGCGGCCGATGCTTCGCCGCTGCCGCAGCGAATCGGCAAGGGCTCGCTGGCGGCGGACGCGTGGCGGGTGCCGGCGGGTAGTGATTGCGCCGACAGCCAGCGCGAGACGGCGGCGATTTCCTCCGGTGTCAGGCGATTGGCGATCTGCGCCATGCAATCGGGCTCGGTCGCGTGGCGCAGGCCGTTGCGCCAGGCGCCGAACTGTGCGAGCAGGTAGTCGGTAGGCAGGGCAAGCAGCCCGGGCATGGCCGGTTCGGCACCGGCCATCTTGTCACCATGGCAGGCGATGCAGGCGGGAATGTCACGCTCGGCCTGGCCCTCGAAGACGAGTTGCTCGGCAAGTTTCTGGTCGGCGGGGCTCAGGCCGTGTCGCACCGGAGGCGGGTAGGGCAGGTCGAGTCCGGCGAAGTATTCGGCGATCTCGCGCAGATAGTCGTCTGACAGGTGCAGCAGCAGGTGCTCCATGGCCGCGTAGCGGCGCAGGCCCTGCTGGAAGTTCTTCAACTGGTTGTACAGGTAGCCGGCCGGTTTGCCGGCGATCCGCGGGAAGAAGCCGCTACGGGTCGCCCGCCCTGCTTCGCCGTGGCAGCCCACGCAGGCCTGCATGCGCTGGGCGATCGTGTCTTCGACGGCTGCGGTCGCGGAAACCGTGGCGGCGGAGGAAGTCGTCCCGGCAGCCGCTTGTCGGGCTGTGGCGGATTGATGGAGGCAGGCCAGACCGATCGCTGCGGTGGCCAGGAAAACACGAATTTTCACGACGTGGACGCGAGGTTCGGAGGGGGCTGCCGTGGCTGGAGGCGGCCCGGCGGCCATGGGTCGATTCTACTCCCTCCGGGCGGAGTCGACAGGTGGCCGGGGCGATACAGCCTGGGCCGCGGCGTTCAGGAAGCCTGCATCGCCGAGTTCAGGAAGCCTGCATCACGGCATTCAGGAACTGGCGGGTGCGCTCGCTGGCAGGAGCGTTGAACAGTTGCCCGGGCGGACCCTGTTCGACGATCCGCCCGCTATCGAAGAAGCAGACCCGGTCGGCGAACTCGCGGGCGAAACCCATCTGGTGAGTCACCATCAGCATGGTCAGGTGATGGGCGGCACCCAGCTCGCGGATCACGTTGAGCACCTCGCCGCACAACTCGGGGTCCAGCGCCGAGGTCACCTCGTCGAACAGCATGACCTTTGGACGCATGGCCAAGGCGCGGGCGATCGCCACGCGCTGCTGCTGACCGCCGGAGAGCTGGGCCGGATAGTGATCGAGCTTGTCGCTCAGCCCGACCATTGCCAGCAGCTCGGCAGCGCGCTGGCGGGCTTCGTCGCGGGACAGGCCCAGCACGGTCATCGGGGCTTCCATGCAGTTCTTCACCGCGGTCATGTGCGGAAACAGGTTGAACTGCTGGAATACCATGCCGATCTGGCCGCGCATGCGCTTCAGGTGGGGGCCGTCGGCCGGTACCAGGGCACCGTTGCGTCGCATGTGGGTCAGGGGTTCGCCGTCGACGTGAATGACGCCGCCGTCGATGCGTTCGAGCGTCATCAGCGCCCGCAGGACAGTCGTCTTGCCCGACCCGGACGGACCGATGATCGCAACTTTCTCGTTTGCCGCGATCTCGAGGTCGAGCTGGTCGAGCACGACGAGATCGCCGAAGCGCTTGGTCACCTGCTCGAAGCGGACCATCGGGTGAGCGCCGGCCGGGATGGCGCCGGCCGGGATAGCGTCGGCCGACGTTCCCGGCTCGGGTCGGGGTCCGCTTGCTGTGTCGGCGCGATCAGTGGGTGGGGTCATGGCTGAGCTTGGCTCCGGTTGATTCCGGAGCGCCGCTGAAGTTGTCGTTCGACGCGCCGGATCAGGGCTGCGGACAGCAGGCTGAAAACCAGGAAGAACACGCCGACCAGGGTGATCGGCTCGGTATAGCGGAAGCTTTCGGAGCCGAGGATCTTGGCCATCTGCATCAGCTCGGTGACGGCGATCGCCGACAGCAGCGGCGTCTCCTTGAACAGGGCGACCAGATAGTTGCCCAGTGCAGGCACCACCGGGGGAATTGCCTGCGGCAGGATGATGTCGCGAAAAGTAGTCCAGGGCGAAAGGTTGAGCGCGATCGACGCTTCCCATTGTCCCTTGGGAACGTTCTCCAGCCCGGCGCGGTAGACCTCCGAGCAGTAGGCGCCGTAGTGCAGGCCCAGCGCCAGGATGCCGGTCGGCAGGGCATCGAGCTGCACGCCGACTTCGGGCATGACGTAGTAGAGAAAGAAGATCTGGATCAGCAGCGGGGTGGAGCGGATGAACTCGACCACGGCCGTGTTCGCCCGACGCAGCCAGCGGGGGCCGGTCATCCGGCCGATCGCGAACGCCAGGCCGAGGATCAGCGCCAGCACGAAGCCCCCCAGGGTAGCCTGCACCGTCATGATGGAGGCTGCGCCGAGGATGGGCAGGATCTCGATCGCGTAAGCCCAGTCCCAGACGGCGCCGTTCATGCCACCCTCCCGCGGCGCAGGCCCCGTGCCGCCCGGCGCTCGAGCGCACGCATGCCGGCAGTGATCGTCAGCGAGATCGCCAGGTAGATCAGCAGCACCATGCCGAAGATTTCGGTGGTGCGCAGGGTGTTCTGGTTGAGCTGCTGGGCCTTGAAGGCCAGATCGGACAACGTGATCAGCGAGACCAGCGAGGTCGCCTTGAGCAGTTCGATGAGCAGGTTGCCCCAGGGTGGAATCATGGCGACCAGCGCCTGCGGCAGGATGATCCGGCGCAGCGCCTGCAAGCGGCCGAGGTTCAGGGCGGTGGCGGCTTCCCACTGGCTGGAGGGCACTGCGTTGATCGCGCCGCGCACGACCTCGGCGCCGTAGGCGCCGACGTTGAGCCCGAGCCCGATGATGCCGACGGTCAGCGATGAGAGCGTGATACCGAAGTGCGGCAGCACGAAGAACAGCCAGAACAGCTGGACCAGTGCCGAAGTGCCTCGGAAGGTCTCGATGTAGGCGACGGCCAGCCAGCGCAGCGGGCGTGGCCCGTAGAGCCGGCAGATCGCGGCGATCACGGCCGTGACGATTGCGACGAGCGTGCCGCCGGCAGCCACCTGCAGCGTGATCCAGGTGCCGCGCAGGAGTTCGGGAATCAGTTCGTACAGGCTGCTGCCCCGACGCGCCGCTTTACTCGCCGGCGCAGTGCTGCGCCGCGGTTTTCTCGGGCAGGTTCGAACGGTCGAAACCGAACTCGGCAACCATGGCCAGGTGCTCGTCGCTGCCGATGAACTGGCGCAGCACCTCATTGACCGCGTCGCGCAGCGCCGTGTCTTCCGGCCGGAAACCGAACGAGCCTTCGCCACGGTACGAGCGCCCCTCATGCACGAAGGTGAAGGGTTCGGCCCGTTCGATGCTGTCGTCCTTGGAGGCCAATTCGCCTGCGGTCAGCGAAGTGAAGGCCGCCGCCGGCACCCGGCCGGACTTGACCGCGGCGATCGCCGAGGCGAAGTCCGGCACCACCAGCTGGTCGCTGCGCCGCATGCCGGCCACCCGGGCGTGATCGATCTCGGCAGTACCGGCCACGAAAGCGATCTTCTGCTTGCGCTCGATGGCATCGCGGTAGCGGTGCAGGCCTTGCGGATTGCCGGCCTGGGTCACCAGCGCCTCGCCGACTCCGTAAGTCGGATTCGCGAAGGCGATCTGCGCGCAGCGCTTGGGCGTGATGTACATCGAGGCGACGATCGCATCGAAGCGGCCGGCTTTCAGCCCCGGGATCAGCGAACCCCATTCGGTCAGCACGCCGTCGACCTGCGCCACACCGAGTTCCTTCATCACGTGCCGGAACACGGTCGGAGACTCGCCGGTCAGCTGGCCGGCAGCGGTTGCGAAAGCAAACGGCGCCTCGTTGGCGAAGCCCACGCGGATGAATCCCTGGCGGCGGATGCGCTCGAGCGTGGTTTCGGCCTGCACGAAGCGTGCCGGCAGCAGCAGGCTCGCCCCCAGGCCGGCCAGCAGCAGGCGGCGGGTCGGTTGGCGCGGTTTCATCTCGTTCACCTCCTGGCCAGATCGGCCGCCGGTGTGAAGTCGGTGCGCTCGGCAATGAAGTCGGGGCGCGGCGCCAGGCCGCAGAATGGCTCGACCGGGCGGTTATCCTGGCTGTTGTAGACCACGAAGATGTTGCTGCGCGGCATCGGCGTGATGTTCGAGTTCGAGCCGTGCATCACGTTGCACTCGAAGAAGGTGACCGATCCGGTCGGGCCGGTCGGGGCGATGATGCCGAACTCCCCGACCAGGCGGGCCAGGGCCGCATCGTCGGGTACGCCGACTTCCTGGCGCTTGAGCGAGGACTTGTAGTTGTCCTGTGGCGTGCTGCCCGCGCACGAGACATAGCGCTGGTGTGAGCCCGGCACGATCATCAGCGGACCGTTGTGGGGGGTGTTCGGCGTCAGGCTGATCGAGCAACTCACCATGCGCATCGCCGGGATGCCGTCCTCGACGTGCCAGGTTTCGAAGTCGGAGTGCCAGTAGAACTCCTTGCCCCGGAAGCCGCCCTTGTAGTTGATGCGTGACTGGTGGATGTAGACATCGCTACCCAGCAGCTGGCGGGCGATCGCCACGAGCCGGGGGTGGCCGCACAACTGGCGCAGCACCGGGTTGCTCTTGTGGATCGCGAAGATCGAGCGCAGCTCCTGGCTGTCGGGCTCGACGATCGCTTCGGCCATCTGTTTGACGGCGTCATCCTGGCGCAGCGTCTGCAAGGCGTCGAGACAGCCCTGCAGTTCTTCGGCTGAGAGCAGGTGCTCGAAACTCAGGTAGCCGTTGGCTTCATAGAACTTCAGCTCGGCGTCGGTCAGCGGCCCGTCGCCGGCGCTGCCGTAGACGATCGGATCGTCGCGATCGACGATCCGTGCCCGGTCGCCGGTGCGCGAAGGGTAGCGGTCTGCGATGCTGGCCGGCTGGCGGGTCGGCGCAGCGGGGTTCAGCGCGGTCATCTTGAGAACTCCTTGTCAGTTCGATACGGGGTAGGCACCCGTCTCGTCATGGACCTCGCGGCCGGTCAGCGGCGGGTTGAAGACGCAGACCATCCGCATGTGCGTTCCCTTGTTGGCACGCAGGATGTGCTTGTCGTGTTCGTTCAACGCATACAGCGTGCCGGGGCGGATGTCGTGAGTCTGGCCGGTTGCGAGATCGGTGATCTGGCCTTCGCCTTCGATGCAGTACACGGTCTCGAGATGGTTCCGGTAGTGCATCGTGAGTTCGGCGCCCGGCTTGATGAGGGTGTCGTTCACCGAATAGCCCATGCCGGCGTCCTTGTAGATCAGGCGGCGCGCAGTCCAGCCTTCGGTGTCGACATCGGCGTCGGTGCCGATCACGTCGTCCAGATGTTTGACGATCATTGCGGTGCTTTCTCCCTGATGGATGGTCGTGTCTTCAGGCCGATGGTCGTGTCTTCAGGCAGCTTCACGGGCAACCTGCCGGCGCAGCTCCTGGCCGAGGATGGCTTCGAGACTCGCTTCGATGATGTCCAGGCCGGTGCCCAGCTCGGCTTCACTGATCGTGAGGCTGGGCAGCAGCTTCAGGACCTGATCGTCGATGCCGGCCGTTTCGATCACCAGGCCGCGTTCGAAGCACTGCTTCGAAATCCTGCCGGCGAGTGTGGCGTCTTCGAACTCCAGGCCGTGGATCAGGCCGCGCCCGCGTACCGTGGCCGGTACGCCGAGTTTTTCGACCATGCCCCACAGCCGTTTGCGCACCAGCGCTTCCTTGTGGGTCACGGCCCGGGTCAGGGTGTCGTCGCGCCAGAACTGCTCGAGTGCGGCCGTTGCCGTCACGAAGGCAGGGCAGTGGCCGCGGAAGGTGCCGTTGTGTTCGCCGGGTGTCCACTGGTCGAGCTCCGGCTTGATCAGCACCAGCGCCAACGGCAGGCCGTAGCCGGACAGGGATTTCGACAGGGTGACGATGTCGGGTGCGATGCCGGCTTCTTCGAAGCTGAAGAAGCGACCGGTGCGGCCGCAGCCGACCTGGATGTCGTCGACGATCAGGACGATGCCGTGGGCCGCGGTGATCTCGCGCAGGCGCTTGAGCCAGGCTACGCTGGCGACGTTGACGCCGCCCTCGGCCTGAACGGTTTCGACGATGACTGCCGCCGGAATCTCCAGGCCGCTGCCGTTGTCGACCAGCATCGCTTCGAGATAGTCGAGGGTGTCGACATCCTGGCCCAGGTAGCCGTCGAACGGCACCGAGGCGGCATGACTGAGCGGCACGCCGGCGCTGGCCCGCTTGAAGCCGTTGCCGGTCACTGCCAGCGAGCCCAGCGACATGCCGTGGAAGGCGTTGGTGAAGCTGACGACGTCACGCCGGCCGGTGACCTTGCGCGCCAGCTTGAGGGCAGCCTCGACCGCGTTGGTGCCGGTCGGGCCGGGGAACTGCAGCTTGTACGACAGGCCGCGGGGAGCGAGGATCAGGTCGTTGAAGCGGCGGATGAAGGTTTCCTTGGCCACGCTGTACATGTCGAGCGTGTGCGTGATGCTGTCTGCCGACAGGTAGTCGATCAGGGCCTGCTTGATCGGCTCCGGGTTGTGACCGTAGTTCAGCACGCCTGCGCCGCTGAAGAAGTCGAGATGGCGCTTGCCGTCCTGGTCGGTCATCCACGCCCCCTTGGCGTGGGCGAAGACTGCGGGAAAACTGCGGCAATAGCCGCGGACTTCCGATTCGTGGGTTTCGAAAGTGTTCATGCTCGTGTCCTCATGGTGAGTGTCTTTCGGGATCGCCGAAGCCGGAAACGGGTTCCAGGGTCGGTGATCGTCGGGCACCGGTTTGTTCACGGATTGCCGGCGCATGTCGGAATGCCTGCGACTCAGGCCGCGTGCATCAGCCTGCGAGGCGCGCCCGCGGCAAACGGCCCGATCCGCAACAGGGGTTCGGGTGGGTGGTCGACCGGGAAATCGGCAGAGTCGAAGTGCGGCACCTCAGTGCAGCCGACGCCGTGCAGCCGCGCGAAACCGGTGAACAGTGCGCGGGAGGCTTCGTTGCCGGGAGAGACCGTGGCCGTGAGCCAGCGGCAGTCCTGCAAGGCGGGCAGGGCCCGCCATTCATCGAGCAGTCGGCGGCCGAGTCCCTGGCCGCGCAGTGCCGGCAGTACGCCGACCTGCCAGACGAAAGCATGGTCCGGATGGCGGGGGGGCCGGTAGCCGATCACCGTGCCCACCAGGTCGCCATCGTATTCGGCAACCAGACAGGTGTCGCCGAAGTCGGTGGCGAACACCAGATAGAAGTATGCGGAATTGAGTTCCAGTGTGCCCGTGGCTTTCACCAGCCGCCAGAGGGCGGCCCCATCGGCGGGGCAGGCGGTACGAAACTGAAGACGAAGATCCTGACGTGCGGTACTTGGGTCCGTATCGGTCATGCGTGCTCGGGCCGGCGGCGCCTGGGTGGTCTCCTGCGCCCGGCCGGGCGGCACTGCATGCGCACCGTTCCGGCCTGCCCCTTACGGGGACCTGCCTCCGTTTTCCTGAGAAGGAACGGAGTATAACACGATAGATTTGATCAAATATGATTTGTTCAAATCAAACTGACCAGGAGAGGCCGACCGACTGCAATGACGGGAGAAGCTCAATGGCCGACAGGCGGCTTCAGGCGATTGTCGGCGGCGAAGCCGGCCAGATGCTGGACGAGGTCCGAGGTCAGCCGGGGCAGTTCGATGTCGGTGCGGTGCACGATCTGCATCTCGCGGGTTGCCCAGGGATCGGTCAGTCCGATGATCCGCAGCCCCATCGTGCGGGCATGACGCTGGGCCGATGAGCGGGGAATGACGCCGATTCCCACGCCGGCTTCGACCAGCAGGCAGATCGATTCGAAGCTGCCCACCTGGATCCGGAACTCGAGCTGGTGACCCAGCGCCCGGGCCAGCGGCGGCAGAAAGCGGGCCAGCGCGCTGTCCTCGGGCAGTGAGATGTGCGGGTCGTCGAGCGTCTGCAGGAAACTGGTCTGCGTGACCCCGGCCAGGCGGTGTCCGGGCGGGACGACGACGACCAGCTTGTCGGTGGCGAACGGATGGCTGGCCAGGCCCTGGGTGTCGACATTGCCGGCCACGATGCCGATGTCGGCACGCGCCTCATTGATGTCGGCGATGATGTCCTGGCTGAGCCGCTCGCGCAGGTCGATGTTGACGCCTGACTGGTTCGCCAGGAAGCTGGCCAGTGCCATCGGCAGTGCGCTGTTGATCGAGGTCGTGTTGGCGAGGATGCGGATATGGCCTTTCAGGCCGGCTGCGTAGTCGGTGAGGTCGCACTTCAGATGCTCGACCTGCTGCAGGATCCGGCGCGCATGCTGCAGGAAGGCCTGGCCGGCCGGATTGAGTTCGACGCCGTGTGCCTTGCGGTAGAGCAGCTTGGAGCCGATGTTCGTCTCCAGTTGCTTGATGCGGGTGCTGGCGGCTGCCAGCGAGATGCAGGCGCGCTCCGCGCCCCTGCGCAGATTGGACGCCTCGGCAACGAAGACAAAAAGCCGGAGGTCGAACAGATCGAAGTGCATGCTTCGATTATCCGGCATCCGGCGCGGGATTGGCGGGCACCCGGGCGGGTGGCTCAGTGTCCGTCTTCGAGTTCGACCTCCATCGACAGCAGGAAGCGTGCGACGCAGACGTAGAAACTGGCCGTCAGCGTCAGCTCGACGATCGCTGCCTCATCGAAACCCTGCTCGCGCAGGGCTGCGATGCATTCGGCCGAGGCAGCGGGCCCGGCCGTGACTTCCTGCGCCAGGCGCAGGACGGCACGCTCCTGTGCGTCGAAGCAAGCGGCGTTCTCCCAGTCGGCAATCGAGTCGATCTGTTCCTGCGTGACGCCGGCGGTCAGGGCCATCGACGTGTGGTGCACCCACTCGTAATGGGCCCCCGAGACCTGGGCGCCCCGCAGGATCAGCAGTTCGCGCAGCCGCCGCGGCGTCCTGGCATCCAGGCGCAGCGGCCAGGCGAAGTCCAGCCAGGCTCGCAGCATTGCGGGTGCGTGGCCGATCACACGGTACAGGTTGGGAACTCGTATGCCGCGCGCACGGACTTCCTCGAACATCGCGGCCAGGGCCGGATCCTCGGGCTGCGCGGGAATCATGGGGAGACGGGTCATTGCTCGGTGTCCTCGTCGGCCGTTACTGGACCTTGGCGCCCGAGGCCTTGACGATCGGCCCCCACAGCTTGTATTCGTCGTCGATCATCTGTGCCATTTTCCCGGCGCTGCCGCCGACGATCTCGTAGCCGAGGTCTTTCATCCGGTTGACGAAGGACGGCGACTCGACCGCCTGCTGGCCAGCCGCATTCAGCCGCTCGGTGATGGCTGCGGGCGTGCCGACCGGGACGGCCAGCCCGAACCAGGCGCCGGAGCGGTAGCCGGCGACGCCGAGTTCTTCCATGGTTGCCAGATCGGGCAGCGAGGGGGCCCGGGTCGCGCCGGTCGTGGCCAGCGCGCGCAGCTTGCCGGAGCGGATGTGCGCGATCGCCGACGGAATGTTGTCGAACATCATGTCGACCTGGCCGCCCATCAGATCGGTGACGGCCGGTCCGCTGCCGCGATAGGGAACGTGCGTGATGTCGAGCCCGAGCATGTGCTTGAACATTTCGCAGGACATGTGGATCGACGAACCGGAGCCGCTCGATGCGCAGGTGAGCTTGCCTGGATTGGCCTTGGCCAGGGCGACCAGTTCGTCGACCGAATGGGCTTTCACCGACGGATTGACGACCAGGACGTTGCCGAACGACGCCAGCGCGATGACCGGAACCAGATCCTTGTTCGGATCGTAGTTCAGCTTGCTGTACAGGAAAGGCGTGATGCCGTGCGTGCTGCTCGCCGTGACCAGCACCGTATAGCCATCGGGCGCTGCGCGGGCTGCCATCTCGGAACCGAGGTTGGCGCCGGCACCCGGCCGGTTATCGACGATCACCGACTGGCCGAGGATCCTGGTCAGCTCTTCAGCGGTTGCCCGGCCGATGATGTCGGTTGCGCCGCCCGGGGCGTACGGGACGATCAGCCGGATCGTCTTGGTCGGATAGTTCTGAGCCTGGGCGGCTTGGGGCAGCGTGGCGACCGCGGACAGGGCAAAGGCAGCGGCCAGCGCGAGCGAGGTGCGGCGTTCCATCGTGTTGTCTCCTGGAGGAAGGGGCGGCCCGCGGAGCAGGCCGGCCGGTGAAACCGTTCCTGCGCGAAGGTTTGTCGGGCTTCTCTGCGCAGGGGCGGCTTGGACGGCAATGTTAGCGCAGTACCGGGCGCCGCCTTCGGGGATTTGCCTCCGACCGGAACCTGCTCAGGCGGTAGCGGCCGGGGCTGGGCACGGCACGGGCCTACACGACACCTTGTGCAATCATGGCATCAGCCACTTTCACGAAGCCGGCGATGTTGGCGCCCGCGACATAGTCGACGCTGCCGTCACGACCCTTGCCCTGGCCGTGTTCGAGGCAGGCGGCATGGATCGACGACATGATTGCGCGCAGCCGGCGATCGACTTCCTCGCGGGTCCAGGACAGCCGGAGTGCGTTCTGGCTCATCTCCAGCCCCGAGACGGTGACGCCGCCGGCGTTGGCTGCCTTGCCGGGGGCGAACAGCACGCAGGCTTCGCGGAACACCTGGACGGCGTCGAGCGTGGCCGGCATGTTGGCGCCTTCGGCCACGCAGTAGCAGCCGTTCTTGACCAGCATGCGGGCATCGTCGGCGCTGATCTCGTTCTGCGTGGCGCAGGGCAGGGCGATGTCGCAGGGGATGTGCCAGGGCGTGTGCTCGGGCAGATAGGTGTAGCCGTGTTCCTGGGCGAAGTCGGCGATGCGCCCGCGGCGCACTTCCTTGAGCTCGACCAGGGCGAGCCAGTCCTCGTCGGTCAGTCCGCAGGGGATATGGACGGTACCGGTCGAATCCGACAAGGCGATGACGCGGGCCCCCAGGTGCATGGCCTTCTGGGCCGCATACTGGGCAACGTTGCCCGAACCGGAGACGATGACGCGCATGCCTTCGAGCGACTCGTTGCGCCGCTTCAGCATGTCCTCGGCGAAATAGACGGTGCCGTAGCCGGTGGCTTCGGGGCGGATCAGGCTGCCGCCGAAGGGGATGCCCTTGCCGGTCAGCACGGAACTGAACCTGCCCTCGAGCTTCTTGTACATGCCGAACATGTAGCCGACCTCGCGTCCCCCCACGCCGATGTCGCCGGCCGGCACGTCGACGTCGGCACCGATGTGTCGATGCAGTTCGGCCATGAACGACTGGCAGAAGCGCATGACCTCGTTGTCGCTGCGCCCTTTCGGGTCGAAGTCGGCACCGCCCTTGCCCCCGCCCATCGGCAGGGTGGTCAGCGAGTTCTTGAAGGTCTGCTCGAAGGCCAGGAACTTCAGGATGCTCAGGTTCACCGAAGGGTGGAAGCGGATGCCGCCCTTGTACGGGCCGATCGCGCTGTTCATCTGCACCCGGAAGCCCCGGTTGACATGCACCTGGCCACGATCGTCGACCCAGGGCACGCGGAACATGACCACCCGTTCCGGTTCGGCCAGGCGCTCGAGCAGCGCGTCGCGCCGATACTTCGGGTTGGCTTCGATGAACGGCCAGATGCTTTCGAAGACTTCCTTGACCGCCTGATGGAACTCCGGTTGGGCCGGATCCCGTGCCTTCAGCCGTTCCAGGAATTCCGGAAGTGACGTTTGACCGTCGAAGCTCGGCTTGAGGGCACGGATATCGGACATGATGTTGACTACCGGTTGAAGTAAATCGGGACGCGAAATCTAGCACGCGGACATCGTTTTCGGCACGGTCGGTCGGCGCAGGAGCTTGATCGGATCGGCTCGGAATGCATCAAAGAGACCCCCGGCGCAGCGGTGCTGGCAGGTGTCGTCGATGGCGGTCGAGCATGCTGAGACACCAATAATGCCAGCCGCACGGGCACTGGTACAGATGGTGCGAACTTGGTGTATCCTTGCCGGACCGGTTCCTCGCAGACGGTGGTCGGGCTTTGTCCAACGCGCCACCATTCATTGCAGGTACACACCGTCTACCGCAGGCCCATGTTTCCCGGCAGACCCGTCGCCGCCATCCGATCGCGGCCCGGCTGCCAGACGGTCAGCCCTCGCAGGCGGCGTTGCAACGCTTGAGACATGTCGTCCGACGCCTGGCCTGGTCCGGCGGTCCGACGTTTCCGAACTGATCCGAACTGAATTCCGCGCACGGGCGAACCCGTCGATGAACACTCACGAAGCCAAGATCGTGATCGAAGCCGCGCTGCTTTGCGCACAGCAACCGCTGACCATTGCAGAATTGCGGAAACTGTTTGCCGATGAAATCGGTGCCGATACCGTGCGGGCCCTGCTCGAGGATCTGCGGGTCGACTGGAACGGGCGGGGCATCGGGCTGGTTGCGCTGGCCAGTGGCTGGCGTTTCCAGACCATGCCGACGATGGCGCCCTTCCTGGAGCGGCTGAATCCGGAGAAACCGCCCCGCTACTCACGTGCGGTGCTCGAGACGCTGGCCATCATTGCCTACCGGCAGCCGGTCACGCGTGGCGACATCGAGGAGATCCGCGGGGTCACCGTGTCGTCGCAGATCATCCGGACGCTGGAAGATCGCGGCTGGATCGAAGTGATCGGTCACAAGGAAGTCCTGGGCCGGCCTGCGCTGTTCGGGACGACGCGGCGCTTTCTCGACGACCTCGGCCTGCGGGCGCTGTCGGAACTGCCGCCGCTCGAAACCCCCGCCGGCGGTGACCAACCGCGGGATGACCAACCGCGAGACGACGAACCGCGGGATGACCAACCGCAGGATGTTCCGGATGGCGAGACGATCCGGATGAATGAAGAACCCAAGAGGGAACCTTGAGCAACGAATCCCCCCGAAACGAAGTCCAGGCGGCAGCGGCTGCCGAAGCTGAAGTCCGCGAGCCGGTTGCGGCCGACGGCGGCGCTGCCTCGAACGATGGCGAACGCGGTCCCCGGACACCGCGATCGATCTTCAACCGCCGGCGTGGCCAGCGCCACCGCAACCGGCCACCGGCCGAGGAGCGGCCGGTCGACGGTGCGGCCCAGCCTGCCGAGGGCGGACCACCGGCCGATGCGGTCGGAGCCGCCGGGCAGGGCCAGCGGCGCCCGCGCAAGGGGCGTGGCAAGCGTAGTGACGGGGGCGGTCATGACGGGGGCGCCGCCCGCGATGGCGGCGCTTCCCGCGATGCCGATACCGGCGCCCAGGCGGACACGTCCGGCCAGCCGGGGCGGCGACCCCGGGGGGCGCGGACGCCGGTCGATCCGGATCCGCTGCCGGTGGTCGCCGATGCCGAGCGCACGGTCGGTGTCGATGCGATCGAGAACCGGCGCAGCCGTTCCTCCCAGGCCGCAGTGGTTCCCGAGGAGGATCAACCCAAACTGCACAAGGTGCTTGCCGATGCCGGCCTGGGTTCGCGGCGCGACATGGAGGAACTGATCGTGGCCGGGCGCGTGTCGGTCAACGGCCAGCCGGCCCACATCGGCCAGCGTATCGGACCGAACGACCAGGTCCGTGTCAACGGGCGCCCGGTGCAGCGGCGCAATCTGTACCAGGCGCCGCGCGTGCTGCTCTATCACAAGCCGGCCGGCGAGATCTGCACGCGCGACGACCCCGAGCACCGGGCAACGGTGTTCGAGCGCCTGCCCAAGCTCAAGGGCGCGCGCTGGGTCGCCGTGGGCCGGCTCGACTACAACACCGAGGGTCTGCTGATCTTCACGACCTCGGGCGACATCGCCAACCGGCTGATGCATCCGCGCTACGGCTGGGAGCGCGAGTACGCGGTGCGCGTGCTCGGACGGATCGACGACGCGCTGCGCACCCGGCTGCTGGAGGGTGTCGAGCTGGAAGACGGGCCGGCACGGTTCTCCGCGGTCGAGGACCTGGGGGGTGATGGCGCCAATGCCTGGTATCGGGTCGTGATCGCCGAAGGGCGCAATCGTGAAGTTCGCCGGATGTTCGATGCCGTGGGCCTGACG
>Ga0172382_10006738_pt1 | contig 16559 bp, 18 predicted proteins | sample Leawel138RmetaG_FD_122245 | JGI IMG/M metagenome (GOLD analysis project Ga0172382, IMG submission 122245) | Leachate microbial communities from a municipal landfill in Southern Ontario, Canada - Leachate well 138R metaG | ecosystem: Engineered > Solid waste > Landfill > Unclassified | place...
ATAAGTATCCATGCCTTTTGGGTACGATAAACCTGGATGATCGTTTCATCTCAGATAGTTTGGCTATTCCCGAAAATCGTTTATTTTTGCGTGTCATGGAGTATGATTTTCCACAATTAATCAGTGTACAGTAAATTTCGATTGTTCGTCTCAGTTGGAACTGAGGTACTTTGTCTGTAGGTATACAAATTACAGTCAGGGTTTCCGGATGATCATTTTATGGTTGTAAGCACAGGCATACCGGAACAAAATGTACATACCGGATCAGATGACCTGCAGTTTTTCTCCAACTTTAATAAAGGCATCTACTGCCTGATCGATCTCTTCGTAGGAGTGTGCTGCTGATATTTGTACCCGGATCCGGGCTTTCCCGCGGGGTACTACCGGGTAGCTAAACCCGATGACGTATATCCCTTCCTGTAACAATTCATTGGCAAACTGAATAGCTCGCAGTTCGTCATAAAGCATGACCGGAACGATTGCCGTATTTCCTTTCACCAGTTCGAATCCGGCTTTTTTCATTTTTTTCCTGAAATACCTGGCGTTTTTCATGGTTCTGGCCGGCAGGTCATTGGATTCGGTAAGTATATCCAGTACTTTCATGGTTGCTCCTACTGTAGCAGGAGCTAAAGAGTTGGAAAACAGATAGGGGCGTGAGCGTTGCCGCAGCATTTCAATGATCTCTTTTCTTCCCGATGTGCATCCTCCATTTCCTCCACCCAATGCTTTCCCAAAGGTTGTCGTGATGATGTCAATTTGACCAAGCAATCCATAATGTTCTGCTGTTCCACGTCCCGTTTTACCAATATATCCTGTTGCATGTGAGTCGTCAACCATAACAAGGGCATTGTATTTGCCAGCCAGTTCCACAATTTTTGGCAGCCTGGCCATGTCACCGTCCATAGAAAAAACCCCGTCGGTAACAATCAACCGGTATTTGGCATCTGAAGCTTCATCCAGACACTTCTCCAGATCTTTCATGTTGGAGTGCTTATATCTGTAACGCTGTGCTTTACAAAGCCGAACCCCGTCGATAATAGAGGCATGATTCAACTCATCGGAAATAACAGCAGAATCTTGTCCGAACAACGGCTCAAAAATGCCGCCATTGGCATCGAAGCAGGCACAATACAACAGGGTGTCTTCCGTTCCTAAAAACTCAGACACCTTTTGCTCCAACTCTTTGTGGATCTCCTGGGTGCCGCAGATAAACCGTACCGATGATAAGCCAAATCCCCAGTAATTCATCACTTCCTGGGCTGCTTGAATGACTTTGGGGTGATTAGCCAACCCCAGGTAGTTATTGGCACAAAAATTCAACACGGTTTCCCCTGAAGAAATACGGATCTCAGTATCCTGTGCCGAAGTGATGATCCGTTCTGCTTTATATAAACCCTGCTCTTTCAGCTCTTCAAGCGTTTTTAGCAGATCTTGTTTTATTTGGCCGTACATAGTTTTTTTTATGCAAATTAATAAAACAATTCTCACATACATCATGTTCGAAGGCATAAAAGATGCTGCTCTTTCTTATCCTTTTTGTTGAGGATTTCAAGATCACCTCTTCCGGGTGTGTGGCGATTTCACCGATCATCCTGAAGAACTGGGACAACTGATTGGTATGGATGTTGTTATTGCCAGCTGATTTTTTGCGTCATTTGACGGTATTAATCTTTCTGCTATATTTAGCCCGATAAACCATTTGTTATGACATCAAAATTTTATTCCATCGCACTGATCTTTTTATTGATACAACCTTTTTTTGCCCTGGGCGGCGCGAATGAACCCGGGAAGGGATTTAACTGGGATCCCGTCGTGCTGGAAGAGGCGCTGAAGGCACAGCCCATCCGCTGGCAGAATGATCCGAATGTAAATACTGAGTACACGGGTTACTGGGTGCTATACTCGGGGAAAGCACTGAATTACCTGGCGTTGGTGGCGTTTTATGATACCGGGAATGCCTATCCCCGAGCCGCAGCCAAAGTGGTGGAGCAGTTAAAATATGTAATCTCCGGTGGAAAAGAACCCTGCTGCCGTGGTGTCATAGCCGGTTGGGCAGACAATGCCCTGGCACAGACACTGGCTTTGGCAAAACATACCGAAGTAGTGTGGTCACAGTTCAGCAACGCAGAGAAGGAAAAGCTGGATCTGTTGATGGAAGCACTGGCTATTGCCGGGAATTACTGTCAAAACAGCAGCAATAACGTTCATCGCGGATTGTATCAGGCTTTCAGCTGGCGTAAAGGTTGGAACCCGAATCACCAGGAGGGATATGTAGGGGTAATGGTTGCCGCACACATCTATTTCGGCGGCACGGATCAGGTAAATGAAGTCTTTAAAAATTTCAGTTATGATGACTACATGAATCGTTTTCAGGAGGCCGGTTTCACTACTGTCAGCGATTGCTGGTCGGCTACTGGAAAGGTGCTGATGGAAGAAGGAGGTACAGATGCCGGCGGAGGCACAACCAAGGGTGTGAGGATGCCATTCCGCTATGCATCTCTGAGTGGTTTTGGGGAGTTGGAATATGAGCCATACCTGCTTTACCGTGATCTGGCCGTGAAGATGTTTAAACACCACGTGACCAGTGGTGAATGCGACGGAAAGGCTTTTATTGCCGACGGCACAACTTCTCCCTGGCAAGGGCAACCGGGTATGTGTTACGAGTTCAGAACATTTGATGCCTCAGGGTGCCGCAGTTCAGCCAGCTATGGCTTCGAAGGATGGATGAATCACATTCTGACACTGTCAACACTGCAGGCTTTTGAGCTTTTGCCCGGCGATGATAACATGGAATACAATGAGCTGGTAAAACGAACAAAAACCGGCACTTCCGACCTGTTTTATAAGTTGGAACGGGGCTATCAGGCCCATAAAAACGGAAAATCGACCATCGACAAAAAAGAAAATTTGAACCGGCTGGGAATCGTTTTTCTGGAAGATCTGTATAACGTAATCAAAGATAAATTATAATCCGAAATACAATGAGAACAATCCTTTCTATTCTGGTGGTGCTGCTCCAATTCCCGGTGGGCAAAACCATGGCTCAGCAAACGTGGAAAAACGGGAAACAATGTGTGGTGTGCCTGACCTATGATGATGCGATGGATTCACAACTGGATTACGCTATTCCACAGCTCGATAGCCATGGATTGAAAGGCACTTTTTATCTGACAGGTACTTCTGCTTCCTTGTATCACCGGATGGAGGAATGGAAAGCTATTGCTGCGAACGGGCATGAGTTGGGTAACCATACGCTTTTTCACCCTTGCAGCGGTAAACGTTTTTCTGACAGGGAACGAGAGCGCGACATCGATTTCTATACCATTAAGCAGTTCCTCACGGAAGTGCGTACTGCCAATACCTTGCTGAAAGGACTTGATGGAAAAAACCGGCACACTTTTGCCTATACCTGCGGCGATAAAGTTGTGGAGGGTGAAAATATGGGCGATTACCTGCCAGAATTGGTGGTTGCAGCCCGTGGAGGAGACCCGGCGTTTCTCCCGAAAAATGAACTCAACCTGTTCCACCTGCCTACCTTTTCTTCAACCGGAAAAACAGGCGATAAATTAATTGACCTGGTAAAACAGGCACAGCAAAAAAACAGTCTGCTTATCCTGGTGTTTCACGGAGTGGGTGGTGGCCACCTACTGGTGGAAGCCGAAGAACACAAAAAACTATTGGATTACCTGAAAGAACATGAAAAGGATATCTGGGTGGCTCCGGTGATCGAATTGGCTGATTACCTGATAGCCGAATCAGATCGGAAAGGGAAAATGTAAAGAAATTGAAAACAACTCTTTAACCATTCATAAAAAAACCTTACTTTTGCAGCACTTTTTTCGAACCATGGGCTGGAAGACAAAATACAATATAGAGTTTAAAGGTCTTAAGGAAGGCCTGCATAAGTTCGAATTTGAGGTTCAGGACGCGTTCTTTGAGCATTTTGAGCAGAGCTTTGTTGACATAGGAGATATTGTGGTGAAAGTTAAATTAGAAAAACGAAGCTCCTTTTTAAAATTGTTTTTTAATTTAAAGGGTTGGGTGGAGCTTACTTGTGATCGTTGCCTGGAGAAATACCGGCAGAGAGTAAAACATAAAAGTGAGCTTTTTGTGAAATTTGGCGAAAGCAATTACGAAGACGATGAAATTATCTATGTTTTGCCGGAAGAACACCAGATAAACCTGGCTCAATTGATTTATGAATATGTTGTGTTAAGTATTCCTGTCAGGCATGTCCATCCCAAAATTAACGGAAAAAGCGGATGCAACAGAGAAATGCTGGAAGCACTGAAAAAATATGAATCTAATCCGGAGGAAAATGAAGAGAACAGCGACCCGCGTTGGGAAGCTTTAAAAAACTGGAATAATAATTAAAAGTGAAATATTATGGCACATCCAAAAAGCAGAACATCAAAAACAAGAAGGGATAAAAGACGTACACATTATAAAGCTTCCCTTCCAACACTCGCTACCTGTTCAAATTGTGGAGCTACTGTAAAGTACCACCATATTTGTCCCGAATGCGGATATTACAGGGGCAAACAGGTAATTGAAAAAGAAATTGCAGTTTAACAGCAAGGCTGGTCAACATGAAGGCCAGCTTTTTTTTGTCTAAATTTTTGACTTTTCGAATTTTTTCATTCACCGTTTTATAAAAAATTAAGTTTAATTTAACATCATTCCGGATTTCCCGGATTGAGCCGGTAATCGTTGTTCTATCATGATAACTTCGCGGCTTGAAAAATTGATTATCCATGACAAAAATTAGGGCAGCAATTACCGGGGTAGGTGCCTATCTGCCAGAATACCGGTTAACCAACGACGAACTGAGCAGAATGGTGGACACATCCGATGAATGGATTATGCAACGCATCGGCATAAAGGAACGTCGGATTTTAAAAGAGGAGGGGAGGGCTGCCAGTTTTTTGGGAACTGAAGCTGTGAAAGAGTTACTTCAAAAGACAGGAACTTCTGCCGATGAGATTGATCTTTTGATTTGCGCCACCATTACACCAGATATGCCATTCCCCGCAACAGCAAATATTATTGCAGATAAAGCTGGTCTTCATCATGCTTGGAGCTTCGATCTGAATGCCGCATGCTCCGGGTTTATTTTTGCATTGACAACCGCCACCCAGTTTATTGAATCAGGCCGGTATCATAAGGTTATTGTGGTTGGGGCCGAAAAAATGTCAGCAATCACTAACTATAAGGATCGAACTACCTGTCCGCTTTTTGGTGATGCCGGTACAGCTGTTCTGTTGGAACCTGCCGATGAAGATGTCGGTGTAATCGATTTTATCAATTATGCAAATGGAATGGGGAGGCACTACCTCCATATGAAAGCAGGAGGCTCACTTCTGCCGGCATCATGCGAAACAGTAAAGAACAATAATCACTTTATATACCAGGAAGGGCAAACCGTTTTTAAGTATGCAGTAACCGGAATGGCTGATGTGACTGTAGAAATGATGGAAAAACATCATCTTTCGGCTGATGATATTACCTGGCTTGTGCCTCATCAGGCTAATATGAGAATCATTGAAGCTACAGCACGACGGATAGGCCTCGATAAAAATAAAGTGATGGTCAATATTCAAAAATATGGAAATACCACTGCTGCAACAATTCCTTTGTGCCTGTGGGAATACGAAAAACAGCTCCGAAAAGGGGATCAAATAATCCTGGTTGCCTTTGGGGCAGGATTCACCTGGGGAAGCGTTTTCCTAAAATGGGCGTACAATGGGGAAATGTTTGCCTGATAATTCAAATCTTTTTTTTGCTCCAACGTATAAAAATTTGTAATTTCATCCGTTTATTTATTGTATAATTCAAATTGATTGTTTATAAGTGATTGTTGTGTAGGGTTATACGATAAGAGTTCATGGAAATTTATGTAAGTCCGTGAGGAAATTTTTTGTTGCAGGTGGCGAATAGAACGAATGACGATAAAATAATTACGAATTACGAATTGGTTCCATCGAAATTCGCTTGCGAATTCTGTCGAACACCATAAAAAATCATGGAGTGAGGTAAATATCTTAAAAATTACAACTTTAATCAGATGCAATAAATTATGGCAAAGCAAACATCAAATTATGGGGAGACACTGAACCAGTCAATTAATATTATCAATGAAGGGACACTTATTAAGGGAGATATAACCGCCAATGGGGATATTCGTATCGACGGTGAACTGGTTGGGAATCTTCAGGCAAAAGGCCGGCTGGTTATTGGTCCTAATGGAAAGGTGAACGGTGAAATTGTTTGCAACAACATTGAAGTTTCCGGATACATTAAAGGAAAAATAACCGTTTCCGAATTGCTAACCATGAAAGCCATGTCGACTATTTATGGTGATATCGTGGCTGGAAAGCTTTCGGTTGAACCTGGTTCAGTATTTTCAGGAACCTGTGCAATGGGAGATTCCAAAGGAATAGATGAAACAGAAGATTCAAAGGAATAAAAATAAATTTGACCCATTCATTCATTATGCTAACCAAGCGTTTGAAATGATGGGGATTATTGTCCTGGGTACTTTCCTTGGGTTTAAAATCGATGATTGGATGGGAAATGAATTCAGGATATTTACCCTGGTTTTCATTGTTTTATCGGTAATTGGTGCCCTGTTCTATACAATCCGTAAGTTATTAAAGAAATGAGCAATGCATTTAAATATTTTATAGTTAAAGTTTTCATCGCGATCTTTATTTTGCTTCTTTCCGGATGGATTGTTTTTTCTTTTTTTCTTCCGGATAAATACAGTCCGATATTGCCATGGATGCTTACTTTTTTTTCCCTGTTTACTATTGGAATTCACGGGTACCAACTCCGGCTTGCTCAAAAAGATATGGCTCGATTCGTCCGGATTAGCATGATTATTTCCATGATCAGACTTCTGGTTTATTCATTATTTGCCATCGTTTATTTATCTCTAGCACCAGATAATATTCCCGTTTTTATTGTTTGCCTTGTGGTTGTTTATCTTGTTTTTTTAGTGTTAGAAGTTGCTGACCTTTCACGTTTTTCAAAAAAACAACAAAAAAAATGATGGCAGGATCTTACAGGTTTTGGTACAGATGGAATGCTTACCTGATTTTTAGAAATTGATATGCGTAAATTACGAATGGAAGAGCTTGACAGGATTTCGGCAGAAGAGTATAAAAATGCAGAGAAATCACCCATAACAGTCGTGCTTGACAACATCAGAAGTTGCAGTAATATAGGATCTGTATTTCGGACATCAGATGCACTGCTTATTGAGAAGATATACCTTTGTGGAATTTCTGCCACCCCTCCTAACCGGGAGATCCATAAAACCGCACTTGATGCAGAAAAGTCTGTGGAATGGGAATATTTTGAAAAAACAGAAGAGGTAATAAAAATCCTTCAATCGCGGGGATATCTCGTATATTCCATAGAACAGGTGGAGAATAGCATCAAACTTCCGGATTTTTATCCCCCTGAAAATGGAAAACTTGCTTTTATCTTTGGCAACGAGGTGAAAGGGGTTCAGCAAGAGGCGATCAATCTTTGTGACGGTTCAATAGAAATTCCACAATATGGCACAAAGCATTCATTCAACATCTCGGTAAGTGCAGGTATTGTTCTCTGGGATATCTTTCAAAAAATGAACCGGGCATTCCCCAATAGTGTTGTTTAATTCGTTTTATGTCAATGCTTTGGCTTGTTCGGCTGCACCCCTTTATTTATTCTTGGTAAAATGTATGCAGCTGATAGGGTTTAGGAAATAAAAAATAAGTATTTTTATTTCTGGTTTCTGATCCTAAAAAATATGTATGCCTCCAAGCCAATACCTGAAGAGTTTATTTATTATATCTGGGAAAACCAGTTGTTTGACGGTCTGAATTTGAAATCAATGACTAACGAACCGGTTGAAGTGATAAGCACCGGTTGTAGAAATACCGATTCCGGACCTGATTTTTTCAACGCTAAAGTGAATATTTCCGGAACCCTGTGGGCAGGAAATATTGAAGTGCATAAAAAAGCTTCCGATTGGGATAAGCACAATCATACCGCAGATAAAGCCTATGAAAATGTGATACTGCACGTTGTTGAGCATGCCGATAAACAAATTTTCAGGGCCAATGGTACAGCAATACCGACTATTGAACTGAAATGGCCGGACTATTTATCACAAAATTACCGGAAGCTAATGATTTCAAAAGCCTGGATTGCTTGTCAGGAACAGTTCTTCCGGTTAGATCCTGTCATTTTGCGCCTTGCCTTTAACCGGCTGATGATCGATAGGTTAGAAGAGAAAACCAAGGATATTGATCGAATTTTAAAGCAAAATTGCTGCAACTGGAGTGAAACTTTTTACCAAATGTTAACACGGATGTTTGGTTTTAAGGTTAACGCTTCTCCCTTTGGTTTGCTGGCAAAAATAGTCCCCATGCACCTACTGGCGAAGCATAAAAACAGCTTGTTTCAGATGGAGACCCTGCTATATGGTGCATCCGGACTTCTGGGAGAAGAACTTTTAGGTGATGATTATTTTATGCTGATGCAAAAGGAGTTCAGGTTCCTGCAGAAAAAGTATAAACTTAAAACAATAGAGCCTCATTTGTGGAAATTTATGCGACTTCGACCCGTGAATTTTCCCACTATCCGTATTTCACAACTTGCAACGCTCATCTATCGTTCTGAGGGATTGTTTTCAAAAATGATGGAAGCCCGGAATATACAAATGCTTCAGGATCTGTTTCGTGTGAAAGCATCAGCCTATTGGGACAGCCATTTCCGGTTCAATAGAAAAACAAAAAGTGTTTTTCCCAGAGAACTGGGCGAATCTTCAGCTAATATGCTTATTATTAATGTGGTGGTTCCTTTTCTTTTTGTTTATGGAGAAAAACAAAATTTAGACGATCTTAAAGATCGGGCTCTTGATTTCTTAGAGAAAATTCCCCCTGAGGATAACACCGTCATTCGTAAATGGAAACAGCTGGGCGTTGACGCACGAAATGCTTTTGAATCCCAGGCATTATTGCAGCTGAAAAGCAGGTTTTGTGTTGCCAAAAAATGTTTGCATTGTCCTATTGGTAACAGCCTGGTACGAGCAGGTTGAATGATCAATCCCATAATATCATCTTTCGCTGGTCGATGCGGAAGGCAGATTTTTTACAAACCGGACATACCGCTTTCTTCAGCCGGTGTATATTGGTTAGTTTTAACCTTGCTTTACACCGGTTGCAGCGAAATTCGCTTTTATGAATAACTTTTTCATGATCAGTTACGGTAACCGATATTTTGTTAAAAAGTAAATGGCAATGCGGGCATCTGAAAATTTTAAATCCTGCGTCAACAAGAATATTTTCCTTCTGATTTATCAACCTGCGGAGTACCTGGTGGGTTTTGTGATGAAAGAGGATTTCCCTGCTTTTGAAGTACTCATCCAGAGATTGTGGATGGATTAAAAAACCGTATCCTTCGTTGAACTGCTCCTCAAATCCACAGTTGTCGCAACGGTATGTATAAGCTCGCCCCATTTTTGATTACATGCCATAAATATAAATAAAAATTATTGATTTTCATCTCATTAAAATGAATTGTTTTCTTTGGTATCAGATGAGATCCCCATAATTTTTATCATGTATTTTTGTGTCAAAAAACGTCATGCTTCTTTTACCAATTCACCTCACTTCTTCTTACGGGCATAGTCATGCACCTGGCACCTCCACCACCTCTTGCCAGTTCTGATCCGGCAATGGTGATCACACATTTTTTGTTGTCATTCAATTGTACTTTTCCTTTGATCAGATCGGAGGCCGTTATAATTTCAAATCCATTTTTATTTAATTCATCAAGGGTATGAACGTTTCTTTCGTAACCAATGATTTTACCCGGAGCAATGGCAAAAAAGTTTGCGCCACTATGCCATTGTTCACGTTCCTGGATCCAGGGATCATCTTTTCCACCACAGGCAACGGGCTTCAGATCGATCCCCAGTTTTTTTAATGCTTCCGGGATATTGGGCTGTTCGTGAATGATTACCTTACTATTATCTATGCAAAAATGGATGGTTTTATACCGACTCAAATTAAAAACCACCGGTTCATATACCATGCAGGAATCCATACTCAAACAGGTATAGATCATGTCGAGATGGATGAATGATTCGGGGGTTTCCGGCAATTCCTGCACAATGATGTGGAAAACTCCTTTGTTTTGTTTTTTTAGGGTTTCAATAATGAAGTCTATTCCCTGCGTGCTTGTTCGCATACCCGTTCCTATCAGAAAGATATCGTCGCGGACTACCAGTAAATCACCCCCCTCAATAGTCGCTTTGGGATCAAAAAGTATTCCTTGTGGAGGTTTAAGGGGATTGAGCGTGGAGGTTTCAAATACCGGATGATGATTAAAAATGACTTCCATAATCATCGTTTCCCGTTCGCGAATGCGATTGGCCATTCTCCCAATCAGCATATGCCCATTCATTCCCATTGCTGCATCCCGGGTGAAGAAAAGATTGTGCAAAGGACGCAAAAGAAATTTCTCTCGGCTCAGATAGTTGGTCAGATTGTTCCTTTCAAGGATTACTCCTTCTATGAGCATTTTCGCAAGTTCTGAGCCTGTTTGCTCAAATAACTGTTCTTCCATTTCTGGAATACCCTCATGAAAACATAACTCATGAAGCAAATGGCTTTTGGCAACCTTATTATGAAGTACTTCAGCAAGTAAATCTTTTACCTCGTAAACCATGGCTGCTTTTTTTAGCACTCCCGACAGCTGTGTATACTCTTTTGAAGCAATAGACAGGTTCAAAATATCGCTGTAAAGAGCTCTTTCTGAGTTTCCGGGAGTCATATTTTCTACTTCCGAACCGGGAGTGTGTAAGATTACTCCTTCTAATGTTCCTATTTCAGAGTTAATGCAAGTTCTCATGATAATTGTTGTAATTATGCTGTAAAGATATAAACTTTGCACATGCAATAATTGAAAATGAATATCTTCGTTTTCTTTTTAGGAGAGGATAAAAAATGAGAATGATAGGTATTTTATTTGTTGTGGGATGGTTGTTTATAAACGATTTGCCGGCACAGGAGAAGGATTCCGTTATGGTAATGGGGATTATTCAACATGGGGATACAATTATCCATAAAAACATACGGGAGATTGTTGTCCTGCCTGAACGTGAATTTCGAAATGCCTGGCAGGAAAGGCGATACAATCGGTTTGTTGCCCGGGTGAAAAAGGTGTATCCCTATGCCAAAATAGCCGGGCAGATGCTGCGTGAGTATGAACCAAAATATTTAGCACTGGAAAATGATAAAGACCGGAGAAAAATGATGAAGGAGCTGGAAAAACAACTGCTGGATGAATATAAAGATGACCTGAAAAGAATGACAATAACCGAAGGACGCTTGCTGATTAAGCTGATCGACAGAGAAACCCAAAGAACTTCATACTCCCTTATCAAAGATTTCCGGGGGGGAGTTCCCGCGTTTTTTTGGCAGGGACTCGCACGGCTTTTTGGTGGCGATCTGAAAGCAGAATACGACCCTTACGGCGAAGACCGAATGCTAGAAGATGTGGTAAAACTTATTGAGTTTGGGTATCTCTGACGGATGCCCTGCACAATACGGTACAAATTTTGCTAAAGGGATATCAACCATGTAAACCAATGGTATAAATGATAACAAGAAAAAGTAAGAAAATGGAAATGAATACAAGAACAACGATGTGGAGCTGTTTGATATTTTTTATAGCTTCTTTTGCCGCGCTTAATAGTTCTGCTCAGGAGGCTGATCAGGTGCGTTTTATTGAGGTGAGAGGAAGTGCCGAGATGGAAATTCAGCCGGATGAACTGATGCTGAATATTGGAATTGAGGAATACTGGAAGGAGGAGTTTGAAAAGAAAAAGGATCCGGAGGATTACAAAACCAAAGTGCCTCTGGCCGAAATTGAAGACGGTCTGATTAAAAGCCTTCGGAAAGCTGGAATTGAAAAGGATGACATCCGTGTAAAAGGAATGGGCAACTACTGGCGTCAAAGAGGGAAGGAGTTTCTGTTCAGCAAACAGCTGGAAGTGAAAATTACCGATTTTTCGAAAGTAAACCAGCTGGCTTCCCTGGTCGATGCCAAAGGAATTAAATCGATGTACGTTGGCCAAATGAACCATTCCAATATGGAGAATTTCAGGAAACAGGTAAAAACCGATGCTTTGCTGGAAGCCAGGGAAAAAGCTGCTTACCTGGTTGAAAGCCTGGGTGAAGAGCTCGGCGAAGTGATCTCTATTACTGAATTAAACGATGGATATGTCAGACCATACCTGGCGAAAAACCGTATGATGGCTGCCGATGCTTCCTATGAGTCAGTGGAAGAAGTGCAAAATATTGCAGTTTCCTATCAGGTGATTGCACGGTTCAAAATAAAATAAATCAACAGCTGGATGATCATTCTTATGTTGCAGAAGTAAAAGAAGAATCGTAAATCAATAGAAAAGATTTCGATTTCCAGTTGTAAATACTTAGTTTCGATAAAAAATTTTAAATGGCACTTTTTACTGTCGAGAAATGTCCTGTATGTGGAAACGGTCACTTTAAACCGTTTATGAGTTGCACTGATTATTTCGTGTCCCATGAGGTTTTTGAAATACAGGAATGCAGGGGTTGTGGCTTTAAATTTACAGCCAATGCCAAAGATGAACAACACATTGGGAAATATTATCAGTCGGAGGAGTATATCTCTCATTCCAATACATCGAAAGGACTGGTGAATTTTGTTTACCACCGGGTGCGTAACTATATGCTTGGTCAGAAACGGAGGCTGGTTGAAAGTTCTACCGGACTGAAATCAGGAATATTGCTGGATGTGGGTGCAGGAACTGGCTTTTTCCTGGATGAGATGAAAAGACATGGCTGGCAGGTTTCCGGTACTGAAAAAAGTGTTGATGCCCGTATTTTTGCCCGGCAGGAGTTCGGGATAGAAGTTGCAGAACCCGGGCAACTCTTCCGGTTTGAAAAGGATAGTTTTGACGCGGTTACCCTATGGCATGTGCTGGAACACATTCATCAGCTGAATGAAAACATGAAAGCATTAAGCCGTGTGCTGAAACCGGGAGGAATGCTCATAATTGCAGTTCCCAATTATACTTCTTACGATGCCCTCCATTACAAAGAATTTTGGGCTGCCTGGGATGTTCCCCGGCATCTTTGGCACTTCGGTCCTGAACAGATTAAACCGTTCGGTGAAAAATATGGATTCAGGCTGAATTCTATACATGCCATGCCTTTCGATTCCTTTTATGTTTCCATGCTTAGTGAGAAATACAAAAAGTCGAAACTGGCATTTTTGAAGGGAGTCGTTCATGGGAAAATCTCCTGGTTAAATAGCCTGATGAACAAAGGAAAATGTAGCTCGGTGATTTATGTTTTTGAGAAGTAATTATGACAAGATTCTGATTATACAGGCAATAGATGTTATTTTTGTAACTGTATAGTTTCCCATTTATACCATTTGATAAGATTTGGTTGTCTCTGATTCCTCAGTGATTATTTCCCAAGCCAATTTTTAAAATCTGTTGCTTTTTGGCGGCTCACCATAACCTCCCAATCGACAGACAGTATGAGGCGTACCTTTAGTTTTCCCCCGAAGTAATTTTCTATTTTCTTTATGGAGTTGATGTTTAAAATGATTTGACGGTTGGCACGATAGAAAGTTTCAGGGTCGAGCTGCTCTTCCAGCGTGTCTAATGGAAAATCAATGACATGATTTTGATCGTTGAATGTGACAGCTGTGGTCATTCGGCTTTCACTCAGGAAAAATGCAATCTCTTCCACGGGAAGCATGAAATAGAAAGCTCCTTTTGACAGCAGAAAACGTTTGCGATATTTTTTCTCCCCACTGCGAATGGCATCCAGAATTTCTGAATAGTCTGTTGGAGTTTCCTCTTGTATTGCTCTCTTCCGGAAGTGCTCAAATTTTTCGATAGCTAACTGCAGTTCCTTTTCCTTGAATGGTTTAAGCAGGTAGTCGATGCTGTTCACTTTAAAAGCACGGATGGCGTAATTATCATATGCTGTGGTAAAAATCACCATGCTCTTTACTTCAACCTGCTCGAAAATAGAGAAACAAAGTCCGTCAGCCAGCTGGATATCCATGAAAATGAGATCGGGATGCGGATTGTTTTGAAGCCAGTCAACACTACTTTGAACACTTTGAAATGATTGCACTACTTCCCACCCGGGGCGCAGTTTTTTGATCATATTTTCCAGCAAACGTAGATTATAGGGCTCATCCTCAATGAGTATTATATTTGTATTCCTATTCATAGCAAGGGTATTTCTACTTCAAAAAATTCCTTGCCCGACCTCACCTCCACCGGTTGAGAGGTAAGCAGGGCATAACGTTTTTTTAGGTTTTCCAGACCTGTTTTTTCAGAATAGGCCGATTCTTTTCTGTTTAGATTATTACTGACTGTAAGTGTTTTCCTGTTCGATTTTATGTGAATAACAAGAGGTACTTCTTTTACTGCGATATTGTGTTTTATGGCATTTTCAACCAACAACTGCAAGGCCAGTGGGGGGACCTCTTTTTTAAGATCGGGTTCATTCACCTCCATAATCACTTGAAAAGTCTGGCCCATACGTTCTTTGTGGATGGCGGTGTAGGCTTCAATAAATTCCAGTTCATCGGCTAGTTTTATGGTGGTTTTGTCTTTGCTTTGAAGCACATAGCGATATACATCGGTAAAATTCTGGGTAAACAGAGAAGCCGCATTGGGATCAAACTGAATCATTGATTTTAGAACGCTGAGGTTATTGAATAAAAAATGTGGATTTAATTGTGCCTGTAGTGAATTGTAGTCGCTTTTCAGTTTCCGGCTTTTCAACTCTTCCAGCTGCCGCACCGAAAAAATCCATTTTTCAATAATGCGAAGTGTTACTGAAAAGATTGTGATGATGAAAATGAAAATCAATCCCAGAAGGATCATCAGTTGTACAATTGGATGTGAAAAGAAAGGCGTATCCTTCACGATAAGAGAAAAGTAGAAAATAACGACCACCGCGATGAGCAAGCTGACCATGAAATGTAATACGACGCGTAAGCTTATTTTTTCGGGAATTGGCAGAAAACGTTCGGCGAGGTGGTCAAAAAACACATTGCTTTCACTGATCATGTTAAAAATAAGCACTACCTGACAATACTCCAGTGGAGTAACATGGATTGATTTGTCTCCAGCAATTTCAATGGCCAAAAAAAAGAACAGCAGGCCGACTCCACTCACCAGTGCCAGTCTGATGAAAACACTTTGCCAGGTATAAGCTGAAAGCCGGCTTAGAAAGTGGAGTTCGATATGTTTCATTTCTATGTTTGTTGTTTTTCCCAAAGGTACTTTTTTTTTGAGCAGGTAATCTTCAGTCAGCAGGGATAAAACTCAGTCTTCCGGTAGTTTTCAGCCAGGATGTTTCTTTTATTTTAAAATCGGTTTTCGAGTCGATGAGCTCGCTGTAAGCCTGCTGCCACTGGGTTTGTGCAATCAGGTATTCGGTAATGGTTTCCATGCCTACTTCATAATTATCGCGGGCTAGGCGTTGGTTTTCCTTTGCCTGTTCCAGTGCAGCTTCGTTAAGCTGAATGCGTTCCCACGCCAGTTGCAGGTTCATTCGGGCCTGTTCGGTTTCCAGTTTTAACAGTTGCTTATTTTTTTCCAGTTCAAGCTCTTGGATTTCCTTGTCGATCTTTGCGGCATTGATTTTTTTCACTCCTTCGCCCCAGTGGAAAATCGGTATTTTCACCGATGCCAGCACATTCAAACTGGTGTTTGAAAGATTGATTCCGCCAAAATCGATTCCCCCTATGTGGTTGTACCCGGCCTGAACTCCGGCGACAGGCAGAAAGTCGGCTTTGGTCATTTTAATTTGCTGTTCCTGCAGATCGATGTTTTTTTGCAACAATCTATATTCCGGACGTTGGTACACTGTTTCATTTTCAGCTGTCAAATCAGAGGGGAAACTTACTGAAACTACAGTATCAACAGCTGCGATTGATGTACTGAAAGGTAGTCCGGTTACCCTGCACAATTCCATGCGGCTGAGTTCGAGTCCGTTTTGGGCTTTTTGTAAATTCAATTTGGCGTTATTCCATTCTACTTGTGCTTTCAGCAAGTCATTGCGATTCGTCATGCCCACCTCATGTGCGTCTTGTGCTATTTTTACCAGTTCTGTCAGCATATCCACTGCCTGCTGTGCCAGTTTCACTTTTTGGGAAACTGAGATATAAGTCCAGTAGGCATTATCAGCTTCGACAATGGTGTTCATTTGGTGAAGCGTTTGGTTGTCACCGGCCATCTCTATGCCAATGTCGGCCATTTTGTTTCCGGCATTAATCTTACCACCGGTAAAAACGGGTTGTTCCAAAGCAATTCCTGCCAGGTATGCTCCGCTCAGGCTCACATTCAGCGGCAGCCAGGAATACATGTTGAAAACCGGATTACCGTCGGGGCCTGTTACCGCTTCTCCTGTCGTTGGATTTATCATGATGTTGGGTTCCAGCTTGCCGGTTTGCGGATTGAGAATCTGTGTGGGCAACGTCAG
>Ga0172382_10006739_pt1 | contig 16555 bp, 28 predicted proteins | sample Leawel138RmetaG_FD_122245 | JGI IMG/M metagenome (GOLD analysis project Ga0172382, IMG submission 122245) | Leachate microbial communities from a municipal landfill in Southern Ontario, Canada - Leachate well 138R metaG | ecosystem: Engineered > Solid waste > Landfill > Unclassified | place...
ATGTCTGGCAGATGGTGGACGGGCTGCGCATCGCCGCCGATGGCACGATCAATCTCTGGAGCGCTGATCGCCCCGGCAGCGGCGAGTGGGTCTCGACCGGCGTCAAGTACGGGCCGGGCGGCCGTCATGGTTTTCCGGTCAGTCTTCATGATGAGCGCGGCGACGGCTTCGACCTTTCGCTTCTGTTCCTGCCCAGCGAGGTGACCTCCGACGAGGATGACGCCCTGATCGGCGACTGGGTGTGGGGCCGCTGGGAAGGGCGGGAAACCGTTGCCTACCACGGCGGCAACTGGAGCTACGGGTCGAACGCGGGTCTCTTCCACCTGCACCTGAACAACGCCCCTTCGAACTCGAGCACGAGCATCGGTGCCCGCCTCGCAAAGGTGATCTGACCCCTGCCTTCCGAGTTCTGATGGTCCGCCGATAGGCGGGCCGTCCACCCGGCGAAACCGCGAAGGCGGTCTGCGGATATGGGCACCCCGCACTGATGAGCCAGCCCAGCGAGAGGAGAGTTTGCCATGTCACGGCAGATGCAGTTCTCTGATGTGTATCCCGCCGCGCGCGACACCGATACCAGCCGCGCGGCCGCCGCGTCCGTCGCGCCCAGCGCCGCCCGCGTGCGCTCCATGGTGATGAACGCCATTCGCGCATCGGCCCATGACGGCCTCACCGCCGACGAGGTGGCCGGCCGCATCGGCATGTCGATCCTGACGGTGCGCCCTCGGGTGTCCGAGCTGGGCAAGGCCGGTGCTATCGTGGACGCCGGCATTCGCCGCCCCAACCAGTCCGGCCGCCGCGCCATCGTCTGGAGGGCGCGGGCATGAGCCAGTCCATTAAGGCGATCCACGTCTGTCGCCGCCAGGTGCAGGGCCTCGAAGATGATGGCGACTGGCGCGACTTCCTCGAACAGGTGTCCGGCTCGCGTTCGGTCAAGGAGATGAGCGAGCGCCAGCGCGAAAAGGTGATTGCCGAGCTGCGCCGTCGCGGCGCGAAGGCCGCCCGTCCGTTCCGAAAATCCGACAAGGCACATGTGCGAAAGGTCTTCGCGATCTGGGGTGAGATGTGCCGGGAAGGCATCCCCGACAAGCCGAGCCGTGACGGTCTTCGCGCCTTCGTTGCCCGCGTCACCCGCTCTGACGATCGGCCGGACGGCGTCGGCGATCCCGAATGGCTCGACCCGGCCGCCGCGCGCATGGTCACCGAGGCCCTGAAATCGTGGCGCGGCCGCGAACTGGCAAAACGAAAGGCAGGATGATGAGCGAAGTCGCAGAGCTGAATATCGAGGTTTCATCCGGTGCCGATCACGTCGCCATGAATGTCCGCTCGGGTGGCGTGGCGGTGCAGGTGGTGCTGACGCGGGAGACGGCCGGCGCGCTGGCCGAGGTCCTCGCTCGCGCCGCCAGTGGGCAGGAGGCGCTGGGCGATGAAGAGTGACCTTATCGATCTGGAGGTGCAAATCCATGCGCGCACCGAGCGGGCGATCCTCGTTTCCGATGACGGCGATCGTGAGCGCGCTGTCTGGCTGCCGCTCGCGCATGTCGAGGTCGCGCCGAATGGCAGATACCATGTGGTGACGATGCCGGAATGGCTGGCGCTCGACCGGGGGCTGATCTGATGGCTCGCCGCAAGAACAGGTCCTGGCGCGTCAAGATCGACAAGGCCGGCCTCGCCCGCCTCGGCAGCGCGCTCGTTTCAGCCCACGACGACATGATGGCCGAAGGTTATGTCATGTGCGCCACGTCCGGCCTCTGGCGCACGCGGCGCGGCACCTATACCGCCCGGCTCGCCTATCGGCGCAGCGACCGCACTATGAGCATCGTTCACACCATTCGCGGCATCCAGCTCGGGGCCGGCGATGTCTGACGATCCGGTCATGGACGAACTGGACGATCTGCCTCCGACCCTTCGGCGCATCGCCGAGGTGGCCGGGATGACGGCGGCCGTCCAGATCGCCCATGACCATGGCGGCACCGAGATCTATATCCGCAAGAAACTCGACGGCGACCATATCCTTGTTCGCTCGGTCGGCATGCGAGCGGCCGCCCTGATACTCGACGCCCTCGGCGCGGGCGCGCTTGAGGTTCCGCTGGGGCCGAGCTGCTATGGCCGCCAGCTCACCAGAGCCATCGCCGCCCGCCTTGCGGCAGGTCATTCCGAAAGCCAGATCGCCCGCGCCCTCGGTTGTCATATCCGCACCGTGCGCCGTCATCGCGCCAACCTGCCGACATCGCAGCTCGACCTGTTCGGGTGATCTTGCGCAGCCGCGCTTTTCCGTACATCGTAAGCAGGGAATGCCGGGACCCCGGACGCGTGTCCGGGTCGTTGTTTGGCACCGCATTGGCCACGCTGGTTTGCAACTGAAACGCAAATCAAGCCGGACCAATGACCATTCTGGAAATCCAGCGACAGCTTGCCGCCCTCGGTTTTGATCCGGGTCCGATCGACGGGGTCATCGGGCCGCGCACCCGCGCCGCCATCCGTGCCTTCCAGGCCTCGCGCGGCCTGCTCGTGGACGGGATCGTCGGGCCGCAGACGCGGGCCGCCTTCGCTGCCGCCGCGCCTGCGCCCGTAGCGCCATCCGCGCCGTCCTCGTCTCCGGCCGCCTCGATCGTGCCGGCGGCCTGGATGCCGCGCGCCGCCATGCGCCGCGTGCATCTGCACTGGACGGCCGGCGCGTACAACGCCAACGGTCTCGACCAGAATGCCTATCACCTCCTGATCGACGGCACCCCGAAACTGGTACGCGGCAAGTGGCCGATCAGCGCCAACGTGAACTGTCCGCGCGGTGCCTATGCCGCCCATACCCTCAACGCCAACACCGGGGCGATCGGCGTCTCGATCTGCTGCATGGGCGGGCCGGGTGTGACGATGGCGAGCCACGGCAAATATCCGATGAAGCGTGAGCAGTGGGAGATGGCTGTGCAGGCCGTCGCCGAGCTTTGTCGCTTCTATGCGATCCCCGTCACGGACAAGGCGGTGCTGACCCATGCCGAGGTGCAGCCGAACCTCGGCGTTCGCCAGAACGGCAAATGGGACATCGCCACCCTTTCCTTTGACCGCTCATTCGACACCGCGCGCAAGGTGGGCGACCGCCTGCGCCGTGAGGTCGCTGCCCGTCTTTGAACCGGAGAAAGCCACCAATGCCTCTCAAGCTTCCCGTCGCCCTCGTGATCGCCGCGCTTCTTGTCGTGGCGCTCGTAGCCTTCTCATCCGCATCTGCCATGGCGGCCGACAGCGCCATTTCGCTTGCGCCAGCCATTGATCTGGCTGGCCCCTACGTTGTGTCGATCCTGGCGGCCGTTCTCGCGGCGCTGCTCGGATGGCTGTCCAAGCGCGTCAATGACTGGCTGGGCTTCGAGATCGACGGACGAAACCGGGAGGCACTTCACAGCGCCGCAATGACCGGCCTCGACCACGCCATCTCGCTCCTGCGCGCGCGCGGCGAGAAAATCGAGATCGATGTCCGCTCGCCCATTGTCGCCAATGCGGTCGATTGGGTGCTGACGAAGGGCGCGCCCGGCGCGGTCCAGCGCTTCAATCTCACACCGGCCGATGTCGAGGCGATCGTCGTCGCCAAGCTCAATCAGGTCCTGCGATGATCGAGGCGATCATCGCATTTCTGGTCGGCCTTGTGGCGCGCTTCGCCCAGGACTTCATCGCCGATTATCGCCGTCAGGCCGCCGACAAATGGCAGGGGGAAGTCAATGACAGAATGCTTGAGGCTGGGACCGATCGTCCTCGCGATCGCGGCGAGCTTGCTGGCCGGATGCGCGACGGGTCCTTCTAGCGTGGCCTGCGTTCCGGTGGCGGCCTATCCCGCCACCTTCCTTGATCGCGCCGCCGATGAGGTCGAGCACCTACCGGACGGCAGCGCGGTCGAACAGATGCTGGCCGACTATCAGGTGATGCGCGCCCAGGCGCGCGCCTGCGCCGCCAGTCGGCCGAGTTGAGGTAATGGTGATGCGAAAAATCCACGATCGGGCAGCGGCCGAGCGCCGCCGCCTTCTCATCGTTCAGTGGTGCATGGTTGCACTCTTTATTATGGCGCTGATCGCGCTGGTCGCGCTCGACGCCAGCTTTGCGCCGCGCACAGGGGGCGGCGCATGACGTTCGATACGATCCTGCCATATCTGCCGCTGCTCAACGTGGTCATCATCCCGGTGGTCGGCTGGCTCCTGCGCGTCTTCAAGCAGGGTCTCGTGTCGAAGGAAGATTTGGGCGTCCACACCAATCGGCTTACCGCCCTGGAGCGGCGCACGGACCTGATCGACCGCGACCTCAAGCACCTGCCCAATCAGAGCGATCTGTCCCGGCTCAAGGAGGCGATCGCCGCGCTGTCCGGTGACAGTAAGGCCCAGACGCAACAGCTGCGCGCCGTATCCACCTCGCTTTCGCGGATCGAGGACTATTTGCTGAAGGCTGGAAAATGAGCTTCAAGGATTTCGTCACCGAGGATCGCCGTCTGTTCATCCTGCGTCTGCTCGTGGATATCGGCGGCAGCGGCAATGAGAGCGTCGTCTATGACGGGTGCCGGGCCGCCGGTCACCGGCGCGGCGTCACCCGCGATGTGGTGCGCGCCGATCTTGAATGGCTGCGCACGCGCCACCTCGTCATCTTCGAGTGGTATGAAGATACGGTCCTGGTCGCGGTCCTGACCTCGCGCGGTGCTGATGTCGCCAGCGGCGATGTCGAGGTCGAGGGCGTCAAGCGCCCCACTTCCTTCCGGTGACCGGCATGGGTCGCCAGTCTTCCATCCGCCGCCTTCCCGCCGAGGTCCGCGAGTTGATCGGCGATCTGCGCGAGCGCGGCCGCACGATTGACGAGGTGCTCGAAAAGCTGCGCGAGCTGGACGTCGAGGTCTCGCGCTCGGCGCTCGGCCGTCACGTCAAGCAGCTCGACGCGATCGGCGCGGAGATCAGGCGGTCCCGTACCATCGCCGAGGCGCTTGTCCGGCGCTACGGCGAAGCGCCGGAGAGCCGCACGGCAAGGCTCAACATTGAGCTGATGCATGCCTTCATCAACAAGCTGATGATTTCCGAGGATGGCGAGATCGTCTCACTCGACGCCAAGGAAGCCATGTTCGTCGCGACCGCGCTCCAGAAGCTCGCCCAGGCGTCCAAGCAGGACCTCGACCGCGAGGCGGTGCTGCGCCAGGAGTTCGCCCAGAAGCTCGATCGCAAGCTTGCGGAGGCCGAGGCCGAGCTGGCAGACGGCGCCGGCGGCGGCACGGCCGATCCCAAGGAGGTCCTGCGCCGTATCCGCGAAGAAGTTTACGGGATTTTCTCATGAGTGGCCCCGCTGTCCCCCTGCACGGTTTCCAGCGCCGGTGGTTCCTCGACCGGTCCCGCTTCAAGATCGGCATGTTCGCGCGCCAGACCGGCAAGACGTTCACCACCACGCTGGAGATCGTGGACGATTGCTTCGAGGCGTTCGCACGCGGCGAGCGGCGGCGCTGGGTCATTCTTTCGCGCGGCGAGCGCCAGGCGAAAGAAGCCATGGATGAGGGTGTGAAGGTCCACGCAAAGGCGTATCAAATGGCCTTTGAGGAAAATGAGTACGAGGTCGAGGGCGCGGGCGACGTGCGCTACAAGGCGCTCGAAGTCACCCTTCCGGGCGGCTCGCGCATCACGGCGCTGCCCGCCAACCCGGACACCGCGCGCGGATTTTCCGCAAGCGTTTTTCTGGATGAGTTCGCCTTCCATCACGACAGTCGGGCGATCTGGAAAGCGCTCTTCCCGGTCATCTCGGCCGGACACCGCATTCGCGTCGTCTCGACGCCGAACGGCAAGGGCAACAAGTTCTACGAGTTGATGACCGCCGATGATGCGGAGGCGTGGTCGCGCCACACTGTCGATATCCATCAGGCTGTGGCTGATGGCCTGCCGCGCAATATAGAAGAGCTGCGCGCCGGCATCGCCGATGAGGATGCCTGGGCGCAGGAATACGAACTGCAATGGCTCGATGAGGCCAGTTCCTGGCTGGGCTACGACCTGATCCTTGGCGTCGAGAGCGATCTGGCCGGAGACCCGGATGTGTATCAGGGCGGGCCGTGCTTCATCGGCAACGATATTGCCCGTCGCAATGATTTGTGGGTCGCCTGGGTATGGGAGCAGGTCGGCGATACCTTCTGGACGCGCGAGATCGTGACGCTCAAGAACGCCAGCTTCTCCGAGCAGGAGGATCGGCTGCACGAGCTGATGGTCCGCTACAATCCGGTGCGGCTGGTGATGGACCAGACCGGCATGGGTGAAAAGCCGGTCGAGGATGCCCAGCGTCGTTATGGTGAGCTGCGCGTCGAGGGCGTCATCATGACGCCGGCCCGCCAGCTCGATATGGCCACCAACGCCAAGCAGCTGTTCGAGGACAAGCGCGTGCGCATCCCGGCCGGCGATCCCGTCCTGCGCTCTGATCTGCACAAGATCAGGAAGACGGTCGGGCCAACCGGGCATCCGCGCCTTGTCGCCGATCGGGACGCGGCCGGCCACGCCGACCGGACCTGGGCGGCGTTCATGGGCCTCGCCGGAGCGTCGGACGGGGTGATCGAATACGGCTACCGGCCCGCGCCGAAACTGCATCGGCTGTCGGAGTTTCACGACGATGACGATCGCGCCATGCAGGTCGGGCCACGATTTTCACGAAGGGGTGCATGGTGATGGCGCAGCTGCTCGACCAGTGGGGTCGCCCCGTCCAGATCAACAAGCTGCGCGAGGAGCAGGCCGCGCCCGCGCTCGCCAGCGTGCGCCAGGTCGTCGGCGGCCATCCGGCCCAGGGGCTGACGCCGGCCCGGCTCACCGGCCTTCTGCGCGATGCCGAACAGGGCGATGCCGTCGCCTATCTGGAGCTGGCCGAGGAGATGGAGGAAAAGGACCTCCATTATCTATCCGTCCTCGGCACCCGCAAGCGCGCTGTCGCCCAGCTTGAAATCACCGTCGAGAGCGCATCTGACGACAAGCGCGATGTCGAGAACGCCGACCTTGTGCGCGACTGGCTGCGCCGCGAGGAGCTTGAAGATGAGCTGTTCGATATTCTTGATGCGATCGGCAAGGGCTTCTCGGTCACCGAGATCATTTGGGAGACCTCGGCAAAGCAGTGGTGGCCGGCGCAGCTCAAGCACCGCGATCCGCGCTGGTTCGAGTTCGATCGCGAAGATGGCGAGACGCTCTATCTGCGCGGAGCCGCCGGGCCGGAGCCGCTGCTCCCGTTCAAATATGTGCTGCATTTCAGCAAGGCGAAGTCCGGCATCCCGATCCGGGGCGGCATCGCCCGCGCCGCCGCCTGGGCCTATCTGTTCAAGAATTACGACCTCAAGGACTGGGTGACCTATATCGAGGTGCATGGTCAGCCGCTGCGCGTGGGCAAATACCACACCGGCGCGACCGAGGCCGACAAGGAAATCCTCCTGCGGGCGGTCGCCAATATCGGATCGGACGCCGCCGCCATCATCCCGCAGAACATGCTGATCGAATTTGTCGAGGCGGCAAAGCAGGGCGGCGCGACCGACCTTTACGAAAAGCTTGCCGACTGGCTCGATCGCCAGGTGTCCAAGGCCGTGCTTGGCCAGACGCTGACCACCGAGGTTTCGTCCGGCTCACTGGCGGCCGCCAAGGTGCACGAAGATGTTCGCCGCGACATCATGCGCTCCGACGCCCGCCAGCTCGCCGCCGCGATCAATCGCGACATCGTGCGGCCACTGATCAATCTCAATCGCGGCCCGCAGGAAAACTATCCGCGCATCGTCATCGGCCTGCCGTCGAATATCGACATGAAGCAATATGCCGAGGCGGTCGGTCAGCTGGTCGATCGCGGCATGAAGGTCGAGCAGTCCGTGGTGCGCGACAAGCTCGGCCTGCCCGAGCCGGAGCCTGACGCCGATCTTCTCGGGCCGCCTCGCGCCGAACCAGCGCCCGCACCCGACGCTCCGCCTGCCGTCCAGTCCGCGCAGCCCGCCGCCAGCGCCCGCCACTCGGCCGACCAGATCGATCACCTGGTCGACCAGGTCGCCGATGAATGGGAGGAAGTTATGGAGCCGATGGTCGCGCCGGTGCGCGAGCTGCTGGCCGACGCCGGCTCGCTCGAAGAGGCCCGCGATCGCCTGGCCGAGCTGATTTCCACCATGGACACCTCGGCCCTTGAGGAGGTGCTGTTGCGCGCTGGCTTCCCGGCGCGGCTGGCAGGCAGGCTGGAGATTGATCTTGGCCGACGAAATCGAACTTGAGCCGCTCGCGCCGCAGGAGGCGATCGACGCCTTCCGCCGCAAGGGTTTTGCCATCACCTTCGATCATCGCGACATGGAGCGTGACGAGCACTCGCGTGATTTCACCGTCGCCAAGGTTGCCGCTCTCGATATCCTGACCGATATCCGTGCCGCGATGGATGATGCCATCGCCCAGGGCACCACGCTGCGCGAGTTCGAGCGCCGGTTGACCCCGACGCTTCAGGAGAAGGGATGGTGGGGTCGCCAGATGATGGTAGACCCGCTGACCGGCGAGGAGCGCGAAGTGCAGCTCGGCAGCCCGCGCCGGCTCCAGATCATCTACGACACCAATCTGCGTATGTCCTATGCGGCCGGCCGCTGGGAGCGGATCGAGAGTGTCGCCGCCCGGCGGCCGTGGCTGCGCTATGTCGCGATACTTGATGATCGCACCCGCGACCAGCATCGCGACTGGCATAATACCGTGCTGCGCTGGGACGATCCATGGTGGGATCAGCACGCACCGCCCAATGGCTGGAACTGCCGCTGCACCGTCCAGCAGCTCGGCAATCGCGACCTGGAGCGCATGGGGCTGTCGCCGAGCGCGCCGCCCTCCGCGCAGCCGCGCAAATGGGTGAACAGGCGCACCGGCGAGGTCCGGCAGGTGCCGCGCGGCGTCGATCCGGGCTTCGATTACAATGTCGGCCGCGCGAACATGGCGCACATGCTCGATGTCGCCACCGGCAAGCTCGACCTGGCCGACGCCGACCTTGCCCGCGCCACGATCCAGACCATGGTGGCCGGCCGATCCTTCTCCAGTTTCCTGCGCTCGCCCGGCACCGTGGCCGGGCACCCGATCGCCACCGGCGCAGCGCGGGTCGGCGGGGCGCGCCCGACCGTGGTGCTGCCGGCCGAGACCGTGCGCCGCCAGGCGGCCGAGGGCACGCTGCCGCAGCCGGCCGACTGGATGCGGGTGCAGGCGATGATCGACGCCGGCCGGGCCGCCCGCCAGGGCAACGTCCGGCATGTCACGCTCGACGGCGAGCCTTACGTGATGGAGGTCGAGCGCGGCGAGGACGGACGCATCAAGGTCACCAGTCTGCGGCGGGCCGGAACGTGAGCGGCCGGGTCGATGATCTTGCCCGCCGCCTCGCCTCGGTGATCGACGGCGACCTGGATGCCTTCACGGCATGGGTGGCCGAGCACTGGACTATCGCGCCGCATGAGGCGGTCGCCTCCGACATGACGCCCGAGCAGGCCGAAGGCTGGAACCGATGCGTCGATAGCATTCCGGCTGCGCTGGCGCTCTGGCTGGAAGATGAAAACCGGCTGTGATCGGCCGATTTTTCCTCACCTTTCCCCAAATCGCTTTAGCGGCCCGCTGGCGGCCGTTGATGCTTTCCGGCCCTACGATGCGTCGAAAGTTTTTAAACGCTTGTTAAACGCGTTTAACGGGGGGCTACGGCGATCTTAAAGGCCGCCCGCGCACGTCATCCGCATTTGTCGAAGATTTGACCCGAAGCCGGCCCCGGACAGCTGTCCGGGTGTGATGGCTGGGGCCTGTCCATAAAACTTGCCCAGAACGAGCCGGCAATCAAGCCGCTCGATCAGGAAAACGGCAAGAGCCTCGATAATGAACGTGCTGATCGCGACACACTCGGTTGCCTTGCCTGGCGATGGTCAGGCTCCCGATTGGGTGCATCTGATCCCGGCCGGACGCTTCACCGGCGTGGACGGGCGCGGCCCCTATTCGCTCAAGGATGTCGACGCCGTGCTTGCCACCAGCGTTTCGGCCGGCATCGATCCGGTGATCGATTACGATCACCAGACGGACCTGGCAGCAGTGAAAGGTGTAGGCGGCACCGCTCCGGCGGCTGGCTGGGTGAAGGAGTTTGAGGCTCGCGCCGACGGCATCTGGGGCCGGGTCGAGTGGACCGCCCGCGCCGCCGCCGCGATCGCCGCGCGCGAGTACCGCTACATCTCGCCGGTTTTTCAGCACACCAAATCCGGCGAGGTCCTCAAGGTCCTGCGCGCCGGCCTCACCAACAATCCGAACCTCCAGCTGACAGCCCTCGCCAGCCAGGAGACCGATTTGTCCAAGCTCAAGCCCGAAGGAGTACCCATGGAAGAGCTTCTCAAGGAGCTGGCAGGCGCTTTCGGCCTGCCGGAAGACAGCGACCGCAAGGCCGTTGTTGCTCATGCGACCCAGCTTGTTGTCGGGTCGAGTGCGCAGGCTACCGCGATCGCCGCCATGGCGAAGGCGGCCGGCGCAAAGGAAGACGCCGCGCCCGACGCAGTGGTGACCGCCGTGCAGGCGGCGATTACGAAGGCTCCGGCCGAGGTCGTGCCCGACCCGGAAAAGTTTGTTCCGGCCGAAGTCGTCACCAGCCTTCAGGCCCAGGTCAGGGAGCTGATGGGCGACAAGACCACCCAGGTGGTCGATCAGGCCATCAAGGATGGCAAGGTCCCGCCCGCCAATCGCGACTGGGCGATCGCCTATCACAGCAAGGACCCCGAGGGTTTCGCCAAGTTCCTGGGCGGCCAGCCGGCCATCGTGACGGCGGGCGCTGCGCCTGGCGGCAAGGTCGAGGGCGACGGCGCACTCGATGCCGATGACCTGGCCATGTGCTCGGCGATGGGCATCGACCCCGAAGAGTTCAAGAAAACCCGCCAGAAGGAGGTCCGGTAAATGGCCGCGCTCACCAAGGATCGCAACACGCCGGAGCGTACCGGCAAGGATTTCAGCTTCCCGGTCAAGGCCGCCACCCGGATTTTCGCGGGCTCCATCGTGGTGCTGGCGGCCGGCAACGCCGAACCGGGCAAGACCGGGACCGGGCTTGTCGCGGTCGGTCGGGCCGATGCCCATGCCGATAACCGCAATGGCGCGGCCGGCGACGTCGACGTGCCGGTGCGCGCGGGCGTCTTCCGCTTCGACAACTCGGCCGACGCCGACCTCATCACTCGCTCGGACATCGGCGCGGACGCCTGGATCGTGGACGATCAGACCGTCGCCAAGACCGGCGCGGAGAGCGGCGGCAATGCCACGCGCTCGAAGGCCGGCCGCATTGTCGATGTCGATGACCTCGGCGTCTGGGTCCAGCTGGGCTAACAGGAGAGCTTCTTCATGATCATCAACCAAGCCAATCTCGGCCGCCTCTATACCGGCTTCAAGACTTCGTTCAGCCGGGGTCTGGGGCAGGCCGATCCGCAGTGGCAGCGCCTTGCCACCCGCGTGCCCTCGACCACGCGCGAGGAAAAATACGGCTGGCTCGGCAAGCTGCCGAACCTGCGCGAGTGGATCGGCGATCGCGTCGTTCATGGCATCCAGCTCCATGACTACGCCATCAAGAACAAGACGTGGGAAGGCACCATCGCCGTTCCGCGCGAGGACATTGATGACGATCAGTATGGCGTCTATGCGCCGCTGTTCGAGGAAATGGGCCGCTCGGTCGCCGCGCATCCCAACCAGCTCGTGTTCGAGCTGCTCAAGGCTGGCTTCACGTCGCTCTGCTATGACGGGCAGAATTTCTTCGACACCGATCATCCGGTGCTCGATGCGGACGGCAAGACGATTTCCGTCTCCAACACCGGCGGCGGCTCCGGCACGCCGTGGTTCCTGATCGATGACAGCCGCACGCTCAAGCCGATCATCTACCAGGTGCGCAAGGACTACGACATGGTGCGCCAGGACGCGCCGACCGACGATAACGTGTTCAACCGCAAGGAGTTCGTCTACGGCGTCGATGGACGATCCAATGTCGGTTTCGGCTTCTGGCAGTTCGCCTACGGCTCCAAGCAGACCCTCGACAAGGCCAGCTACAAGACGGCCCGCGAGGCGCTGTCCGGGATGAAGGGCGATTACGGCCGCCCGCTGGGTCTCACGCCCAAGCTGCTCGTCGTTCCGCCTTCTCTGGAAGGGCCGGCGCTCGAAATCCTCAATGCCGATCGCGATGCGGCCGGTGCGACCAACGTCTACAAGGGCACGGCCGAGCTTCTCGTCTGCCCCTGGCTGGCGTGAGGGGGGGCTGATCCATGGCAAAGCTGACAATTCTCCGCATCACCGCCAAGCGCGACGGCCGCCGCCGCGCTGGCATCGACCACCCGGCCAGCCCGGTCGACCATCCGCTCGACGTCTTTTCGAAAGAGCAGATCGAGCAGCTCAAGAGCGACGATCTTCTTGTCGTTCAGGAGCTGGAGATCGACGTGCCGGACGAAAAGCCGACCGGCGGCCGTGGCGGAAAGGCTGCGAGCTGACCGATGGCCTACGCAACCGCCCAGGACATGATCGACCGCTTCTCCGAGCAGCAGCTCAAGGAGGTCACCGATCCCGATGTCGAAAGCATCAGGACCGAGGCGCTCGCTCGTGCCCTGGAGGATGCGTCCGATGAGATCGACGGCTATCTGGAGGGGCGGTATCGCCTGCCCCTTCCGAACCCGCCGCGCTCGCTGCGCATCATCGCGTGCAACATCGCGATGTATCGGCTCCTCTCGCTGCGCCAGGTCGACGTGATGGAAGATCAGCGCAAGCGCTATGAGGACGCGATCAAGTTCCTGCGCGCCGTTTCCACCGGCGACATCAATCTGGGCCTGACGCCCGCCCATGAAACCGTGCAGCCGGCCGGTGGGCCAACGATGCGCGAGGGGCCAGCTCGCACCTTTTCGCGCGACCGGTTGCGGGGGTACTGATGGCTGGCGTCAAGGTTGCGATCACGGTCCAGGATGACGGCTTCCGCGATGCGCTGACGCGCCTGCTGGCGGTGACCGCCAACCTGAAGCCGGCTTTCGATGAGATCGGATCGGCGCTGCTGGCGACCACCGAGCAGCGTTTCGAGGCCGAGGCTGGGCCTGACGGCGTGCCGTGGGCCGCGCATTCGGCCGCCACTTTGCTGCGGCGCGGCTCCAGCGCGCGCAAGCTGCGCGACAAGGGACATCTTTATGCCTCGCTGACCTATGCCTCATCGCGCCTTCAGGCCGAGGTCGGCACCAACCGCATCTATGCGCGCATCCATCAGCTCGGCGGCAAGGCCGGGCGCGGCCGCAAGGTGACGATCCCGGCGCGGCCCTATCTTGGCGTCAGCGCCGACGATCGCACCATGATCGGCGAAATTCTGACCGACCACCTGGCCTTGGCGGTGCGCAAATGATCGGCGAAATCGAAAAGGCCATTGTCGAGCGCCTCGCCGCGCAGCTCGCCGGCGTCAAGGTCGAGGCGTTTCCCGACAAGCCCGACACCTACAACATGCACCACCCGAAGGGCGCGGTGCTGGTCGCCTTCGGGCGCTCGACCTATTCGCAGCCGCGCGCCACGGACCTGGTGGTGCAGGAGCGGCGCATCGAATGGGACATCACGCTGGTGATGCGCAACCTGCGCGATCACGCCGGTGCCTATGACGTGCTCGACGCGGTGCGCCTGATCCTGACCGGCTGGCAGCCGCCTGCCTGCCGCAAGATGATGCCGGTGCGCGAGCAGTTCCTCGACCAGCGCCAGGGCGTCTGGACCTACGTCATGACCATGGCGTGCGCCACCACGGTGGTGGAATGCGCCGAGGAGGAAGACCTGCCGCTGCTCAAGCGGATCAATACCGAAGACGATTTCGGCACCACGCAAGCGCCGCGCGGCGATGGCGGTGACGATGATGATGGCGATGACGGCGGCGATGCGCCTGCGCCTGATGACGACTGAAACCCGGCATAACGGAGGTTCGAAAGCCAATGGGTAAGTTCATCTACAAGGGGCCGATGTCCGCCGCCACACTGGGCGACGGTACGGACGTGATCCTCATGAACGGCCGGGAAGTCACCCTGCCTGACAACAATGACTGGGTGAAGAGCCTGATCGCGCAAGGCAGGCTCGCGCCTGTCGCCGATCGACCCGCGCGCGCCGCCAAGGCTCCCGCCAAGCCTGCCGAGAAGGAGAGCAAGTAATGGCCGCCAATTTCCTGCATGGCGTCGAGACCATCGAGATCGACAAGGGGCCACGCCCGATCCGGGGCGTGAAGACCGCTGTGGTCGGCCTGGTCGGCACCGCGCCGATCTTCGCGGTCGACGGGACGCTCGCCAGCGTCAACGATCCGGTGCTGGTCCTGTCTGATCGGGACGCGGCGCAGTATTTCGGGCCGCAGATGGAGGGTTATACGATCCCCCAGGCGCTCGACGCGATCTTCGATCAGGGTCGCGGCATCGCCATCGTCGTCAACGTCTTCGATCCCGACAAGCACTCCTCTTCCCAGGAGGAGGTCGCCGGGGCTTTCGCTGCGGATGGCCGCCTCACCCTCGATCATCAGGGCGTGTTCAATCTTGTGGTCAAATCCTCGGATGGCGAGACCACCCATGAAGCGGGTGTCGATTACGAGGTCGATCCGGTGGCCGGCGTCGTCACGCGTCTGACTGGCGGCGCGATCGCGGCGCTGGCCTCGGTGAAGGTCGCCTACGACTACGCCGATATCGAAAAGGTCATGCCGTCTGACATCATCGGCACGGTCGATGCGGCGGGCAACCGCACCGGCCTTCAGGCGCTTCAGGACACCTATAATGACATGGGCTTCTTCGCCAAAATCCTGATCGCGCCGGTCTACGGCACGCTCAACGCGGTGGCGACCGAGCTGAACGTCATGGCGCACAAGCTGCGCGCCGTCGCGCTGGTCGACGCGCCGATCGGCACCACCTTTGCCGACGCCATCGCCGGGCGCGGCCCGAACGGCTCGATCAACTTCAACTATTCCTCCGAGCGCATGGTGCTGTGCTATCCGCACCTGAAGGTCTATGACATCGCCACCGATAGCGAGCGGCTGGAGCCGTTCAGTCAGCGGCTGGCCGGCGTCATCTGCGCGGTGGACAATGATCGCGGTTACTGGTGGAGCCCGTCCAACAACGAGATCAAGGGCATCATCGGCGTCGAGCGCAAGCTCTCGGCGATGATCAACGACCCGACCACCGAGGTGAACCTCTTGAACGAGAACGGCATCGTGACGCTGTTCAATTCGTTCGGGACCGGCCTGCGCAGCTGGGGCAACCGCTCGGCGGCCTGGCCGACCGTCACCCACCCGAAGAACTTCATCAATGTGCGCCGCACGGCGGACGTGCTGCATGAGAGCGTCGAATATTCGATGCTCCAGTTCATCGACCGGCCGATCAACGACGCGCTGATTGATGACATCAAGGAGAGCGTCAACGCCTTCATGCGCACGCTGATCGGGCGCGGCGCGCTGATCGACGGCAAGTGCATCTACGATCCGGCGAAGAACGAACCGACCCAGCTGGCGCTGGGGCATCTCGTCTTCGACATCGAGTTCATGCCGCCGACGCCGGCCGAGCGCATCACCTTCGAGAGCTTCATCAACATCGAGATGCTGCGCCAGCTCGGCGGCGGCGCGTAAGGAGGCGACAAGCCATGAACGACAAGATCGCGATCAATCGCGTCACCAACGCGAATGTCTACATGAACGGCAATTCCCTCCTCGGCCGGGCCGAGGAAGTGGAGCTGCCGCAGGTCAAGCACAAGATGGCCGAGCACAAGGCTCTCGGCATGGTCGGCACCGCCGAGTTCTTCGCCGGCGTCGACAAGATGGAGGCCAAGATCAAATGGACCTCTTTCTATATCGAAGTGCTCCGATCGGCGGTTCACCCATTCAAGACCGTCCAGCTCCAGACGCGGTCGAGCCTCGAAACCTACACCGGACAGGGCCGCACGACCGAGGTCCCGGTGATGGTGATGATGACGGCGGCGTTCAAGGAGTTCCCGCTCGGCAGCTTCAAGCAGCATGAGCCGGTGGTCGTGGATACGGCCCTGTCGGTCTATTACGCGGCTATGGAGATCGATAAGCAACAGATCTTCGAGATCGACGTGCTCAACAACATCTACAAGGTCGCGGGCGATGACGTGCTCGCCACCTATCGCCTCAATATCGGGGCGTAGCGATGGCGGCGGCCGGGCCGGCGTGGCCTGACCGCCCGGCCGCCGTCATCCACTCATCAGGCCATGCAGGAGACAGGCTCGTGAACGACAAGACCGAAAAGACCGAAGTTGCGAAGGAAGTACCGGCCGGCGACGTGAAGGAAATCACGCTGCCATCGTCGGGCCAGGTTGCCACGGTGCGCAAGGGCAAGGGCAAGGACATGCGGATCGCGGCGCGCCATGTGAACCCGGCGCAGGACCCGATCGGCTATGCGATGGCGCTGGCGGCGCAGCTGACCGAGATCGACGGCAAGCCGGTGCTGCCGGAAGACCTTGACGACATGGACATGGACGATGTGGGGGCGATCATGGGCGCGCTGCCGGGAAAGTCCCTACCCCAAGGGATGCTTTCCAGCTCGTGACGGTGACGGGATGGTCGGCGGCCGAGATCGACGGGATGGAGATTGCCG
>Ga0172382_10006741_pt1 | contig 16552 bp, 20 predicted proteins | sample Leawel138RmetaG_FD_122245 | JGI IMG/M metagenome (GOLD analysis project Ga0172382, IMG submission 122245) | Leachate microbial communities from a municipal landfill in Southern Ontario, Canada - Leachate well 138R metaG | ecosystem: Engineered > Solid waste > Landfill > Unclassified | place...
GCGGCCGCGGTCTGCACCGCCGCCGGCGCGCCGGCCGCCGCATCCTGGACCATGCCGGCGGCGGCGCGGGCGGTCGACGCTGCGCCTGATGCGACATCGGTGACCACTCCGGCGGCGGTGCCCGCCACGGCCCGCCCGGCGCCGAGCGCGGCATCGCCCGCCAGAAGCGCTGTCCCCGCGGCGATTTGGATGAGCTTCAGCGGCGCGCCGAGCAGGCTCACGGCAGCCGTCCTGTCCTGCGGCACGGCATCATCGGGCGCACTGCCCGCCTGTATCGCGTCACCTCGACCACCCACCGTAGGACCAATTCACCGGCGACCATCTGCCGGTCCGACCGCTTCGCGATGAGTGCCCTTCCCTTCGTGGTGCCACACCGACGACTCGTCGCAAGACCGACGACGTGCCAGAGGTTCAATCCTATGCGCGCAAAGCCCGCAGCGACGGTCGAAGCAGTCGGCATGACCACCTCGCTGGGCAATCGATCGTCGTCATGTTGGCCGGATCCGGTGAACGGCCCCTTGCGGTGGTGTGGATCGGAGGTGAACACCGGCGAGTGCGTGCCGGGCGACACAGTCGGGCGATGCGCCGATGGCCGGATGAAACCGCTCCGGTGGGCTGCCGAACCGTAAAAATTAAGCTAAAATCGGCGTGTGACCGACATTTGTATGCCACTTCATGCTTCCGTGCGGCCGGAGTCGGACGCCGAAACCGACCGCTTGGGTCCCGATGACGTGCATCACGTGCTGGCCCGCAGCATTCTGGCCGACGGCCTGGACCTGGTGCTCGACATCGACCGCTCGCACGGCTCCCATCTGGTCGACGCCCGCACCGGGCGCAGCTATCTCGACATGTTCACGTTCTTCGCGTCGTCGGCGCTGGGCATGAACCATCCCGGGCTGGCCGGTGACCCCGAGTTCCGCGCCGAACTGGCCGCCGCCGCGCTGAACAAGCCGAGCAACTCCGACGTCTACAGCGTTCCGATGGCCCGCTTCGTCGACACTTTCGCCCGCGTGCTGGGCGACCCCGATCTGCCGCACCTGTTCTTCGTCGACGGCGGCGCGCTGGCCGTCGAGAACGCGTTGAAGGTCGCCTTCGACTGGAAGAGCCGGCTCAACGAGGCCAGGGGCCTCGATCCTGCGTTGGGCACCAAGGTTCTTCACCTCAAGGGCGCCTTCCACGGCCGCAGCGGTTACACGCTGTCGCTGACCAACACCGACCCCAACAAGGTGGCGCGCTTCCCGAAGTTCGACTGGCCGCGCATCGACGCGCCCTATGTGCGGCCCGGTGCCGATGTCGACGCGCTCGAGGCCGAGTCGCTGCGCCAGGCGCGCGCCGCGTTCGAGGCCAACCCGCACGACATCGCGTGCTTCATCGCCGAACCGATCCAGGGGGAGGGCGGCGACCGTCACTTCCGTCCGCAGTTCTTCGCCGCGATGCGGCAGCTGTGCGACGAGTTCGACGCGCTGCTGATCTTCGACGAGGTCCAGACCGGCTGCGGGATCACCGGAACCCCTTGGGCCTACCAGCAATTGGGCGTGTGGCCGGACGTCGTCGCGTTCGGCAAGAAGACCCAGGTGTGCGGTGTGATGGCGGGTGGCCGCGTGGACGAGGTGCCGGCAAATGTGTTCCACACCAGCTCGCGGATCAACTCCACCTGGGGCGGCAACCTCGCCGACATGGTGCGGGCGCGCCGGATCCTCGAGGTCATCGAGGTTGACGGACTCTTCGACCGCGCCGCCGAGAGTGGACGGTATCTGCGCGACGGGCTCGACGGGCTGGCCGCCGATTTCCCGGCTCTGGTGCGCGACGTGCGCGGCCGCGGCCTGATGTGTGCGTTCAGCATGCCCAGCGCCGCGCAGCGTGACGCGCTGATCGCCGGGCTGTGGGACTGCGGCGTGATCATGCTGGGCAGCGGCCCGGACAGCGTGCGGTTCCGGCCGGCGTTGACGGTGTCGACGGCCGAGCTGGACGCCGCGCTCGACGCGGTGCGCGCGGTGCTCAGGACGATGTGAGCCTGCGGATGGTCGAGCGCAGCCGCGGCAGGTCCGCGCCGCCGACGAGTTCGCAGCCGTGCAGCTCGGCCAGTTTCCGTGCCGCCGGGGTGAATTCGTGGTTCGTGACGACCATCGTCTGAGTGCAGTCCTGCATCGGCGCGCCGGCGACGACCTCCTGTACCGCGCCTGCGCCGACCGGCCGTGACTGCCGTTTGCACTGCACGGCCAGCCGGTGGGGCCGGTGGCCGACGATCAGGTCGACGCCCCAGTCGCCGGTCAGCGGCGTCATGATGACGGGCACCCCGCAGCTGCGCGCGATCCGTGCGATGTGGTCCTCGAACTCGGTGCCCGACATCGCCGACATCCCTGCGTCGACGGCCCGTTCACCGGCGCCCGGGGTGGTCGCCCCGACGACGGTGGCGCGGACGAATCGCGGCGCCGCGAGCGTGGCCACCGGAGCCAGCAACGCCACCAGCACACTCCATCCGGGCGCGGCGCCGGCCAGGTAGGCGGTGCCGCCCGCGGCGACACCCCACGCCATGAACAGCTTCCACCGCAGCCTTGTCACGGCCGCATCGTAGGCAACGGCCCCGACAGGCCAGGTTGACCCGCACAGGTTCACCTGCGCAGGCCAGGTTGACCTGCGCAGGCCAGGTTGACCTGCGCGGGCCAGGTTTACCTGCGCAGGCGCCGGGGAACTCCCCGCAAACCCCTGCCTGCTCGGACGGGAGACGCGCGATGACGGACCTGTCCCACCACAGCCGCGAGCTGCGCCGTGGTGCCGACTATTCCGAACCCGGCGTGCGCGACGCGCTCCGGACCGGGCTGGGGTTCGCGGCCGCCGGCGCGACCTTCCTGTTCGTCGCGATGGTGTGGATCGGGACATGCACCGGATCGCTCGCCCAGGCAGCCGGTTGCGGCGCGTCGCAGCGGGCGATGCTCGCGCTCGGGGCGCCGGCCATCCTGCTCGTCGGTGGTGTGTGGTCGATCGTGTGCAGCTTCCGGCGCCGCGAGCAGAGCGCCCGGTGGGCCTGGCAGGCCGCCGGGTGGACCCTTCTGGCTCTGATGGTGCTCAGCGTCGTTTTGAGTCTTCCTTCGCTGCCCTGGCGGTAGCACACTGGAGGGGTAGTTCTAAGGAGTTACCGATGAAGGGTCCCAACGATCCCGTCGACCATGTGCGGACCACGCGCCCGCACGCAGGTGAGTCGATGAAGGACAACAAGATCATGCCGGGGCTCGTGGTGATCGGTCTCGCGCTCGTCAGTTTCGTCTCCGCCCTCGCGGCGTTCGCCACGGTCAATCACGACGTCGGTGTCATGCTCGGCGCGCTCGGGTTGGCGGGCTTCGTGGTGGGCGGCGGTTGGCTGATGATCGAGCACCACCGCGTCCGCCACCTCGAAGACGTCTGGTACGCCCAGCATCCCGGTGTGCCGCGGCAGCGGCCCAACAGCTGAGCCGCGAGCGGCTCAGGCGTCGCGCGCTCAGGCATCGCACGCTCAGCCTTGCGCGGCTTAGCCTTGCGCGGCTTAGGCCGCGAGATTGCACTGAGGGCCGTGGCTGCTCGGTTGTCCACAGCCCTGGCCGCAATCTCGAGGTCTAACGCCGCAACTTGTCTGCGCCGTCGACGAATATCCGCCGCATGGGCAGGGTGTTCATCGGTAGCGAGGCGTTGGCCGCGGGCGCGCTTACGCGGTCGGCATTGCGGTGGAATTACCGCCGCATCCTTCCGGACGTGTACGTGCCCGCCGCGTCCCAATTGTCCTTGCGGGACCGCACGATCGCTGCGTGGCTGTGGTCGGGTCGTGGTGCGGTGGTCGCCGGCGCCGCGGCAGCGGCTCTGCACGGCGCCAAATGGGTCGACGCCGAGGTGCCGATCGAATTGATCTGGCGGTGCGGTCGCCCGCCGCCGGGGGTCGTCGTCCGCAACGAGCGGATCGACGGCGATGAGGTCACCGGTGTCGCAGGCATGTTGGTGACGACGCCGGAGCGCACCGCGTTCGACCTGGCCCGGCACCTGAGGCGGAACCCGGCGGTGGCCCGGCTCGACGCGCTGGCCAACGCGACCGACGTCAAGGCCGTCGACGTGTTGACCCTGGCGCAGCGCTACCCCGGGGCGCGCGGTATGCGCAGGGCCGTCAAGTCGCTGAGTCTGATGGACGGTGGCGCGCAGTCGCCACGGGAGTCCCGGCTGCGGTTGCTTCTTGTCGACACCTGGCTCGATCCGGTGCGGACTCAGATCAAGGTGGGGGAAGGCCGCGACGTGGCCTACCTCGACATGGGCTACGACGAGCCGATGATCGGCCTCGACTACGAGGGTGCCCACCACAACGAGGACCGCAAGACGTACGTGTACGACATCGGCCGCGCCGAGCGCATCGAGAGTCGGGGCTGGATCGACATCAAGGTCGTCAAAGAGCATTCGCCGGAATTCATCCAAGCCCGGGTCACTGAGGCCTTCGCCCGGCGCGGTTACACGCCGAGATTGCGGCCGTTGCCGCGGAAGCGACGGCGGCGACGGCCCTGACGGCAATCTCGCGGCCTAAGCCCAAGCGGCCTAAGCCCGGGTCACTGAGGCCTTCGCCCGGCGCGGTTACACGCCGAGATTGCGGCCACGGCCGCGGAAGCGACGGCGGCCACGGCCCTGAAGGCAATCTCGCGGCCTAAGCCAAAACGCCAACGCCAACGCCCAAGCCCAGGCCCGGGTCAGTGAGGCCTTCGCCCGGCGCGGTTACACGCCGAGATTGCGGCCACGGCCGCGGAAGCGACGGCGGCCACGGCCCTGATGGCAATCTCGCGGCCTAAGCCCAAGCCGAGGCCGGGTCACTGAGGCCTTTCGCCCGGCGCGGTTACACGCCGAGATTGCGGCCATGGCCGCGGAGGCGACGGCGGCCACGGCCCTGACGGCAATCTCGCGGCCTAAGCCCAAACGCCAACGCCCAAGCCCAGGCCAGTCAAGACCAAGCCAGCCAAGCCCAAACGCCAACGCCCAAGCCAAGCCAGGCCAGGCCAGGCCAGCCAAGCCGAGCAGCGGCCCCACCGCCAAACAACAACGGGCCCAACCGGTTTCCCGGCTGGACCCGTCGAGGAGGATGCTCTACTGGTTGGCTTCCTGGCGCTTCTCGGCAGCGGCGGCGCCGGCGCGGGCCGACTCGGCCTCGGCTTCCTTCTTGGCGGCGTCCTGCTGCGCGTCGGCCTTGTCCTGCTGGGCCTTGCCCTCGCGGACCATGTCGTCACGACCCGTGACGGTACCGACCGTTTCCTTGGCCTTACCCTTCACGTCCTCGACGATGCCCTTGATGCCTTCTTCGGGGCCACTGTTCTTCTCGGTCATGATTGCCTTTCGCTCGATCGGTGAATGGGGCTTCGGTGCCCCTTCGGTGAGCCACCCCAAGGCTTCCCGGCCCGATCGACCGCTAAACGGTGACCGGAACCACGCTCAACCGCAACGCGCAGAGGGTTTGGCCGACACCGCTGGTGGGGTATGACAGCGGCACCATGAAGACAACCCGAGCGGCCGCGTCACTGCATCATCGGCGCCAAGATCAGGAATGCGGCGGTATAAAGCGCCACGCCCGCCAGCAGAAGGACCGCGAGAACGATCCCCACGATCACCAGGATGCGGCGCAACGGGTCGGTGTTCTGGTCCATGGTCCTCGGTTACCCCGCACCGGTCGGCAGCTAACGGAAGCCCGGAGCGTCCATGGATAACGGCCGATCAGGCTGGGGTAATCTCGCTGGGAAGCTTTTGGGAGGTCAGATGGCCGATGTTGCGAGCCACATCAACGGGCGGCGTCAAGGCGCGCAGTCGGTAGAACTGCGCGTCGCGGCAACGCTGGAGAATCTGGCGGTGCTGCGCACGCTGGTGGCCGCGATCGGCACCTTCGAAGATCTCGATTTCGACGCCGTCGCCGATCTGCGGCTGGCTGTCGACGAGGCATGCACCCGGCTGATCCGGTCGGCGGTGCCCGACTCCACCCTGCTGGTGGTGGTGGACCCGCGGCCCGACGCGCTGGTGGTGCACGCGTCGACGACCTGCGACAGCACCGACATCCTGGCGCCGGGCAGCTTCAGCTGGCATGTGCTGAGTTCGCTGACCGATGACGTCAAGACGTTCTCAGACGGCCGGTCGGTGGGTGACGGTGAGGTCTTCGGCATCTCCATGACGACGAGGCGAGCGAGTTCGTTGCAGTGACCCGGTCGTCGTCCCAGGGTTCGTCGTCACGATCGGGCTCGGAGTACGCGGACGTTGCCCCGATGTTCCGCGAGCTGGCCGAGCTCGAGGAGGGGACGGCGGCGTTTCAGCGTCAGCGTGACCGCATCGTCGAGCGCTGCCTGCCGTTGGCCGATCACATCGCCCGCCGTTTCGACGGCCGCGGCGAGCCGCGTGACGACCTCGTTCAGGTCGCACGCGTCGGGCTGGTCAACGCCGTGATCCGGTTCGATGTCAACGCCGGTTCGGATTTCGTGTCGTTCGCGGTGCCGACCATCATGGGTGAGGTTCGCAGGCACTTCCGCGACAACAGCTGGTCGGTGAAGGTGCCGCGCCGGCTCAAGGAGCTGCATCTGCGGCTGGGCGCGGCGACAGCCGAGCTGTCGCAGCGGCTCGGGCGGGCGCCGACGGCCACCGAGCTGGCCGCCGAGCTGGAGATGGACCGCGACGAGGTGGTCGAGGGCCTGGTCGCGGGCAGCTCCTACAACACGTTGTCTATCGACAGCGGCGGCAGCGGCAACGAGGATGCGCCCGCGATCGCCGACACGCTCGGCGACGTCGACCTGTCCCTGGATCAGATCGAGAACCGCGAGGCGCTGCGGCCGCTGCTGGCGGCGCTGCCCGAGCGCGAACGCACCGTGCTGGCGCTGCGGTTCTTCGAGTCGATGACGCAGACTCAGATCGCCGAGCGGGTCGGCATCTCGCAGATGCACGTGTCCCGGCTGCTGGCCAAGTCGCTAGCGCGACTCCGCGACCAGTTGGAGTGAGCGCGGAGGCTCCTGCTGTACCACGGTGAGCGCGGTGGGCACGTCGGCGCACGTCGGCAACGCGTGGTCCGGGTCGCAGATGCGCAGCAGGCGGTCGACGGCCTTGCTGGGCACCAGCGCCCACCGGATGTCCTCGCTGACGCATTGCACGTTGAGCGTGTGCAGCGCCGAGAAGCCGGCGGTGGAGAAGAACGTCAATCCGGAGAGGTCGACGACGAGCCAGTGCGCTCTGTCGGAATGGCGAAGCGCGTAGCCGACGAAGTCGATGCCGTTGGCCGCGTCGAGCTCGCCGAGTCCGGACACGATCGCCGTGTCCGGTTGCGGCCAGCGCGTTTCGAAGCGCGCCGTGTGGCAGACGACGTTGTCGGAGACGGGGGCCGGCGGCGCCGGGTGTTGATCTGGGACGTGAGGCACGGTTGGGCTCCAATCTGGAGTGTGGATTTCGTGCTGGGGTTCACGTCAAGGTGGGCCCTAGATTCTCAAAGCCTGCGTGACCCTTTGGTCGCGTGTGACGATGACGTTTCCAAAGGCTGTGAATTCAACCTGTTCGCCACCCTACGCCCCTGCGATGATCGTGGACAACGATTGATGGAGGTTATTAACAAATCCTCAGCCGAGCCTGACGCCCGCGTCATCAGTTATCGAGAGTAGGGCCAAAGCTACTGTGACACAGGAACTTTCGACGGGGGTGGTGCTCGCCGCCGGTGCGGGCACCCGGTTCGGGATGCCGAAGGTGCTGGCCGGTGACGGCGACTGGTTGCGTCGTAGCGTCGCCGCGCTGCACGACGGCGGCTGCAAGGACGTGCTGGTGGTGCTGGGTGCCGCGATCGTCGACGTCCCCGCTCCCGCGCGTGCCGTGGTGGCCGCCGACTGGGCCGACGGGCTCAGCGCGTCGGTGCGCGCCGGGGTCCGGGCGGCAGGCGATGCTGCGGATTTCGTTGTGCTCACCACCGTCGACACCCCGGACGTGGGGGCGGCGGCGGTGCGGCGGGTGCTGGCGGCGGCACGCACGTCGACGTCCGGCCTGGCCCGCGCCTACTACGACGGGCGCCCCGGGCATCCGGTGGTCATCGCGCGCAGGCACTGGCCTGCTCTGCTGGACGCGCTGACCGGCGACGTCGGCGCGGGGCCGTTTCTCGTCGGGCGCGACGACGTCGTCGCGGTGGAATGCGCGGATCTGGGCAGCGGACGCGACATCGACGCCCGCTGACGGGCGAACCCGGCGCAGGAGTGGGGGAGGGTCAGCCGAGCATCGCCGCGGCGAAGCGCTCGACGGCTTCCGTCCCGGTCCGGGCGGCCTGCTCGTGCCCGGGGCGCGCGCGGGTGGCGATCGCCCCGGTCGACGGGTCCAGCGTCACCTCGGCGAGCAGCTCACCGGTCGTCGGCTCGCACACCGCCCAGGAGTACAGCGTCTCCGAAGACCATTGCGCGGCAAGGTGATCGACGTAGTCGGCACGATGCTCGCCGAGGTCGGCGAGCGCGGGCCGGTCGTCGACGCGGTCGTCGGCGCGCAGCCCGCGGAGATACCAGGCGCCGGCGTTGATCTCGACGGGTTCCACCGGGACAGCTTGCCATGCCGCGGGAAGGCCGCGGGAAGGGCGCGGCCCCGCTCCCGTGGCAGTCGCCGTGGCAGCGGGGCCGGTCCCACCCCTCGTTCGTGGGTTCTGGGGCAGACCCTAGCGAACGCGGCGCCACCGCATGGTTCTTTGACCGATGCAACAAAAAACGGGGCGTCATCGCAAAGATGACGCCCCGTTTTCGGGAAAGCTATTCGGCGCTCTTGAGCTCGCAGACCACGGTGCCCTGGGTGATGGCCGCGCCCGCTTCGACGGACAGGCCGGTCACCACACCGTCCTTGTGCGCGGTCACCGGGTTCTCCATCTTCATGGCCTCCAGCACCACCACGAGGTCGCCGGCCGCCACGGTCTGGCCCTCTTCGACGGCCACCTTGACGACGGTGCCCTGCATCGGGGCCGTCACCGCGTCACCGGACGCCGCGGTGGCGCCGCCGCCGCCACGCTTGCGCGGCTTGGGCTTCTTGCGCAGGGCGCCGTGTGCGGGCGCGCCGCCGCCGCCGAGCGCGAGGTCGCCGGGCAGCGACACCTCGAGGCGACGGCCGCCGACCTCGACCACGACGGTCTGGCGGGGGATGGTGTCTTCCTCGTCGATCGGGTCACCGCCGGTGAACGGCTCGACGGTGTTGTCCCACTCGGTCTCGATCCAGCGGGTGTGCACGTCGAACTTCTCGCCGTCACCGATGAACGCGGGGTCGGCGACCACGGCGCGGTGGAACGGGATGACGGTGGCCAGACCTTCGACGTTGAACTCGGCAAGGGCGCGCCGCGAGCGGGCCAGGGCCTCGTCGCGGGTGGCGCCGGTGACGATCAGCTTGGCCAGCATCGAGTCGAACTGGCCGCCGATGACGGAGCCGGTCTCGACGCCGGAGTCCATCCGCACGCCGGGGCCGGTGGGGGCTTCGAACTTCGAGACCGGGCCGGGGGCGGGCAGGAAGCCGCGGCCGGCGTCCTCGCCGTTGATGCGGAATTCGAAGGAGTGGCCGCGCGGGGTGGGGTCCTCGGTGATGTCGAGGGCTTCCCCGTTGGCGATCTTGAACTGTTGCAGCACCAGGTCGATGCCGGAGGTCTCCTCGGTGACCGGGTGTTCCACCTGCAGGCGGGTGTTGACCTCGAGGAACGAGATCAGGCCGTCCTGTCCGACCAGGTATTCGACGGTGCCTGCGCCGTAGTAGCCGGCTTCCTTGCAGATCCGCTTGGCGGACTCGTGGATCTCCTTGCGCTGCGCGTCGGTCAGGAACGGCGCGGGCGCCTCCTCGACGAGCTTCTGGAAGCGGCGCTGCAGCGAGCAGTCGCGGGTGCCCGCGACGATGACGTTGCCGTGCATGTCGGCGATGACCTGGGCCTCGACGTGGCGCGGCTTGTCCAGGTAGCGCTCGACGAAGCACTCGCCGCGGCCGAACGCGGCGACGGCTTCACGGGTGGCCGAGTCGAACAGCTCGGGGATTTCCTCGATGGTGCGGGCGACCTTCATGCCGCGGCCGCCGCCGCCGAACGCGGCCTTGATGGCCACGGGCACGCCGTACTCCTTGGCGAAGGCGACGACCTCGTCGGCGTCCTTGACCGGGTCGGGGGTGCCGGGCACCAGCGGGGCCTCGGCGCGCGCGGCGATGTGGCGGGCGGTGACCTTGTCGCCGAGGTCGCGGATGGACTGCGGGCTGGGCCCGATCCAGATCAGCCCGGCGTCGAGGACGGCCTGGGCGAAGTCGGCGTTCTCGGACAGGAATCCGTAGCCGGGGTGGATCGCGTTGGCGCCGGACTTCGCGGCGGCGTCGAGCAGCTTCTCGAACACCAGATACGACTCGGCCGAGGTCTGCCCGCCCAGGGCGAACGCCTCGTCGGCGAGACGGACGTGGGGTGCGTCGGCGTCGGGCTCGGCGTACACCGCCACGCTCTGCAGTCCGGCGTCTTTGGCTGCGCGAATCACCCGGACGGCGATTTCTCCCCGGTTGGCGACAAGCACCTTGGAGATCTTCGAGCTGGCGTGACTGGCCACTGGCGCCTCCTGATGGCGTGGTTCTGTTGGCCGAAAACGGCCATCTCTAAGAAACGTCTTTAAGAATCTATCGGGCAGTTTAAGCGCCAGCACAGCGCCCCCGCCAAGCGGTGCCGGTTACCGCCGAGTAGGGACGGTCGACGTGCGGTTGCGCTACCCGAGCTTCGGTTCACGGGCGCTGCGGCGCGTCTTCGCGGGGGCTGTCCTCGTCACGCCGGGCGGGCGTGTGGTGTCGCACCCCGTTGCCGCCGGCGCGCTTGGCGCTGTACATCGCGACGTCGGCCTGGGCGGTCAGCCAGTGCATCGAGTCGACGATGTTGCCGGCGTTGAGCGCGTCGACCCCGACGCTGGCGGTGCCGACGCTCGTCGTCAGGCCGTACGGCGTGAAGGTGACGGCCTCCCTGGCCCGCTCGCCGAGGTCTTCGGGCACCGCGGCAGCTATGACGTCGGCGATCAGGAATTCTTCGCCGCCGACGCGGCCGATGATCGCCGTGTCCGGCAGGTTGGCGGTGAGAGCCTGGGCGACGGACACCAGCGCGTCGTCGCCTGCGCTGTGCCCCAGGGTGTCGTTGAGGACCTTGAACCGGTCCAGGTCGAGCATCGCGAAGGCCAGGTGGGTGCCGCTGCGCTGGCCGTCGAGCACCGCGGCGACGACGGCGCGCTGGAAGGAGCGGCGGTTGAGCAGGCCGGTGAGCGGGTCGCGGTCGGACTTGATCAGGTCGATGCCCAGCGCGTGCACCATGATCTGGATGGCGAGCGGGACGCCGGCGTTGAGTTCGACGACGAGGAACAGCATCGACACGGCCAGTACTGCCTGGCCGTCGGCGGCGAGTCGCGCCACGTGCACCGCGGCCACGGCCAGCGCGACCACGAGGTTGGCGGTCACCAGCCGGGCGGAGTGGAAGAACGCCAGGTAGCCGCCGGACACGGCGAGCGCCGCGCTGGCCATCAGCCCGATCGCGGGGTCGGCGGCGGTGAAGCTGCCGAGGGCGATGCAGACGCAGATGGTCAGCGCGAACCCGATGGACTGGTTGCGGGTGGGCCAGCGCGACAGCCACAGCACCAGGTACGCCAGGCCGGCCAACCCGGCGACCACCCCGAGCGCGAGGAGCAGGGCGTGGCTGGTCGCAGCCGGGCCCCACAGCGCGTTGGCGGGCACCAGGACGCCTGAGGCGGCGATGACGGCCATGAAGATCTGCGCTGGGCGGGTGAAACCGCGGGCATGCATGTAACTGGACAGCCAGTCGTACTGGTCTGGCTGCCGCCACCAGCGCCCAATCGCGCCCACCGAGCCCCCGCTCAGGTCACCGAACCGACCAACCCCGGTGCCATCCATGCGGATTGCGGGGTTTGCTCGAGCCTAACGGCAGCTACACCGGGTGACGTGCAGATACTGAATTCGGTTCGCTACGTGGACAGTGGGCGGGGGCCACTCACCAGCTGCCCATGCCGGGGCCGGGCTTCCAGCCCGGGTGGAACGGCCGGGCGCGGGTGCCGGGAATCCGGTCCGGGACGGCCTTCATCGAGTCTTTGATTTCGCCCTGGGCAAGGATGACTCCGTCGGGGCCGCGGACCTCGCCGAACGTCGCGTCGCCGGACACCGATCCGGCCTGGCGGCTGCTGACGGTGCGGTCGACGCCGATCTCGTCGGCCGACGCGGTGGCCGACGACAGTACGGCGAGCGCGGCCGGCGCCGCGAACACGGCGCTCCATGCCACGAGTTTGCGTGCGCGAGCGCTCCAGCTGGTGGTCTTCGGCATCCGGGCCCCTCCCTGAACACCCCGTGGTGGGGGTGCTGTCGAGACCTGGATGTGGTCGAGCGCAACCGGCGGAGCCGACCGCGCCAGGCCGTTCGCGGTCACTGGCGATATCGCGTGCGGGGCGGAAGCGTTACGCGCCGGGCAGCCGGTCGAGCAGGCTGCGGGCGGCGGTCGCCACGCGTTCGCGGTCGAAGGTGATGACGACCTCGAAGCGCCGGTCCGTGCCGGGAAGCTCGCGGGCGATCAGGCCGACGCAGTTGTCGGAGCCGATGACGACGATGATCCACTCCTTCGCGAGCGGATCCGCGGGATCCAGCGGCACCCCGCGGATCCCGGATCCGAGATCCTCGGGGATGTCCACGCCGAACACCGCCACCAGCGGCGAGCGTTCGGCGATCGCGGTGTACATGGCGCTTGTCGCGGACTGGAAGAAGTCGTGCTTCTGCACGGTGGTCAGCACGATCGGCGGGCTGTCGGCGGTGATGGTGCGGCGCTCGAGGTGCCGGGACAGCTCCAGCAGGTTCCGTTTGCGCACGACGCGGCGCGCAATGCCTGCTGTCGACGCCTCGAAGACCGAGCGCGTACCGGGTTTCGCGGGCGAGGCCGCAGAGGTGGGCAGCCGTACGTGGGCGGGCTCGGCGTCGCGCGCTCCGCGGTAGCCGAACAGGTAGCCCTGGCCCAGCGTGGCGCCGTAGGCCAGGGCCTGCTCGAGGTGCGCGTCGTTCTCGATGCCCTCGGCGAGAATCGTTGCGCCCGTGCGCTCTTGGTGGGCCAGGACGGCGGCGACGGTGCGGGCCTGGTGTTGGTCGGCCTGAGCCTGGATCATCGCGAGGTCGAGCTTGAGGATGTCCGGGGCGACGATGTCGAGCACGGCCAGTGAGTCCCGGTGCGCGCCGATGTCGTCGAGGGCGATCGCGAAGCCGTGCGAGCGCAGCGCCGCCACCTTGCGCAGCATGGCCTGGGGGTTGGCCAGCAGTCCGCGTTCGGTGAGCTCGAAGACGACGCGGAATTTGTCGGCGGCTGTGGCCAACGCCGGATCGCAGGACGGGTCGGCGTGTGCCGTCGCGGGTTCGCAGTTGAGCAGCAGCAGCATCCCGTCGGTGGACGGGCCGTCCAGCGCGCCACGCGCGGCGGCGCCGATGCATTCGCAGTCGAGCAGGTCGAGGGTGCCGATCCGCTGCGCGCGATCGAAGACGTCCACCGGGTTCGTGCCGTTCAGGGCTGGCCAGCGGGCGAGTGCCTCGTATCCGACGACGGTCTCGCCGGGAAGGGAGACCACGCTCTGGAAGACGGGGACGAGCCCGGCGCCGGTCGCGGCGTCATCGAGATGGTTCGTCATCGCCAGCCCAACTACGAGATGGGAGAGGGTTGCTCCAATGCGACGATGGTAGGCGCTTTTTCCGGCCTAAACGGCTATTTCAAGCGGTTTTTGATGCGGGCGAGCATCGCCGACATGCCGCGCAACCTTAGCGGGCTGATCAGTTTGGCCAGCCCGAGGTCGGTGTAGAAGTCGTCTGGCACGGCGAGGATGTCCTCGGCGGACTGCCCGTCGAGGCCGGTGGCCAGGATCGCGGCGAACCCGCGGGTGGTGGGCGCCTCGGCGGGAGCGCTGAAGTACAGCCGCACATGGTCGCGGTCGCCGGCGTCGACGTGCAGGAACAGCGGCGACTGGCATTCCGGCACCGGCTCCATCGCGGCCTCTTCGAGCTCGTCGGGCAGCGGTGGCAGCTCGCCGGAGAATTCCAGCAGCAGCGCCAGCTTGTCTTGTCCCTCAACCTCTTTGAAGTCGGAGACCACTTCGGCCAGCGGCGCCGGCATGGCACTCATGCGGTGCCGGGCTCTTCCCCGACCGCGACGGGCACGCGTACCGCGTTGCCCCATTCGGTCCAGGAGCCGTCGTAGTTGCGCACGCCGGGCTTTCCGAGCAGATGCGTCAGCACGAACCAGGTGTGGCTGGAGCGTTCCCCGATGCGGCAGTACACCACCGTCTCGTCCTCGGGCTTGAGGAAGCCGTACAGCTCCTCCAGCTCGGCGCGGCTGCGGAACTTGCCGTTGTCCAGGGCGGCCTTCGCCCACGGGATCGACACCGCGGTGGGGATGTGGCCGCCGCGCAGCGCGCCCTCTTCGGGGTAGTCGGGCATGTGGGTGCGCTCGCCGGTGTACTCCTGCGGGGAGCGCACGTCGATCAGCGGCTGCGTGCCGAGGATGGCGAGCACGTCGTCCTTGTAGGCGCGGATGGGGGCGTCGTTGCGTTCGACGACGGGGTAGCCGGTGGTCTGCGTACTCGGCACGTCGAGGGTGGTGTCGCGGCCGTCGGAGATCCACAGGTTGCGGCCGCCGTCGAGCAGGCGGACGTCGGGGTGGCCGAACAGCGTGAACACCCACAGCGCGTAGGCGGCCCACCAGTTGCTCTTGTCGCCGTAGATGACGACGGTGTCGTCGCGGGAGATGCCCTTGCGGTTCATCAGGTCGGCGAACTGCTCGCCGGTGATGTAGTCGCGAACGTGCGGGTCGTTGAGGTCGGTGTGCCAGTCGATCTTGACGGCACCGGGGATGTGGCCCGTGTCGTAGAGCAGCACGTCCTCGTCGGACTCCACGATGGCCAGACCGGGCCGGCCGAGGTTGCCCGACAGCCAGTCGGCGGTGACGAGCCGTTCCGGGTGGGCGTAGGACTGCAGGGCGGGGCTGGGGTCAGCGGGTAGCGGCACGTGGACGAGCCTACCGGGGAGGTGGGGCCTGGTTTTGGCCGACGGCGTGTCCAATTTTTCAGCGTTGTCGACGTCAGTCCGTGGGATGGCTCCATGTCCGCAGTTGCTCGGCGATTGCCTCCAGGTCGCTGATCGTTCCCGCCGTCACGCCGATGACGAAGTCGAACCGGTCGTCCTCCGGCGCGTTGATCCGGAAGCCGTTGAGAGCAAGAAAGGTCCGGCACGCAGTCCACGCGAGCCGTTTGTTTCCGTCGACCAGCGCATGATTGCGCGCCAACGAATGCACCAGTGCAGCAGCTTTTCCGAACAGCTCCGGGTAGGCATCTTCGCCGAGTACCGACGTGCGGGGCCGCGCCTGTGCCGACTCAAGCAGGCCGTAGTCCCTGACGGACACGTCGGGCCCGACGGCCGCGCGTGCGATCTCCAGTAGGTCCTCGAGGTCGAGGTATTCGATCACGCGTCCTTCAGGCGTTCCAGGAGACCGGCTTCCTCACGCAGCACTCGCTGTAATGCGGACGCGACGCGCGCCTTGTGGGCGTGCCGATCGATGTACTCGTCGATGGCCGACAACGCGACCGCCTGCATCGAGCGGCCCTCGGCGGCGGCCTGACGACGCAGCGCTTCTGCCTGTTCGTCGCTGGGGCGCAGGGTCATTCCCATGAATGGAAATGATACCGGTGTGATACCACGGCGGCCTAGGGGCTGACGCTGGTGGTGTCCGTCTGCGCAGGGTCCGTGTGGTGGAGCGCGTCTGGGCCCATGGCGAAGCTGATGACGCTGAGGGTGATCAGGACCAACGCCGCGACGCCGGCGATCTTGGTCGACAGCTCGACGTGAAAGAGGCCGTGCCGCATGTCTTCCCGGGCCTGCCGCAGCGCGTCGAAGCTGGCGTAGCGCAGCGGGTTCTCGACGAAGTGGTGGCACGCGACCGCAAGGCCGAGCGTCAGGGTGAGCACGCTGGCGTAGAAGTGCACGTTCGGCGCCATGACGACGGCGAGCAGCACGATCACCGGCCAGTGCACCAGGTACAGCGCGTAGGAGAGGTCGCCGAGGTAGGTGCTGGCGCGGTTGCGCAGCAGGCCCTGGAAGCCGGGTTCGCGTCCGACGCCGGCGGCGACGACGAGCGCGGTGCCGGCCACCGGCAGCAGCGCCCATGGGGCGGGGAACCCGACCGAGCCGTCGATGAGGAACATGGCGGCGACCACCAGGGCGACGCCCGCCCAGGACAGCACGGGCCGCACCAGGTCGGGGATGCGGGCGAAGGTGCCGACGGCGGTGGCCAGCAGGGCGCCGACGCCGAGTTCCCAGGCGCGGGTGGCGGTGCTGAGGTACGCCCACTCCGGAGACGACGAGGTTTCGTGGAGCGCCCAGCCCAGGGATGCGGCGACGACGACCCCCATCACGACGGCGGTGGTGGTCAGCCACCGGGCATGACTCCATGCGCCGCGCACGGCGATCAGCGTGATCGCGACGATCAGCACCGGCCAGACGAGCAGGAACTGTTCCTCGATCGACAGCGGCCAGTAGTGCAGCAGCGGGGATA
>Ga0172382_10006744_pt1 | contig 16550 bp, 14 predicted proteins | sample Leawel138RmetaG_FD_122245 | JGI IMG/M metagenome (GOLD analysis project Ga0172382, IMG submission 122245) | Leachate microbial communities from a municipal landfill in Southern Ontario, Canada - Leachate well 138R metaG | ecosystem: Engineered > Solid waste > Landfill > Unclassified | place...
TCGCTGAAAAGTGTACTAACCCCACTGTCCTACAGGGTGCACGGTCTCGGCGCCGCTGCATCTAACATTCGGTTCGAGAGAGGACGCGGCAAAAAGTGCCGCGCCTCTCAACCGAGCCGTTAGACGCTTGAGGAAAAATTATGCGCGCCATCAAATCCTATAACGCACTTGATCGCTTCGGGCGCATTCGCCTATCCAAAAATTTCTTCATGCGCGATTTCATGTACAGCGAAATATCTAACTTCTATGGAATCCCAAATATTCCTGAAAATCCGGATAAGGCTATAGAGGCAGGTAAGCGCCTGTGCGAAGAACTGCTAGAACCACTAAACGCCACATTTGGTCGCATAGCTATACGGTCTGCTTACAGATCACCGAAGATAAACGAAACCGGTAATGAAAAATCGCATAACTGTGCCAGCAATAAAACAAATTACGCCCATCACATATGGGATTATTCTGATGACAATGGCATAGGGGCAACCGCTTGCATTGTTATTCCTTGGTTTATGGATAAATACAGTAACGGTGCCGACTGGCGATCTCTTGCATACTGGATTCACGACCACCTTCCTTACAGCGAAGTCGAATTCTTTGACGGCCAAGGCATGTGCTCATTCAATCTGAGCTGGCACGAAAAACCTAAAAAAATCATTACTAGCTGGATGACTCCTAGAGTTTTGTTAAAAGGCGAAAGTGCCACAGGCAATTTTGCAGAGTGGTATGAAGGATTTCCAACACTCAGAACAAGCGTCTAACAACTGGTTCAAAACGCTCGCTTCGCTCACTGGGACGGGCTAAAGCCCGCCCCTTAACCAAACGTTAGCCAATCAAAGAAATCCAACCGAGAAGTTAAGTTAATGTCAAACGAAAGAATTACAGAAAATTTGGTTAGGGATGAATTTCGTCGGCTCGGATATTACGACGAAAACAATGACGTCGTTGTGGAAGAGCAAAAAAGTCAAATTGTTGCAGTAGCTAATTTGCTCAGAGGAGCGAGCAAGAGTGGGCTGTCAAATCGTGGGGCGCCTGAATTTATAGTAAGTGCGACAGGGACGCCAGATTTTCTGGTCGTATTCGAATGTAAAGCAAAGCTGAATCAGCATGAAAGTGAAATGCATGACCGCCCAAAGGATTTTGCCGTTGATGGTGTTTTGCATTACGCGAAACACCTTCAAAAGGAATTTAATGTTATTGCTGTTGCTGTTTCTGGGCAAAAGCTAGCGCAGGCGAAGATTTCAACTTTCTTATGTCCAAAAGGGTCATCCGAGCACAAGCCATTAGTAACCAAGACCGGTCAAGCTATAACGCAGATACTAAGCGTAAAAGACTATATTGATCATGGCACTTATGACCCAGAAGTTACGAGAAAGAGGCATGAGGATCTCATGTCGTTCTCTAGGGAGTTGCATGACTTTATGCGTGATCATGCAAAGCTCACTGAGTCTGAGAAGCCCCTTTTGGTTAGTGGCACTTTGATTGCCTTGAGAAACAAAGCCTTTTCCGTGAGTTTTGGTGAATACAATCCAGCTGACCTACAAAAGCAGTGGATGCGAGTTATAAAAGAAGAGATGAAAAATGCGGATATACCGCATTCAAAAGAATACAGCATGACCCAGCCATATTCCTCCATCGCAGTCCATCCGGAGCTTGGTAAACCAACAACAAAATATCCACGAGGAGTTCTGTACGAACTGATAAAAAGGCTTAACGAGAAGGTTTGGCCTTTTATAAGTGTTTATCATGATTTTGACGTGGTTGGCCAATTCTATGGGGAATTTCTTAAATATACAGGCGGAGACAAAAAGGCGTTGGGTATCGTTCTTACGCCACGTCACATAACAGAACTTTTCTCGCTGGTTTCTCAAGCCCACAAAGGCAGTAAAGTGCTTGATATTTGTGCAGGGACTGGCGGATTTCTTATCGCCGCCATGCATCAAATGCTTAGAACATGCACATCTGAAGCAGAAGAGTTAGATATCAAAAAGAATCGACTTATCGGTGTCGAACAGCAACCGAATATGTATGCGTTGGGCGCAAGTAACATGATTCTCCGTGGGGATGGAAAAGCGAATCTACATCAGGGTAGCTGCTTTGATGAGGGGATTGTAAAGGAATTAAAGCAGCACAACTGCGATATCGGAATGATTAATCCCCCTTATTCACAAAGTGACGAAGAGTTGCACGAGCTGATTTTCGTCAAGCATATGCTAACTTGTTTGGCTTCTAAGGGGGTTGGTATTGCCATCGTCCCAATCGGTTGTGCGATTTCAAATCATCCTGTAAGGGAGGAAATTTTAAAAGAACATACGCTCGAAGCCGTAATGTCGTTGCCCGATGATCTTTTTTATCCAGTGGGAGTAGTTCCTTGCATTATGGTGTTTACAGCGCACCAACCGCACGATGCTAGCTCTAAGAAGACGTGGTTTGGCCTCTGGAAGAAAGATGGTTTCGTGAAGACGAAGCATCGAGGAAGAGTTGATGATTTGCATACATGGCCGGCAATTCGTGATCAGTGGGTAAGTTCATATTTGAACAGAGATGAAATTCCCGGTCATTGCACTAAAGCCCATGTTACTGCTCAGGATGAGTGGTGCGCAGAGGCTTTCATGGAAACTGACTACGACGAGCTAAGCATTGATTGCTTTAAATCAGTCGTGCTCAACTACCTATCGCACAACATCGTAGAAGAAGAATTCGGCATTGTTTCCGAGATAGTTGATGCTAAGCCAGTAAAAAAGGTAAATGCGGTAGATCATAGCAAGTGGGCATGGTTCAGGATAGATGAGTTATTTGATCTTAAAAAAGGGAAAAGGCTAACAAAAGCCAACATGACAACAGGAGCAACAAGATTCATAGGGGCAATCGACTCAAATAACGGATTAAGAGAAAAAATAGGACAAAAGCCAATCCATAAAGGCAATACGATCACCGTAAACTATAACGGTTCTGTAGGTGAAGCGTTCTATCAGCCAAAGCCATTCTGGGCATCTGACGACGTAAACGTGTTGTACCCAAAATTTGATATGAATGTTTTCTCTGGTCTCTTTATTGCCACAATAATCCGTCTAGAGAAGGTAAGATTTAATTACGGCAGGAAGTGGCATTTAGAAAGAATGGCTGCGTCTAGAATCAAGCTTCCAGCATTAAAATCAGGGGACCTAGATGTTGAATACATGGAAAGATTTATAAAATCTCTACCATTTAAACGATAGTGCGGCTAACAAGGCGCTGCACTCGGACAATTTTTCCGCTGCGCTTCAAAATTGCCGGTGAGCGCGGCGTTAGGCGTTTCAAAACATATGCGCTATCAAGGCAAGATAACTAACTGGAAAGACGACCAAGGATTCGGATTCATCACCCCGAATGATGGTGGCAAGCAAGTATTTGTCCACATCAAATCGTTTTCAAATCGACAACGACGTCCTGTGGGTCAAGAGATTGTTAGCTACGAACTAAAAGTCGATGCGAATGGTCGATTTCAAGCTGAAAAAGTCGCATTTTTTGGCGACAGCACCGCAAGGGTATCCTCACCTAAAGGCGGTGTGGTTTTGCTTATATTAACTGCTCTCTTTCTCATTTTCGTAGCTGTATCAGTTTTAGTAGGAAAGTTGCCGTTTGCGGTTCTCGTTTTGTACTTGGGAGCAAGTTTAGTGGCGTTTCTTGCCTACGCACTCGATAAGTCGGCGGCTAAAAAGGATCAATGGAGAACACAAGAAAGTACGTTGCATATGTTTGGTTTAATCGGCGGTTGGCCAGGGGCTTTAGCAGCACAACAACTGCTCCGTCACAAATCAAAAAAACAGTCGTTTCAAATTGTTTTTTGGATCACAGTTGTAGCTAACTGTAGTGTCCTTGTCTGGTTTTTTTCAGCCTCCGGTTCCAGTGTACTTCGTTCGATTCTCACTGCGGCTGGCGTTGTATAAGGACTAGGTTGCCATTTTTTAACAACCGAGTGTTTCAGCCAAGCCTAACTGGCTGCTGCACCGGAGACCGCGCCATTGACGGGTATTGGTGATTGAACGCTCATCGAGTGGCGCGGCCCCGGTGAGCAAATTCGTTATGTTTCTGGCAGCACCGAGACCAACCCAAGGTAATCAACAAACGGAATGAAATCGCGGTCGGTGAAAAGCAGGGGCATCCGCTGCTCGATGCAAAACGTCGCAATAATGACGTCCGTTGTTTTTCGAATTGTCATGCCCTTTTTGCGCAGCGCCCGATAGTGCTCTGCACATTTCTCCGGCATGCCTTTGCCAAACATCTCAAGCTGATCCAGCGTCATAAGGCTTTGCTTGGTCGTCCGATACTCCCTGTCGTCCCGGATCCCCTGAAGAATTTCAAGAAAAATCAAATCTCCCATAGCAACCACGCCCTCGACAATAGCAGCGTCAAGGGCGTCGGTGTGGCGGCTTGGGGTGCCATTCAGGTAATCGATCCAGACGCTGGTATCAACCAGTATCATTTGCCGCCCCGCATTTCTTCCAGGTCGCCTTCCCACTTGATGCGTCCGCGAAGCTTTCGAATTTCCTGTTGCCGGCTACGACGCACCAGAAGCTTGAGCCCTTGTTCTACAGCCTCTTTTTTTGTTTTCAAACCAGATGCTTTAAGGGCGTCCATCATTAACTGCTCATCGATGACAATGTTGGTTCTCATGCATCACCTGTGTGTATTGATATTAAAAACATACACACTCTATCACCGGAATCCGCTGCTGCGCAGGCTGAACGGGCACATCTGCATGAGGACGGGGCGCGGTTGTCAGCCGATCTGCGCAGCGGGCAGTTTGGCGTGGACGTGCGTCTTGAGCAGGAACGCATGGCCTTCGGCTGTCTGGCGCATCCCCGGCATCGCTCAGGCCCGGCAGCCACGCGTGCAAAATGCGGCGGAATTCACTATGCTTCGCCGATAATTTTTCCTGCCGACATCCATGACAACTCGCTGGACTCCCGAACAGGTCGTTGCGCTCTCGCCCGATGCGGCTTCGACCAAGGCCGGTCAGAAACTGGCCAAACCCCAGCAGTGGCTGACGCTGGGGCAGCAGGGCAACCTGCTCTGGGGTGAGCTGCAGGGCAGTGGCAGCAACCCTTACCAGACCGCCATCATCACCGACGAGCCGGCGTTCAAGTGCTCTTGCCCCAGCCGCAAGTTTCCGTGCAAGCACGGGTTGGGGCTGGCCATGATTCATGCGGCGCAGGCCGATGCGCTGAAGTCTGTCGAGCCGCCGCCCTGGGTGCGCGAGTGGCTGGACAAGCGCAGCGACCGCGCGCAGAAGAAGGCCGAAAAGGCTGCTGCCCAGGACGCGCCGGTCGACGAGGCCACCCAGGCCAAACGTGCCCGTGCCCAGCAAAAACGCAGCGCAGCGCGCAGCGACAAGGTCCAGGCCGGTCTGGAGGAGCTGCAGCGCTGGCTGTTCGACCTCGTGCGCCAGGGGCTGATGACAAACGATCCGAACGCGTGGCAGCACATGGCCGCGCGCATGGTCGATGCCCAGGCGCCCGGGCTGGCCCGCCGCCTGGAAGAGGCCGGCATGCTGTGCTATCGCGGGGGCGCCTGGCAGGAAGCGGTGCTGGCCGAAATGGCGCGCATCCACCTGCTCATCGAAGGCTGGCAGCGCCGGGCGCAGTTGCCGCCCGCGCTCGCGGATGAAATCGCCAGCCGGCTGGGCTTGCCGGTGAGCCGCGAAGAGGTGCTGGCCGGTGAAGGGGTGGCCGATGGCTGGCATGTGCTCGCCCAGGCTCAGGAAGACGACGGCCAGATGCGCACCCGGCGCACCTGGCTGTATGGCGAGCGGTGCGCCCGGATGGCCTTGCTGCTCGACTTCTCGGTGCATGGCCAGGCGATGCCCCTGCGCCCACCGGTGGGGCATGCCTTCGACGGCGAGCTGGTGTTTTACCCGGGCGCCCGGCCGCTGCGGGCACTCATCCGCAGCGAACCGCCGCCCCCGGCCCGGCCCCGCCCGGTGCCCGAAGGGGTGTTCCTGCCGCTGGCCGAGGCGCTGGCGGAGTGGGGCCGCGCAATCGCACACAACCCCTGGCCCGGGCGCTACCCGCTTGCGCTGGCCGATGTCGTGCCGCTGCGCACGGGCGAGACGTGGCAACTCGTCGATGCGGCCAGTCATTGCCTGCCACTGCAGCTGAGCGACGAACAGGGCTGGGGCCTGCTGGCCGCCAGCGGGGGGCACCCGCTGGCGCTGCAGGGCGAATGGGACGGCCAGCGCCTGCTGCCGCTGGCGGCCTTCGAAGCGGGCCAGGCGGTGTGGCTGGCCGAGGTGCAGGCCCCGGGCTGAGTGCGCCCCCCCCGGATTTCAGGTTTCCGGCCGGTGCACCCTGCGCCGCGCCCTTGCAATGCGAAGAATGGCCCCCTCATGGAATTGTCGAAAACCCTGCTCAAGATCGCGCTGCTGGGCACCGAGCGCCAGAACCAGCCCCCCCAGGGCGATGCCGCCCTGCAGCCCTGGCTGGCCCAGCTGTACCCGGGCGGCGTGGTGCCGCCCAGCCCGCAACGTGAAGCGGCCTTTCTCGGCGCGGTTGCGCTGAGCCGGCAGTATGGTGCGGGCGGTGTGCTGCCGGCCCGTTTTGACGGAGTACGACCGGCGGCTGCGCCACCGGATGAGGGGCCGCTGATGGCCCCGGCCGCCGCCACTCATTTGCGCTGGATGCTGGTCGACAACGGGCTCCGCCCGCTGCTCGATGGCTGGCTGGAGGCCGTGCAGGCGCGTGGCCTGCGCATTCCGCCGGCGCTGATTGCGCCCTTGCTTGAGGCGGCCCGTGCGAGCCGCGCCATCCGTCCTGCGGTGTCGGGGGTGATTGGCCGGCGCGGGCACTGGCTGGCGGCGCACAACCCGGACTGGGCGCGCCTGCTGGTCACCCACCTCGAAGCCGACGATGACGACCCCGAACGGCCGTGGCGTGAGGGCAACCCTGCGCAGCGCAGCGAGTATCTGCGTGCGTTGCGCGCCCGCGACCCGGTTCGGGCGCGCGAGCAACTTGCAGCCGTATGGAAGCAGGAAGCCGCACAGGTGCGTCAGGCGCTGCTGGCCGCATGTGCAGTCGGCCTGTCGATGAACGACGAGGCGTGGCTGGAAAGCTGCCTGGACGACCGCAGCAAGGGCGTGCGCCAGCTCGCGGCCGAACTGCTGGGCGCATTGCCCGATTCGGCTTTTGCCCGACGCCAGCGCGAGCGGCTGGCCGGCTGGCTCGGGCTGGAAGGCGGGAAGGGCGTGCTCAACACACTCACCGGGCGCAAGCCCCGGCTCACGGTGTCGCCGCCCGAGGTCTGGGACGCGGCCTGGGGCCGCGACGGCATCGAGGAGCGCCCGCCGCAGGGCAAGGGCGCGCGCGCCTGGTGGCTGGAGCAGGTGCTCGCCTGCGTGCCACCCGCCCACTGGTGCGAACAGTGGGGCCTGACACCGGCCGAACTGCTCGCGCTGACCAGAAAGCATGAATGGGAAGGCCCGCTGCTGGCAGGCTGGCAGCAGGCGCTCACCCGCTACCCCGACGCCGCCTGGGCCAGCGCCTGGCTGCGCCTGAAACAGCGCAACGACGAGGCCCTGTGGGCGGTGTTGCCCCAGGACGGGCGCGAGGCGCTGGCGCTCGAATTCTTCCGCGAAGCGGACGGCGTGCGCCATCACGACATCGTGCATCGGCTGTCGCCGCCGTGGAGCTCCGCCTTCTCGCTGGCCTTGTGCGATGTGCTGGCGCGCTGGCGCACGCAGAAACTGCGCGGCCTGTATGGCCTGCACGAGGCCTGCCGCCAGATCGCCCTGCACCTGCACCTCGATGCCCACAGCGCACTGGAAGCCGCGCTGCAACCGGCGCTGGCCGATGCCGCGCACGACTGGCACGGCCTGGCCGAACGCACCCTTCAGACCCTGCGCCTGCGCGCCGAGATGCGCGCGGCACTCGATTGCCCCACCGACAAGGATTGACCCTCATGACCGATACCGCGCTCCAGGCCGCCCTGCGCCAGCACGCCGAACACGAATACGCCCACGAACTGGACGCCCTGCGCGCCCAGGACAGCCTGCCGCGCCCGCCGCGCTGGCAGCTCTCGCCCAGCGCCGTGCGCACCTACCTGCTGGGCGGCACGCTGGCCGACGGCACCGAGATTTCCGCGAAATACATCGGCAATCCGCGCCTGATCGAGATCGCCATCTCCACCCTCGCAACCGACCGCGCGCTGCTGCTCTACGGCCTGCCCGGCACCGCCAAGTCGTGGGTGTCCGAGCACCTGGCCGCCGCCATCTGCGGCAGCTCCACCCTGATCGTGCAGGGCACTGCCGGCACCGGCGAGGAAACCCTGCGCTACAACTGGAACTACGCCCAGCTCATCGCCCGTGGCCCCTCCGAGGAGGCGCTGATCGAAAGCCCGGTGATGCACGCCATGCGCCACGGCAAGATCGCCCGCATCGAGGAGCTGACCCGGGTGCCAGCCGACGTGCAGGACACCCTCATCACCATCCTGTCGGAAAAGACCCTGCCGATCCCCGAGCTCAACAGCGAATGCCAGGCGCAGAAGGGCTTCAACCTGATCGCCACCGCCAACAACCGCGACAAGGGCGTGAATGAACTGTCCAGCGCGCTGAAACGCCGCTTCAACACCGTCATCCTGCCGGTGCCCGACACCCTGGACGAGGAAACCGAGATCGTCAGTCGCCGGGTCGAAAGCCTGGGCCGCGCGCTGGAACTGCCGGCCGAAAAGCCGGCGCTGGCCGAGATCCGCCGCGTCGTCACCCTGTTCCGCGAACTGCGCGCCGGCCTCACCGCCGATGGCAAGACCAAGCTGAAGAGCCCGAGCGGCACCCTGAGCACGGCCGAAGCGATCTCGGTGGTGGGCAGCGGGATGGCGCTGGCCGGCCACTTCGGCGATGGCCGGCTCACCGCGCGCGACATGGCCGCCGGCCTGGTCGGTGCGGTGGTGAAGGACCCGGTGCAAGACAGCGTGGTGTGGAAGGAATACCTCGAAACCGTGGTCAAGGAGCGCAGCGACTGGATGGACCTGTATCGCGCCTGCCGCGAGGTTCTTTGATGGCCCACCACGTCTTCGGCATCCGCCATCACGGCCCGGGCTCGGCACGCAGCCTGGCCCAGGCACTGGCGGCGCTCGCCCCCGACTGCGTGCTGATCGAAGGACCGCCCGAGGGCGAGGCGGTGCTGCCGCTGGTGCTCGACCCGGACATGCGCCCGCCGGTGGCCCTGCTGGTCTATGCTCCGGACGCGCCGCAGCGGGCAGTGTATTACCCCTTCGCCGAGTTCTCGCCCGAATGGCAGGCGATCCGCCACGCGCTTGTGCACGGCATTCCGGTGCGCTTCATGGACCTGCCGGCCGGCATCCGCTTTGCCCAGGATCAGGCCGAGGAAGCACGACTGCAGGCGGTGGCCGAGGCGGAAGCCGAGGCCGCAACCGGCCCCGACGGGGACGCCGGCGTGGACGCAGCAGCGGAGGCACAGGAAGAAGCACCGGAAGCGGCCGCAGGCAAGCCCGCCCGCGCCGGCCTGCGCCACGACCCGATCGCGCTGCTGGCCGAGGCGGCCGGGTACGCCGACAGCGAGCGCTGGTGGGAACACATGGTCGAGGAGCGCCAGGACAGCGGCGAGCTCTTTCAGGCCATCGCCGAGGCGATGGGCGCGCTGCGCCAGACCCTGGGCGAGGAAGCCGAGCCCGACCCGGACGAGCGCAGCCGCGAGGCCCTGCGCGAAGCCTGGATGCGCAAGACCCTGCGTCAGGCGCAGAAGGATGGTTTCGAGCGGATTGCGGTGGTGTGCGGCGCCTGGCATGTGCCGGCGCTGGAAACGCTGCCGCCGGCCAAGGCCGACAACGAGCGCCTGAAGGGGCTGCCCAGGCTGAAGACCGCCGCCACCTGGGTGCCGTGGACCCACGACCGCCTGAGCACGGGCAGCGGCTATGGCGCGGGGATTGCGTCGCCGGGCTGGTATGCCCACCTGTGGCAGCACCCGCAGCGCCCCGGTGCGCCCTGGCTGGTGCGGGTGGCCCACACCTTCCGCACGGCCGGGCTGGACATCTCGTCGGCCCATGTCATCGAAGCGGTCCGGCTGGCCGAAACCCTGGCCGCGATGCGTGGCCGCCCGCTGCCGGGGCTGGCCGAAATGAACGAGGCCGTCCAGAGCGTGATGCTGTTCGGCGATGCGCTGCCGATGCGCCTGCTCGAACGCAAGCTGCTGATCGGCGAAGTGCTTGGCCACATTCCGGCCAGCACGCCGCAGACCCCGCTGCAGCAGGATCTGGCCCGGGAACAGAAACGCCTGCGCCTGAAGCCCAGCCCCAGCGACAGCGAACTGGTCCTCGACCTGCGCAAGGACACCGATCTGGGCCGCAGCCACCTGCTGCGCCGGCTGCGCATTCTGGACGTGCCCTGGGGCAAGGGCGGCCAGCGGGCCGGCGGCAAGGGCACCTTCAAGGAAAGCTGGCGCCTGCTGTGGCAGCCCGAGTTCGAGGTCAGCCTGATCGAGGCCGGCCTGTGGGGCAACACCCTCGAAGAGGCGGCCAGCACCCGGCTGGTGCGCAAGGGCGCGGACAATGCCTCGCTCGAAGCGCTCGCGCAGATGACCCACGAGGCGATGTTCGCCAACCTGGCCGTGGCGGTCGATGCCCTGATCGGGCGTCTGCAGGCCGAGGCGGCGGTCAGCCACGACATCCTGCACCTGATGCAGGCCCTGCCCGAACTGGCCCAGCTGCTGCGCTACGGCGACGTGCGCAAGACCTCGCTCGACCAGGTGGAGAGCGTGCTCCACGGCCTGCTCACGCGCCTCTGCATCGGCCTGCCCAACGCCACCGCCTCGCTCAATGCCGAGGCGGCCGAACGGTTCTTCGAGCACATCCAGCGCACCCATGCGGCAGTGAAGCTGCTCGACGATGCTGCCCGGCTTGATCTGTGGCACGACACGCTGGCCCAGCTCATGGACCGTCATGGCCTGCATCCGCTGCTGGCCGGGCGCTGTTGCCGCCTGCTGTTGCAAAGCGAGCGGCTGGACGAGGCCGAATGCGCCCGCCGGTTGGGGCTGGCCCTGTCCGCTGCCAGTGCGCCGGACGAGGCTGCGGCGTGGGTAGACGGTTTCCTGCGCGGCAGCGGCCAGCTGCTGATTCACGATGAAACCTTGTGGGCGCTGATCGACGGCTGGGTGTGCAGCCTGTCGCCCGACACCTTCCAGCCATTGCTGCCGGTGCTGCGCCGCACCTTCGCCAGCTTCGAGGCACCCGAGCGGCGCCAGATGGGCGAACGGGTGAAAGCTGGCACTTCGGCCCTGCCGGCGCTCGCGCTGACCGGTGACCTCGACCCGGCGCGCGCAGCCGCCGCCCTGCCGGTGATCGGCCAACTTCTCGGACTGGAGACCCCTCATGCAGCCTGAAGAACGCGAAAAACGCTGGCGCCTGATTCTGGGCGGCGGTCAGGCCGACGGCATCGGCTGCACCCTCGATGCCGAGGCGCTGGCCCTGGACAACTGCCTGAGCGCCGTCTACGGCGATGGGGGCGAGGGCGAGGGCAACGGGCGCAGCGGCGGCCGGCGCGGCGGGCTGGGCGCGTCCGCCCCTAGCGTGGCACGCTGGCTGGGCGACATCCGCCAGTATTTCCCGGCTTCGGTGGTGCGGGTGATCCAGCAGGACGCCATCGAGCGGCTGGGCCTGCGCGAGCTGCTGCTCGAACCCGAAGTGCTCGAAGCGGTGGAAACCGACATCCATCTGGTGGCCACCCTCATCTCGCTGAAGGACGTCATCCCCGCGCGCACCAAGGACACCGCGCGCCAGGTGGTCGCCCGGGTGGTCGAGGAGCTGATGCGCCGGCTGCAGCAACCGATGCAGCAGGCCGTGCGCGGCGCGCTCAACCGCGCCCAGCGCAACCGGCGCCCGCGCCTGAACGAGATGGACTGGAACCGCACCATCCGCGCCAACATCCGCAACTATCTGCCCGAATACCAGACCATCGTGCCCGAAATCCGCATCGGCTACGGGCGCAAGCGCTCGGCGCTGAAGGAGGTGGTGCTGTGCATCGACCAGAGCGGCTCGATGGCGCCTTCGGTGGTGTATTCGAGCATCTTCGCGGCGGTGATGGCCTCGATTCCGGCGCTGGCCACCCGGATGGTGGTGTTCGACACCGCCGTGGTCGATCTGTCGGAGGCGTTGCACACCGACCCGGTCGACCTGCTGTTCGGGGTGCAACTGGGGGGCGGCACCGACATCAACCGCGCACTGGCCTACTGCCAGACCCTGATCAGCCGCCCGGAAGACACCATCTTCATCCTCATCAGCGACCTGTACGAAGGCGGCAACGCCCGCGAAATGCTCGGTCGCGCCGCGCAGCTGGTGCAGTCCGGCGTGCAGTGCATTGCGCTGCTGGCGCTGTCGGACGAGGGCGCGCCCTTTTACGACCATGCCATGGCCGCCCGTTTTGCCACCATCGGCATTCCCACGTTCGTCTGCACCCCGGACCAGTTCCCGGATTTGATGGCCCAGGCCCTGGCACGGCAGGACCTGGGCCAGTGGGCGGCGCGCGAAGACATCGTGCTGCAGCAGGGCTGAGGCGGTCTGTGTGCTGCGGGGAGGTGTCGCCGGAGCGTGAACCGGTTCAGGCCGCACCATCGAGCTGCCTGCTGGCGAGGCGGCCGAGGGTGTACAGCGCATGGACATGGCGGTCTGAAAAGGGGTAGCAGCCCGACAGGCGCAGATGCCTGCGATAACGCCCGGAGGGCGAAAACAGGGTGCCCGGCGTGATGCTGATGCCGTGGGCGAGCGCATCGTGGAACAGACGGTCGGCGTCGCAGCCCTCGGGCAGCTCGACCCACAGCAGAAAGCCTCCCGTGGGCTCGGTTGCCCGGGTGCCTGCGGGGAAGGCATCGTCGAGAATGCTGCGCAGGCGGCTGGTCTGCCCGGCATACAGCCGGCGCAAGCGCCGCAGGTGCTGAATGTAGCCGCCACTTTCGAGAAATGCGCCCAGCGCTTCGCACAACACCGTGGGCTGCGCCACCGACGAGCAGAACTTGAGCTCGCGCACCTCGCTGGCAAAGCGCCCCGCCTCCATGTAACCCACCCGAAAGCCGGGTGCCAGGGTCTTGGTGTAGGACGCGCACAGAATCACCCAGCCGTCCCGGTCGAAAGCCTTCACGGCGGGCTGCAAGGGCGTGGTGTATTGCAGTTCGGCATACAGCGCGTCCTCGATCACCGGCACGCGATGCTCGGCCGCCAGTTGCGCCAGCCGCCGCTTGGCGGCGATGGGCATGCCCGAGCCCAGCGGATTGTGCACATCGGGCATGCACACCACCGCGCTGATGCGGCGCTCCGCCAGCAGCATCTCCAGCGCGTCCATGGACATGCCCAGCCCCGGGTGGGTCGGCACCTCGGTGATGCGCAGCCCCAGGCGCTTGGCGAGCGGAATCAGGTTGAAATAGGTTGGCGACTCCATGGCCACCGCATCGCCGGGCCGGGTGATGGCGCGCAGCGCCAGTTGCAGGGCTTCCATGCAGCCATTCGTCAGGATCACGGTGTCCGGGGTCATGCTGATGCCCAGTGCGAGCGCATGTCGGGCAATTTCCTGGCGCAGCAGGGGGGAGCCGGGCGGCAGGCTGTAGTCGCCGATCAGCCGGGGGTGTCGCCGTGCAATGTCGGCCACCAGTCGGGCCAGCCGTGCGGAGGGGTAAAAGTCTCCCCCCTTGGGGCAGGCGAGCGACAGGTCGACATGGTCGGGCTGCGCCTGCGCGGCCAGGACGGCCGCAATGCGGTCGAGCACCGCCGCCTCGACCGGGCGGGCGCTGGTGGGCTTGAGCACGGCCGGTACGGCCTCCGGCGAGGCGAGCCGGGGCTTCACGAAGTAGCCGGACTGAGGTCGGGCTTCCACCAGCCCTTGTGTCTCAAGCTGGCGGTAGGCCGCCAGAATGGTGTTGATGCTCAGGTCGCGGTGTTGTGCCGCTTCGCGTACCGAAGGCAGGCGCGCGCCGGCGGGCAGGCGTCCGTCATGGATCGCCGAACGCAACTCTTCGGCCAGTGCCTGATAACGGGGCAGGGGGTCGGCAGGCGGGGGCATGCAGGCGGACTCCGATGGATACAGCAGGGTTCAGAAGGCGTGGATACAGTCTCGGTCAGACGCATCTGTACCCATGATATATCCGGAACGCTGGATCTGTGCCCGGATGTGCCAAACGCCTACAGTGATGTCTCCCGAGTGCTTTTTGTGGAGTGCATCATGCTTGACCTGCCCCTCATGACTTATGTGGCCACCCTGTCGGTGACGCCGGGCCCCAACAACATCATGCTGGCCGCCAGCGGTGTGAATTTCGGCCTGCGTCGCACCTTGCCGATGATGCTGGGCGTGAGCATGGGGCATGCGGTGCAGGTGTTGCTGGTCGGACTGGCCTTGGCCTGGATGGTGCTGTGGCTCGATGCCCTGCGCCCGTTGCTGGTGGCGCTGGGCTGTGCGTATCTGCTGTGGCTGGCCAGACGTCAGGCCCGTGCGGCGCAACCGGATTCGGTCGTTCCGGCACAGCCGATGGGGCTGATTGGCATGGCCTTGTTCCAGTGGGTCAATCCCAAGGCGTGGATGATGGTGCTCAACGTCGCCATCCTTTTCCTGCCGCCCGAGAGCGGCTGGGCCGACGCGGTGCTGCTGGCCCTGATCAGCGCTTCGATCAACCTGCCCTGCATTGCCCTCTGGGCCGTGGCTGGCGACCGCCTGCGCGAGCACCTGCGTCAACCGCACCTGCTCCGGGTCTTCAATCTCACCATGTCCTTTCTGCTCGCCGCCACTGCCGTGTGGATTGCCGTCGACGGGCTGGGGCTGCTGGCGAACGTGTGAGGGCTACGGCACATCGCATCACGCGCTCGCCCCTGCCGGCGGGTGGCTGTCGTGGCGAGGGGCGGGGGAACACCACGGCACGGCACGACACGGCAGGTCAATGAGCGGGCGCCTCGGCCAGCCTGCGTTTCAACGGCGGCAGGCGGGCCAGCAGGGCAATCACCACCACGGCGAAACCCAGCCGCGCCCACAGGATGCCGGACAGGTCTGCACCCAGCAGCAGAATCAGCAAGGTGTCCTCGATCACGCTGTGGCACAGGCCCAGAAAGCCCATGGTCAGGAACACGTCGCGGCGCGTCAGCGCGCCCGAGCGTGCCTCGCGGATCAGCAGGCCGGCGCCGAAGCTCAGCCCCAAGGTTGTCCCGATGATGGTGATGTTGGCCGCTTCGCGGCGGATGCCGATGAGCTTGAGCACAGGCGCGAGCAGCGCATGCATCAGGCGCTCCACGCCCAGCACCCGCAGCAGCCGCAACCCACCCATCAGGGCGGCGATCACCACCAGCACCATCGCCAGCATGGCCGCCTGATCCAGCGCCCAGCCGGTCAGGCTGGCGTCGGCCGTGGCCGGCTGCCACACCATGCGGCTGTCGTGCTGCAGGCTGCCGGTCAGCGTATAGACCAGATTGAGCAATCCACCCAACACCAGTGCGCCGCCAATGCGAAGGCACAGCGTGGCCCGCCAGCTCACCCCGGTGGCCTTGGCAACGGCGCCCTCCACCGGCAGCGAATGCGCCACCAGAATCATCACCCCCAGCACCGTGACTTGCGCGACGCTGAGCGGCTGCTGCAAGCCATAGTCGAGAAACACCACCATTGCGGTGTAGATGTTGGTGAGCATCGCCGCTGCCCAGACGATGCCCAGCGTGTCGGGCAGCCCTACCAGCGCCATCAACGGCGCCAGCAACCAGGCGAGCGCGGCCGTGGCGCCGAGCATGTCCAGCGCCTTCACCACGATCAATGCCGGCACCATGATCTTGAGGAGGGTGAAATAGACCGACAGCACGTCACGAACGAAGTCACGTCCGCGATGAATCCAAGCGGGGCGAATGGGGGGAGGGCGGGAGTCGATGTTCATGTCGGGCAAGCGTGGATGCAGATAGACGAGAATGGATGAAGACCAGGGGGCGGATGGACGGCGGCCGGTACCGCACTCGGGCCGGGCGCGTCGTCTGGAGATTTTAGCGATAGAGCGTAGAAATCATGGATGCCTACGACCGCTTCTGCGACGAGGTACTTTACGCGGATGAGAACATGCGCAAGTTCCGCAGCATGGTTTCGCGCTTTCGCAACAAGTTCGACACCAGCCTCGATCTGTGAGGCCGGACGCGCTTCGCCAGGTGCTTGGCGAACTCCCGTTGGTACCCGATCACTTTGATGGACGACTGGATGGACTCAATCGGTCCAGCAGTGGGGGCTTTCGATGCCATTCGCTGGATGATTGCGCTTGAAGAAATCCTTTTGCTACGGCGGCTTATGGAGCTCGGTGGATTTCTGTGGAAGCTGAAGTGGAGCGGGTGAAGGGAACATCACGCCGCACTCAAATCGTTGATTGATAACGGGTTTATTCCGTTGGTGCTACGGAATCAGGCCAGATTATGTACCAGCCCCACCCTCTTGGGCAAAGGCCGGCTCGAAGTCCTGCAGGTCGGTACCGCGCATGCCCAATCCCCGGGCCACTGCGCGCCAGCCCGCCACGGCCTGGGCCACTTCACTCCAGATCGCCTGCGCTTGCACAGCATCCAGCCTGAAA